>Ga0129312_1000028_pt1 | contig 156338 bp, 146 predicted proteins | sample O827metagenome_FD_94434 | JGI IMG/M metagenome (GOLD analysis project Ga0129312, IMG submission 94434) | Orangutan group fecal microbial communities from Wisconsin, USA - O827 metagenome | ecosystem: Host-associated > Mammals > Digestive system > Large intestine > Fecal | place: USA: Wisconsin... | reverse complement strand
CGCTTCCAGTCGGATGTCATATTTGTCAGCCCATTCTTTTAATGTTTTCTGCTGGTTGAGAGGATGCGTTTCCATCTGATTTACCATTGGCTTAATATTTGTGAAGTTTGCAAATTCTACCATACGGTCTGCATAATGATTGGAAATACCGATTGCCCTAAGTTTCCCTTCCTTGTATAGTTCTTCCAAAGCACGCCATGCACCGTAAGTATCACCAAAAGGCTGATGCAGCAACATCAGATCAAGATAATCTGTACGCAGTTTTTCCATAGATTCATCATTCTGCAAAATAAGAGAGAAGCTCTGCTTCAGTCTATTGAAAAATTGCAGCAAGCCGTTGCATTCATTGACTGGAAGCAGAACTTCTATGATGAAGTCTTGTCTGGCAAAACAAAATATTACAGTAATCTGGTGCCAGAACTGATGAAAGAATCATAATAAATTACACATTATGCGGCAAACTGGAATTCCCGAGTTTTAAAATTCATATCCGCATTATAGCAATCAAAAAAATAACGACACTGTATATCACTTTCGTAACATACAATGCCGTTACTTTTATTTTCTTCGATACACCAAACAAAACATATGCCTGTATACGATAATACCATATACAGAGTTCGACTTGTTCAGTTTTAGTGGACCTGCGGGGAGTCGAACCCCGGTCCGAAGATATCTCCATCCAAGCATCTCCCATCACAGTCATTATACATTCATTCCCTCTGCCATATGCCTAATGACAGGCCTACAGCATCAGTAGCTTCATAAATTTTCCAAAGCCGCAAAGCTTAAGCTCTGGAGGTCCTCACCTTCTTCGATGCCGGCGACCGGAATGGTGAGCAGTCCCGGGCCGACAAGCGCCTAATTAGGCAGCTAAAGCTAACTTATCGTCTGCTTTTATATTTAGGTTCCGGCTTTTAACGCAGCTCCGGAGTCTGCGGATGGCTTCTCAAACTTTAACATCCCCGTCGAAACCAGTACAAGCCCTTATGATGATTGACTCTATAATAGTCACTCATCGGAACATGTGCGGTATGCAAACGAATTGATAAAGCATAGTTTATTATACCAGATTTTATTTTAAAGTCAATGAGTTGATCGTATTTAATTAGAATGATTTTTTACCAAATAATGTACAAAAATTAACCCACAGCCAAGTCCTTCAACTTCCAAGCTGTGGGTTAATTATTAATTATCATATTTATTAATTATTCTGACTCAGATATTCCTCCAGACAAATTCCCTGATCATGCATCACCTTGGCTGCCTCTTTGCCCACATAACGATAATGATCATTCTCAGCTGCAGTGCCTATTACGGATTCCTTGCCGGATGGGTAACGCAGGATAAAACCATATTTATATGCATTGTTATTCATCCATTCCAGCACACTGTCCGTATCCTGATCATAATCATCATCACCGGCAATATCAATCGCAAGACCGGTTTCATGTTCACTTGTCCCCGGCTTTGCAATCACCTGCTCCGCCTTACTTGCTGCTTCTTCAGCAGAATAGCCTTCATCTTCATAGTTCTGAATCGCATCGTCCATCAGTGCCTGTTGTTCGTCCTTTGTTCTATATGCGCTGCTGACAATCGGATAAATGTCCTCAGAACGAGCCGCATCAAACATTTCCTGCAAATCCGAGAGGATACGGGTATCAACCGACTCGCCATTCCTCAATTCCGTCAGATCAATGCTGTAGTCATCTGCAAGCGGATGCGTGCTATTCACCAGGATCAGCCGCCAGTCTGAGTTTGCCGTCGTACTGTCTGCTGTGTTCCCCGAAGTCTGATCAGACGCATCAGCTGCTGTGTCTGACGCTGTATCATTACTCTGTGAAACATCACTGTCCGCAGTCTCCGGCACGTCACCAGAAGCCATCATACTCTCTGGAGGCCCCCCGCCGTTATTGCCCAGCGGATCCGTACAAAGTACGACCAGAAAAATCACAACCAGAAACAAAGCCGCCACCGACAAAACTACCTGCCCAACTGTATGGCTTCCCTTATTATAGAATTTTGTATTTCTCTCTGAATAACGTGTTCTTCTTTTTCGCATCTATCACAGCCCCTTTATATTCTCTATTATAACAAAAGCCGTGCATCAAAACTTTGACTAAACTCTAAAAATTTTATAAATTTCTTTTAAAGCCTGTCCCGGATCTCTATCTATCAGCGCAAACGAATCTTCATTTCACGCTCGGCTTCTCTCCTCTGATCCTTCTTGGCAATATCTTCACGCTTATCATAAAGCTTTTTACCCCGGGCAAGACCAATCTGAACCTTCACCAGACTGTCCTTGAAATACACCTGTAATGGCATAATGGTATAGCCCTTCTGCGAAACCTGTCCCAGAAGCTTCGTAATCTCACGCTTGTGCAGCAGCAGCTTTCTTGTACGCAGCGGATCTTTATTGAAAATATTGCCCTTCTCATAAGGCGCAATATGCATATGCTCAATATAAATCTCACCATGATCTGCATGGATAAAGGACTCCTTGATGCTGCACTTGCCCATACGGAGAGACTTTACCTCTGTACCGTGCAGAACGATACCCGCCTCATACTTATCCTCGATAAAATAATCATGATACGCTTTTTTGTTGTTGGCGATCAGTTTTGTACCTTTTCCAGCCATTACATTGCCCCCTCTGCAAAAATATTATTATCCAGCATAAAGTTTACCGCTTTCGCCAGAAAATCTACATCTTTGACGATGATACTGACATGTTCTCCCAGTTTGAAACTACGGCCTGTATCTTCTCCCGTCAATGTGTAGGTATTCTCGTCGAAGATATAATAATCATCATCCATATCCTGAAGTCTGATGAGACCTTCACAGGTATTCGGCAGTTCCACATACATGCCCCAGTTGGTAATACCTGAGACAACGCCTTCATAACGCTGTCCAATACGCTTTGACATATACTCTGCCTTCTTCATCTTCTCAACTTCACGTTCGGCTTCATCTGCCCTGCGTTCTGTACTGCTTGTCTGAACAGCCACATCCGGAAGAATATGATGATAGTGTGCCTGACGTCCATCGTCTAACTGGCCATGAAGATTCTCCTTGATGATCCGATGGATCTGAAGATCCGGATATCTTCGGATTGGTGACGTAAAGTGGCAGTAATAGGAAACCGCAAGGCCAAAATGGCCGAGATTCTCCGTTGTATAGCGCGCCTGTTTCATAGATCTCAGTACCAGTCTTGAAATCATCGTCTCTTCCGGCGTTCCTTCAATCTTACCCAGAAGTTTCTGGAACTCCATCGGATGAATGCTGTCCTGCCGGAGATTCATATAATAGCCATAGTTCTTAATCAGGATCATCAGACGTTTAATACGGTCTGCATCCGGAGATTCATGGCTTCTGTAAAGAAACGGCATTTCCTGCCAGAAGAAATCCTCGGCAATGGTCTCATTGGCCATCAGCATAAAATCCTCGATGATCTTTGTTGCCGGGTTTCTGTCATAAGGGTGAATATCCACTGGAAAATCACGCGCATCCAATTCAATCTTGGACTCAGGAAAATCAAAATCAATGCCGCCCCTCTCCTTACGCTTTTTGCGCAGAAGATCCGACAGTACTTTCATCTCCTTAAACATTTCCACAGCATCTGCATAAACAGCTGTCAGCTCTTTATCACCATCCAATATTCTGCTGACCTGATTATAGGACATACGATGATTGACCCTGATCACACTTTCCGTAATCTCATGCCCAATAATACCGCCACGCTCATCCAACTCCATCAAGCAGCTGAGTGCCAGCCTGTCCACACCTTCATTCAGCGAGCAGATACCATTGGAAAGGGCATGAGGCAGCATCGGAATGACTTTGTTGACCAGATAAACGCTGGTTCCTCGCTTCAACGCTTCCTTGTCAAGGGGGGATCCCTCTTTGACATAATGAGTTACATCCGCAATGTGTACTCCCAGAAAATAATGGCCATCCTTCACCTCAAGGGTAATGGCATCGTCCAGATCTTTAGCATCTTCACCATCAATGGTCACTGTCATCCGATCTCTCAGATCTCTGCGCCCTTCTGTTTCTGCCTGATCGACAGATTCAGGAATGGATAAAAGCTGCTCCTTCACATCCTCCGGGAATTCCGTCGGCAGATCAAAAGCCTTCACAACCGCCAGAATATCTGTCTTCGGATCATCTGCATGACCGAGAATCTCTGTCACTATGCCTTCCGGATTCTTATGATCACTGCCGTAATCCGTCAGTTTCACCACAACACGATGACCGTTTACCGCCCGCATGGTCTTCCCGCATGGGATAAAAATATCACTGCCAAGTTTCTGATTATCCGGAATCACAAAACCATAATTCTTATTCTTCTGAAAAACGCCGGTTACTTCTGTAAAACCGCGTTCAACAATCTGAAGTACCTTTCCTTCTGCCCGCTTGGCTGCTCTTGTGCCGCTGGCCGGAACAGCCGGTGCCACCAGCTGGATCAGAACCGTATCTCCATGAAAGGCTCCCTTCGTCTCATCTGCCGGGATAAATACATCCTGCTCCATGCCTTCAACTGTCACAAATCCAAAACCTCTTGTGCTGCCGCAGAATTTGCCTGTGAGCGTATCAGACTCTGCTTTTTTGTATCGGCCATTCTCTGTCAGCATCAGTTCGCCGCCGGCGATCAGCTGATCCAGAAATTCCTTAAATTCTTCCTTTTCACGTTTTGGCACTGAAAATACCATACAAAGCTCTTTGAACTTCATCGGCCTATAGTTCTTCTCTTCAACAAAGTCCAGTACCATTTTTCTTCTTACATCAAAAATGACCTTATCCATTCTTGTCACCTCCTGTTTCTATTCTCTCTTTCTCTATTGTCTGCATCGAAGCCATCCTCGAATCCACTTCACGAAGCTTTCTATATTCTTACATGGCTTCCGCTTCATTACGTCTATAAAGAACAAAAACACTCCCGAAGGAGTGTTTTCATTCGTCTTATTGTACATGTCCAGTCCGAAGTCTTCTTCGGCTGAGGCAAATTGCCTTCGGCAGTCGACTATTCCTAGTATCCCCAGCTCATGTTCATCACAAGAGATAATACAATAAAGATCGCTGCTAAAATAGCTGTTGATCTCTCAAGTAAAGCATCTTCTGTGTGCTTCTTACCATGGGTCGTGAAATATGTGTCGTTGCTTCTGCCTGTAATACCGCCAGACAGATCCGCACCCTGACCTTTTCCTTTAAATACTAAAAATACAAGTACTAAACATACAATGATATATACCACTGTGGCTGCAATTCTGATACCGCTCATGCGTACACCTCCTGCATTCAATCTAAATCATTATAGCACAGGTTCCTACAGCATGTAAAGTATATTTTATCGTTTCACAAGTAAAGAATGTCCTGTCATCTCTGCAGGTTTCTCCAATCCCATCATATCGATGAGTGTCGGCGCCAAATCTGCCAAGCATCCGCCCTCTTTCAATGTATAAGCCGGATCATAGTTGATCAGGATAAATGGCACCGGATTGGTTGTATGGGCCGTGAAAGGCACCCCTGTTGTATAATCAACCAGCTGTTCGCAGTTGCCGTGGTCTGCACAGAGAATCATCTGGCCATCAACTTCTTTCAGTGCTTCAACTGCACGTCCGACACATGTATCCACTGCTTCAACAGCCTTGATGGCTGCAGATTCAACACCTGTATGGCCAACCATATCCGGATTCGCAAAGTTAATGATGATCACGTCATATTTATCTGATTTGATAGCTTCTACAAGTTTATCACACACTTCATAAGCACTCATCTCAGGCTTCAGATCATAAGTCGCTACCTTCGGAGAATTCACGAGGATTCTGTCCTCTCCTGGATTTGGTGCCTCAACACCGCCGTTAAAGAAGAATGTCACATGAGCATATTTCTCTGTTTCCGCAATTCTTGCCTGTTTTAATCCCTTGGAAGCCAGGAATTCACCGAAAGTATTCTTGATTTCTACCTTGTTGAAGGCCACTTCCTTATTCGGAATAGTGACATCATATTCTGTGAAGCAGATGTATGTTACTTTCTTGCGTTCGCCTCTGTCAAAACCGTCAAATTCATCTGCGCAGAAAGCTCTTGTGATCTCACGTGCGCGGTCCGGTCTGAAGTTGAAGAAGATAATGGAATCACCATCATTGACTGTGGCTGTCGGCTTGCCGTCTCTCATGATGACAGTCGGCACAACAAATTCATCATAAACTTCCTGCTCATAGGATGCCTTAACCGCATCATATGGGCATTCTGCCTGTATACCTTCGCCAAAAGCGATGGCACGATAAGCTTTTTCTACACGATCCCATCTGTTGTCACGGTCCATAGCATAATAACGGCCCATAACAGAAGCAATCTGTCCAACACCCAGTTCCTGCATTTTCTCGTATAATTCTTTGATATAATCTGCACCTGATGCCGGCGGTGTATCACGGCCATCCAGGAAGCAGTGAACATAGACCTTCTCAAGTCCGTGGCGTTTTGCCATCTCCAGCAGGCCATACAGATGTGTATTATGACTGTGGACACCGCCGTCAGACAGCAGACCATACAAATGGAGTGCTGAATTGTTGGCTTTGACATTCTCAATGGCCTTTAACAATGCCGGATTCTCAAAGAATGTGCCGTCCTGTATCTCTTTGGTAATACGAGTCAGATCCTGGTAAACAATACGGCCGGCACCCATATTCATATGTCCAACCTCAGAATTGCCCATCTGACCTTCAGGAAGGCCAACAGCCAATCCACTGGCATTGCCTTTCACCCACGGATAAGTTGCCATTAACTGATCAATGACAGGTGTCTTTGCTTCATAAACAGCATTGGCGTCTTTTCTGTCATTTAAACCAAAACCATCAAGAATCATTAAAACTGTAGGTCTTTTACTCATTTTTTCTCACTTTCTTCAAAAAAGGGCGCCGAATCATTCAAGACGCGCCCCCATTGATACTGTTATTGATAAAATTTATTTGTTGTAGTTAACAATCTTGCCGAAATCCGGTTTCAAAGATGCACCGCCTACAAGGCCGCCATCAATATCCGGTTTTGCGAAAAGTTCAGCTGCATTGCCGGCATTCACAGAACCGCCGTACTGGATACGGATAGCTTCTGCTGTTGCTTCATCATAAACTTCACGGATACACTGACGAATAGCGCCGCAAACTTCTTCGGCCTGATCTGCTGTTGCAGTTTCACCGGTTCCGATTGCCCAGATTGGCTCATAAGCGATAACTGCTGTCTTTGCCTGATCTGCTGTTACGTTCTGGAATGCGATCTTGATCTGCATACGAATCCACTCGATGTAAATACCCTGTTTGCGCTGTGTCAGAGATTCACCGCAGCAGATGATTGGTGTAATGCCGTGTTCAAAAGCCTTGAGAACCTTGCGGTTAACAGTTTCGTCTGTTTCTGCAAAGTATTCTCTTCTCTCAGAATGGCCAAGTACAACATACTTCACACCTGCATCTGTCAGCATAGCAGGGGAAATCTCACCTGTATAAGCACCGGATTCTTCAAAATACATATTCTCAGCACCAATATTGATGTTGCTGCCTTTAGCTGCTTCCATACATGGAATGATATCGATAGCAGGTACGCAGAAAACAACATCTACATCATCATTGGCCACAAGTGGTTTCAGTGTTTCTACAAGAGCCACTGCCTCACTTGGTGTTTTGTTCATTTTCCAGTTGCCTGCAATAATCTTCTTACGCATGATATTACGTTCCCTTCTATTTATAATAAATAATTGACTTATTATCCGATTAAATTATTTGTCTGTTGCTGCTGCAACGCCCGGAAGTTCCTTTCCTTCAAGGAATTCAAGAGATGCACCGCCGCCTGTGGAGATATGTGTCATCTTATCACCGAAACCAAGCTGGTTAACAGCTGCTGCTGAGTCACCGCCGCCGATAATTGTCACTGCATCTGTATCAGCCAGTGCCTGAGCAACTGCAACAGTGCCTGCAGCAAAGTTAGGCATCTCAAATACGCCCATCGGTCCGTTCCATACAACTGTCTTGGCATCCTTAACAGCATTAGCAAACAGTTCTCTTGTCTTTGGTCCAATATCAAGACCCATCCAGCCGTCATCGATCTGACCTGCATCGACAACCTTCACATTGGCATCATTCGCAAATGCATCTGCGATCACTGTATCCACTGGAATCAGCATCTTCACGCCCTTGTCAGCTGCTTTCTTGATCATTTCGTTGGCATAATCAAGATAATCATCTTCAACAAGGGATGTACCGATCTTGCCGCCCTGTGCTTTCATAAATGTATAAGCCATGCCGCCGCCGATGATCAGTGTATCCACTTTGTCAAGCAGGTTGTTGATAACAGAAATCTTGCTGGATACCTTGGAACCGCCAAGAATAGCAACAAATGGTCTTGCCGGATTGTTCACTGCATTGCCAAGGAAGTCGATTTCCTTCTGCATAAGATAACCAACTGCTGCTGTCTTCACATACTTTGTAACACCTACATTAGAGCAGTGTGCTCTGTGAGCTGTACCGAAGGCATCATCAACATAAATATCACAGAGACTTGCAAGATCTTTGCTGAATGCATCGCCATTTTTTGTCTCTTCAATTCTGTAACGTGTGTTCTCAAGAAGGATCACATCGCCGTCTTTCATAGCAGCGACAGCAGCCTTTGCATTAGGACCTACAACTTCAGGATCAGCAGCAAATTTTACTTCCTGGCCAAGAAGCTCACTTAAACGAACTGCAACAGGTGCCAGTGAAAGTTCAGGTTTTGGTTCACCCTTCGGTTTGCCAAGATGAGAGCAAAGAATAATCTTGCCGCCATCTGCAATCAGCTTCTTGATTGTCGGCAGAGAAGCCACAAGTCTGTTCTCATCTGTAATCTTGCCATCCTGTAAAGGAACATTAAAATCGCATCTAACTAAGACTCTCTGGCCTTTAACATTAATATCATCAACAGAAACTTTGTTCAGCATATTACTATCTCCTTTATTCTAACTATTGCTCTGCGCTCTTATTTTATCCTATTTAAGCGCAAAAACGGATCCGGCCCTATGAGACCGGACCCGTCAAGGATCTTATTTACTTATTCTGATTCCAAAATTATGCTAATTCAGCAAAATATTTGATTGTTCTAACCATCTGGCTTGTGTAGGAGTTTTCATTGTCATACCATGAAACAACCTGTACCTGATATAAGTCATCACCAATTGGAGAAACCATTGTCTGTGTAGAATCAAATAATGAACCATATGTGATACCTACAATATCAGAAGATACAATCTGATCTTCATTGTAACCGAAGGAATCGCTCTCAGCAGCCTTCATAGCAGCATTGATACCGTCAACTGTTACATCACTGCCTTTAACGACAGCTGTAAGGATTGTTGTAGAACCTGTCGGAACTGGTACACGCTGAGCGGAACCGATCAGTTTGCCCTTTAATTCAGGAATAACAAGGCCGATTGCTTTAGCAGCACCTGTTGAGTTAGGAACGATGTTAACAGCGCCTGCTCTTGCTCTTCTTAAATCGCCTTTTCTGTGTGGACCATCAAGGATCATCTGGTCACCTGTATAAGCATGGATTGTAGACATGATACCGCTCTGGATTGGAGCATAATCATTCAGAGCCTTTGCCATAGGTGCAAGGCAGTTTGTTGTACAGGATGCAGCAGAGATGATCTTGTCATCAGCTGTAAGTGTCTTCTCGTTAACGCTGTATACGATTGTAGGAAGATCATTGCCTGCTGGTGCAGAAATAACAACTTTCTTAGCGCCTGCTTTGATATGAGCTTCAGCTTTTGCCTTGGATGTATAGAAACCTGTACACTCAAGAACAACATCTACATCCAGGTCACCCCATGGTAAATTGGAAGCATCTGCTTCTTTGTAGATTGTGATCTGTTTGCCGTCAACAACGATAGATGCGTTGTCTTCGCCAACAGTTACTGTATGTCCGGCATATCTGCCCTGAGATGAATCATATTTTAAAAGATGTGCAAGCATCTTAGGATCTGTTAAATCATTGATTGCTACTACTTCATAACCTTCTGCTGCAAACATCTGTCTGAATGCAAGACGACCAATACGACCAAATCCATTAATTGCTACTTTAACTGCCATGATAATTCCTCCTGATATTGTATATCATTTTATTATTTTGCTGAAAGCTTTAAGAATTTTCTTACCACTTTCGCTCTGTCCCTATTGTATCGAACTTTTATGTTTTTTTCAAGTACAAAAAAGTACTTTATTAATTTTTTAACAATCTTTATATTTTATACCGGATTACCCACTTTTTTTCATGATTTTTTATAAAATAAGCATGTCTTGTTTTTATATCTGTACATTATTTGCAAAAAAAACTAAAATATTCAACCAGTTCTATCCATATTTGACAATGTTTTAACTCTCGCGGTCAAATTCGGTCACCGATTCTTCAATGATTCCGCCGCCAACTACAAGGTCACCATCATATAAAACAACTGCCTGTCCAGGTGTGATGGCTCTCTGAGGTTCATCAAAATACACATAAAGTCTTCCATCCGTCAGCTGTTTTGCAATACAAGGGGCTGCTTTGTGCGCATAACGGATCTTTGCTGTCAAATGTACCGGTTCATCCAGGGATGCACGGGACATGAGATTCACATGAGATGCATAAAGTCCTCTCTTAAACAGCTCGTCGTTTTCACCAATAATCACCTTATTCTCATTCTGGTCAATTCCGGTCACAAAAACAGGATGTCCCATGGCAAGATTCAGCCCTTTTCTCTGTCCAATGGTATAAGCACCGATTCCTTTGTGGCGTCCGAGTACTTTGCCGTTTTTATCAACGAAATCACCTTCCGGAAGTTTTCTTCCTGTGTATTCCTCGATAAATGCCTGATAATTGCCGTCTGAAACAAAGCAGATATCCTGGCTGTCCGGCTTATTGGCTACAGACAGACCGATTTCCTCGGCAATCCGACGAACTTCCGTTTTGTCATAGGCCCCCACCGGCATCAATGTATGTGCCAGCTGATGCTGATTCAGATTATACAGTGCATAGGTCTGATCTTTTCTGTCAAAAGCTGCTTTCTCAATCGCATATCTGCCATTTGGAAGATGCACAATTCTGGCATAATGCCCCGTGGCAATATAATCTGCCCCCAATGCCAGGGCCTTCTCAAGCAATGCTTCCCACTTCACATAACGATTGCAGACAATACATGGATTCGGCGTACGCCCCTTCTCATATTCTGAAACAAAATCATCGATGACCTTTTCTCTGAATACTTCTCTGAAATTCATAACATAATATGGAATACCGATTCGTTCTGCGACTCTTCTGGCATCGTCAACTGCCGATAATCCGCAGCAGCCGCCATTTTCTTCAACGATTTCATCATCCTCTTCCTGCCAGATCTGCATGGTAACGCCGATCACATCATAGCCCTGCTGCTTAAGCAGCCAGGCTGCCACCGAAGAATCCACGCCGCCGGACATACCTACTACAACCTTTTTCGATGCCATATGCATCCTCCTTTTTCAAATTCCTGTATAATAGTAAAAGGACTGCCGCGTTATGTCAGATTCTGCAGCAGTCCTCCTTTAAATTCAATCGGAGATTAATAATCTTCTTCCTCTTCACCTTCACTGATATCATTCTTAGGCTTCTGAAGACCTTCAATCTTGATGCCGTTCTTCTCTGCATAATCCCACAGAGCGGCATGGATTGCTTCTTCAGCAAGAAGTGAACAGTGTACCTTTACAGGCGGCAGACCATCAAGTGCTTCCATAACGGCCTTGTTTGTTACTTCAAGGGCTTCATAGATTGTCTTGCCCTTTACAAGCTCTGTTGCCATACTGCTTGTTGCAACAGCTGCACCGCAGCCGAATGTTTTGAACTTAACGTCTCTGATCACCTGGTTATCATCAATATCAAAATATATTCTCATGATATCACCGCATTTGGCATTGCCAACTGTGCCGACACCACTTGCATTTTCAATCTCCCCAACATTACGAGGATGCTGGAAATGATCCATAACTTTCTCGCTGTACATTATTTATTTCCTCCTGTTTTCTTGATGAAATCTTCGTATAATGGTGACATAGAGCGAAGACGTGCAACGATCTTCTCAATCTCATCTACAACACCATCAATTTCTTCCTGTGTATTATCATAACCCAGAGTCAATCTCAGGGAACCATGCGCGATCTCATGAGGCAGACCAATTGCCAGAAGGACATGGGACGGATCCAGAGAACCTGATGTACAGGCGGAACCGCTGGATGCACAAATATGCGCCATATCCAGCATGATCAGCATAGATTCACCTTCTACAAACTGGAAACTGAAGTTCACATTATTCGGCAGTCTGCGTGTTCTGTCGCCATTCAGGCGTGCATAAGGGATTCTCTTGTAAATAGCATCGATCATGCGGTCTCTCAGCTCAATTTCCTTCGCTGTACGTTCAGCCATGTCTGCAACCGCCATCTCAACAGCTTTGCCAAGACCTACAATACCCGGAACATTCTCTGTACCGGCACGACGTTTGCGCTCCTGGGCACCGCCATGGATGAAAGAACGGATCTTCACACCCTTACGGATATATAAGAAGCCGATACCCTTCGGTCCGTTGATCTTATGGCCGCTGACACTGAGCATATCAATATGCATCTGATCAACATCGATCGGCACCTGACAGTATGCCTGTACAGCGTCTGTATGGAATAAAATGCCATGTTCCTTCGCAATTGCACCGATTTCTTCAATCGGCTGAATTGTACCGATTTCATTGTTGGCAAACATAACAGAAATCAGAATTGTATCAGGACGGATCGCAGCTTTGAGCTGATCCAGCTTGATCACACCATTCTCATCGACATCGATATAAGTAATCTCGTATCCTCTGGATGCAAGATATTCGCATGTGTGAAGAATAGCATGATGCTCAATCTTAGATGTAATAATATGCTTGCCCTTGGAAGCATATGCTTCTGCTGTGGCAACAAGTGCCCAGTTGTCTGATTCACTGCCGCCGGCTGTAAAATATATATTCTCAGACGTCGTCCCAATGGACTTCGCCATAACCTCACGTGCATGTGTAATAGCAGCTTTGGTTTCTGAACCTAAGCTGTAGATACTGGATGGATTACCATACTTCTCTGTAAAATAAGGCAGCATTGCTTCAACGACCTCAGGTCTTGCTGCTGTTGTTGCTGCATGATCCAGATAAACTAAATGATCCATTTGCTCATCTCCTTCAATTATTCAAAATTTATCATTGGCGGCATATCTTATACATATGCAATGAAATTGTCTATGTTAATATGTCCCTTATTTTTATGAAAACTTGCCTTTTTATATTAACATTTCATAACATATTCGTCAAGTCTTTTTCATACTATTTTAGTAGGAAAATCAGCACATTACGCCTCTCCGCCCATCAACGCCATCAATTCCTTTTCTGTGATGATCGGTACGCTCAGTTCATGTGCTTTCTTATTCTTCGAAGAAGCGGATGCTGCATCATTATTGATCAGATAACTTGTCTTAGAGGATACAGAACCTGCCACTTTGGCGCCTTTCTCTTCCAACAGTTCTTTCAGCGCATTCCTGTTTTTGAAATGCTCCAGAGAACCGGTAATAACGAATACCTTACCGTCAAAAATACGATCCCCTGCTTCAAAATTCTCCTGCTCGATCTCCACTTCGCCAAGGAGATCCTCTAATTCTTTCTTGTGATGCGCATCTGCAAAATAATCCGTAAAGCTGCCGGCAATTACAGGCCCGATACCATCAATAGCCGTCAATTCCTCTGTTGACGCCGATATCATCGACTGAAGGTCATTTTTGTAGTGCTGACACAATAATTTGGCATTGGAAAGACCGATGTTCAAGATACCGAGACTGTAAATTAGTTTAGCCAATGTAATCTTTCTCGCCTTCTCAACAGAAGATATCAGACGCTGATAGGATTTCTCGCCAAAGCCTTCCATCTCCACAATCTCATCATGATGACTGTCCAGATGGAAAATATCCGCCGGCTCATGCAGAAATCCATGCTGTATGAACTTCTCAAGAGTTGCCTCTGACATACCTTCAATATTAAACGCATCCCTGCTGACAAAAAGTGAAAAACGCTTGACATGCTTTGCCGGGCATTCTTTGTTCGGACAATACAGTGAAGATACTTCATTCACACTTCTGATCTCTGCTGCCTCTCCGCAGACAGGACAAACAGAAGGTATCTCCAAGCTGTCGCTTCTCGTCAGATTCTCAGCAATCTGAGGAATGATCATATTCGCCTTGTAGACCTGGATCAAATCCCCCCGTCCTAATTGTAATGCCCTCAAAATGCTGATATTATGCAGGCTTGCCCTTGATACTGTCGTTCCCTCCAGCTCCACCGGCTCAAATACGGCAATCGGATTGATCAAGCCGGTTCTCGATGCACTCCATTCCACATCCAGCAAATGGGTCTCTCTGATCTCATCCGCCCATTTGAAAGCAATGGCATTACGAGGAAACTTGGCTGTTGTACCAAGCGATTCACCATAAGCAATATCCTCCAGAATCAGAACCAGACCATCTGATGGAAAATCGTTATCTGCAATCCTCTCTGCAAACTGAGACACATACGATGAAAGGTTCTCACGATCAACCAGCACATGTTCCACCACATCAAAGCCCTGTGAACTGAGCCATTCAAACTGCTTCATTCTGGAATTATGAAAATCCACACCCTCAGCAACAACAAGTGTAAAAGCGAAAAAGAAAACATTCCGCTCTGCAGTCACCGCATTGTTCAGCTGGCGGACGGAACCGCTGCAGAGATTACGCGGATTCTTATATTTTGCTTCACTGTCCTCAATCTGACTGTTCAATGCATTAAAATCAGAATACTTGATAACCGCTTCACCGCGCAGCGTCATCTTGCCCTTAAACGCGATCCGATGAGGTACATTCTTAAAGACCTTCGCATTGTTGGTAATAACTTCTCCGACATAGCCATTGCCCCTAGTCACCGCCTTGACCAGTTCTCCGTTGTCATAAGTTAATACAATCGTCAGGCCATCCATCTTCCAGGAAAGAACGCCCCTCTGATCTCCCAGCCAATCCGCCAGAACCTGAACATCCTTTGTCTTGTCCAGTGACAGCATCGGATATTCATGTTCTTCCTTCGGCAATTCACTCACTACTTCGTACCCGACATGAATCGTCGGACTGTTGCTCAAAGTAATCCCTGTCTCTTTTTCAAGCTGCACAAGTTCATCATAAAGAGCATCATATTCGTAATTGCTCATAATCTCTGTATCCTGCATATAGTAAGCCTTCGATGCCCGGTTCAGGATTTCTGTCAGCTCTTTGATTCTATCTGCCTTTGACGTCATCTGCTCTTCCTCCGCTTTATCTGGTTCTGTCGCTGATTGTTGATAAACTGCTGCTTCAAAGTCTCAAGCTCTTCCGGTGTAACATCACGCCATTTGCCAACGGGCAGATTACCCAGACGAATATTCATCACCCGGACTCTCTTGAGTTTTGTTACATGATAATCAAAATGTCTGCACATATAACGAATCTGACGATTCAGCCCCTGTGTCAGAATAATTGAAAATGTATAATCATCTATCCTTCGCAGTGTACACGGACGTGTCACCGTATCAAGAATCGGCACGCCCTTTGACATTCCCTGTATAAAATCATCCGTGATCTTCTTATTCACCCGGACAATGTACTCCTTCTCGTGATATTGACTGGCTTTCAGAATGTGATTGACAATCGTTCCATCATTGGTCAGCAGGATCAACCCTTCAGATTCCTTATCCAGACGTCCGATTGGATAAATTCTCTCAGGATAATGAATATAGTCAATAATATTGTTCTTCTCCCGGATTCTGTCCGTTGTACAGACAATACCTCTTGGTTTATTAAAGGCGATCAGCACCATCCTGTCATTCTGCCTGATCAGCTGGCTGCCCACCATGACCTTCTGTCCCTTTCTTACTCTCGTTCCCAGCTCAGCTCTTACACCGTCCACTGTCACTCGTCCGGCTTCAATCAGCCGGTCAGCCTCTCTTCTGGAACAAAAGCCCGCATCGCTTAAGAATCTGTTCAGGCGGACATCTTCCTTATTCGCATTCTCATGCAGCATATCTTTCTTAAAATCACTCATATCTGTTATCCCTATTATACAAAAGAGCTTTTGCTGTATCTGTCTTCAGCAAAAGCTCTTATCCTTTGTTCATCCAATTAGTTCTGTGCAGCATCACTGCCGTCAGTCTGTGATTCTGTCTCACTGGCTGACTCGGTCTCAGTTGCTGTCTGTGATTCTGTCTCAGACTGTCCTGATTCAGTTGAAGATGTATCACCGGTCTCAGCTGAAGATGTATCTGTCACTTTTGTCTTGGAACGTACCTTCTGCATAAATTCCATCAGACTTGAATCATTCGCACAGGCACTGTCCATCTTCGTATTCACTGTGGAAATAAGATCCATGACATCCTGATCCTGATAAAGCTGGTTAATATAGTTCTGTGTCTTCTCATCATATTCAAATGAACCGGATGCTGCGTTGTAGTCACCGCGGTAAATATACAATGAGCCGTCATCTGCTGTCTTCACATAGAAAACAGAAAGATTTGGTGCCAGTGTCTTGATATCTGCAAGCTTCAGTTCATCATAAACAAAAACGACATATTCTCCTGAATTCAATCCACGCTTTGTATAGTACTGTGTATTCTTATAATCTTCAATAATCTGAGATGTCGCAGTCAGTACATCTGCATTGATCTCCTGATCAGAATTATAAACTTTCTTCAGAAGATCTGTATCTCCTTCCTTAAATGCCTTACGGTAATTGGCAATCAGATCATTCACCTCAGGATACTTGTTCTCTTCAAGGGCATTGGTATTCTCATCAATACTTACCGATGATTCCGCCTCGGCGCTCTCTGCCGTTGAAGAAGGATTCTTCTTCGTTGACTCCTTGCCGCCAAGGTTCATAACAAGTCCCGCCACTGCTGCAACAACAACGATCACTGACAATATAATAATCAATATACTGTTGCGCTTCATCGCAGCATTCCGCTCTCCGCGGTCTAATTCGCTGTGTCTGCTCTCTGTATCTCTATCATCTGAATTATGCATTCCTATTTCTTCCTCCATATACTCAATCAATTATTACAAAGCATTCTACAAAAAATACACCTGAAGGGAATCGAACCCTCGCACACGGCTCCGGAAACCGTTGCTCTATCCACTGAGCTACAGATGCAATTGTTATTGTACAATATTTTTTATCAGAATGCAATGGATAAATTGTTTTTTCTCAGGTTAATTTTTGTAAAATTTTGATACAGCTCAAACTCGTCGGCGAAGTGCTCTCACAACCGTTTCAAGAATCTTGATTCGTGCATAATATTTAGAGTTCGCCTCTACAATTGTCCACGGTGCACAGGTCGTTGATGTCCTCAGTATCATCTCATCTACTGCTTTGACATAATCGTCCCACTTCTCTCGATTGCGCCAGTCTTCATCCGTAATCTTCCACTGTTTCTCCGGATCTTCCATTCGCTCCTTAAAGCGCCGCTCCTGCTCATCCTTATCAATCTGAAGCCAGAATTTCAAAACAATCACACCATGTTCTGTCAAGTTCTGTTCCATCTGATTGATTTCTCTATAGGCACGACGCCACTCATTCTCACTGCAGAAGCCTTCTATCCGCTCTACCATCACACGGCCATACCATGTTCTGTCAAAAATCGTCATATGGCCATCCTTCGGCATCTCTTTCCAGAAGCGCCACAAATAATGATGGGCCTTCTCAATGTCATTCGGTGCCGCCGTAGGAACAACTTCGTATCCACGAGGATCCAGGGGCTCTGTCAGTCGTTTAATAGCTCCGCCTTTGCCGGCCGCATCCCAGCCCTCCAGTGCCACAACAACCGGAATCCGCTTCAGATACATCTCATTTTGGAGGCGCATCAGCTCAGTCTGCAGTTCAGAAAGCCTCTTCTTATAGTCTTCTTTGGTCATTGACAGATTGACATCTACGCCTTCAAGAACAGATGTCCGCATCACTTCTTCAAAATCAGAAAATCCACCGAAAGATTTTGTCTCTGCGGCACATTTTGATTTTCCGCCGTCTTCCAGCTTCTGAAGCCGTTCTTCTATCATGCCTGCTGCCGCTGTCATAATCTTCACTGCCGCATATTCACGGTCTGTCGCCTCAATCACATGCCATGGCGCCCATGGCATATCTGTCTGCTCCAGCATTTGATCATACATCGGCACATACTCTTTGTACTGTTTAAAATGCTTCCAGTCTTCCTTTGTCGCTCGCCACTTTGTCTCAGGTGAACGTTCCAGCTTCTTCAGTCTCTTTTCCTGCTCATCTGCTGAAATATGCAGAAAGAACTTAATAATCAGCGTCCCATCTGCCGCCAGCTGTTCCTCAAAAGAAAGAATCTGCTGATAAGATGATGCCAGCTCTTTCTGCCCCACAGGGTGGTCCATCTGCTCCGTAATAACTTTCCTATACCAGCTCCTGTCAAAAATATGAATACGCCCCTTCTCCGGTGTCTTCGTCCAGAATCGCCACATAAACGGACGCATCCGTTCTTCTTCATTCTCAGACTGAATAGTAAAAACTTTAAAGCCGCGCGGATCAAGAGGCTGTATCAGACGATTAATCTGTGTTCCTTTGCCGGATGCACCCCATCCTTCAAAGACAATCATCACAGGCAGGCCTTTCTTTCTCGCTTCCCGCTGAAGAGCAGAAAACTTTGGTGCCAGTACATCCATCATTTCCTTGTATTCTTTTTTTGAAAGTTTTTTATTTAAATCAACTTCTCCAAGCATTTCCTTCTCCTTAACCAAAATAAATGCCAAAGGGGATGCAGTAAAATATTTCCTGCCGGACTGCCGTTTATGGCCTGTCCGTATTTTACAACATCCCCTCTTCTGTGTGTTCTGCCCCTCGACAGATTAATAATACTTTTTGCTGCCCCAAAGATTGCTTTTCTTGAATTCTATATATTCACTGTAAGCCTTCTCAAGGATCTGCCTCTCATTCGTAAATTTCAGTAAATGATACGCTTCGTGATACTTGTAATATCCCGAATCCACGAAATACTCTTCACGCTGTGGTTTGCTGAAATAGCTGTCAGACATCATCAAATACCAGTGGACCTCTTTCATCACCACATCCTGTGATGTGTTAAAGCTGTACTGGCTCTTGCCTACATATTTAACAATAGATGCGTCTACGCCTGTTTCTTCTTTGACTTCTCTGAGTGCCGTTTCCTTAAATTCCTCGCCTGCCTCAACAGTACCTTTTGGTAATACCCATCCTTCATATTTGTTCCTGTAATTCTTATACAGCAGAAGGATCTTACCTCTGAATATAACCACACCGCCACAGCTCGTTGCCTTTGTCATCGCAATTCCTCCCTGCTCATTGGTGTGTCAATCAAGTATTCTGACTATTAGTATACAATGATTTTCTGTATTTTACAACAGCCTCACATGATTTTAAACTGTTGTTTACTAATGAATACGTAAATATTAATTATCAAGATAAGCATCCAGGATTTCACCGGCAATCGGTACCGCTTCACTGCTGGCTGTGCCTGCATCTTCCACCAGTACACAGATGGCAATCTTAGGATCATCTGCCGGCGCAAAGCCGACAAACCAGGCATTATTGCCTCTTCCGACAACTTCCGCCGTACCGGTCTTGCCGGCAACAGAATAGCTCTTATCCGCAAGTTTGTAACCTGTACCCTCGCTGACAACCGCCTTCATCATCTCTGTCAATCTTGAAGCTTCAGAAGATGATACCAATGTGCCATAGCTTTCAGGGTCATATTTCTCAACTGCATTGCCTTCTGTATTCTGAACTTCATCAATAACATACGGTTCCATCAGCGTACCGCCGTTGGCGATTGCGCTCACAAGCATTGCCGCATGTATCGGAGAAATTGTCGTATTGCCCTGGCCGATGGCTGTTGCACCGATTTGCCACTGACTGTCCGTTGAGGACAATCCAAACTGACTCTTAGCAGTTGTAAATTTCGTCGGCAGTGCCTGATTAAAGAGCAGAGAGTTGGCAACTTCGTTCATCTTATCGGCACTGATGGATAATCCCAGATTTGCAAAAGATGAGTTGCAGGACTCTGCAAAAGACTCCAGCAGATTCACCTGCCCATGTTCTTCTCCACCATAACATTTAATATAGCTTTCACCATCATCTGAATCCAGGGAAATGGAGCCATCACAGTAATAACTGTAATTGTCCGGGTCACCACCGCTTCTCAGATATGCCAGTGAAGTGACAATCTTGAATATAGAACCCGGAACAAAAAGTCCCTGCGTTGACTGATTCAGCAATACTTTGCTGTTTTCATCACTGATAATGTCCTGGTAATTGTCAACCAATGAATTCGGGTCATAATCAGGCTTTGAAACCATAGCAAGAACCTTTCCTGTAGACGGCTCAATAGCAACAACAGCGCCTTCCCGCTCTCCCAGCGCATCATGGGCCACCTGCTGCAGATTCGCATTCAGCGTCGTCACCACATTATCCGCCGGATTCTTCTGCCCGCTGATCTCGTTGATGATCTTCTGTACAGGCTGAATATCTGATGTGATCAGATTATAATCCGCAGTCAGCTCAACACCTGATTTGTTGACATCGCTGGTGCCTACGACATGTGCAAAGGTGCAGCCATATGGATAATAACGGTAATAATTCCCGTTGTCATCCTTAATGGATTCTGCCAGAACCTCTCCGTCCGCTGAAAGAATCTCACCTCTTACTACACTGTCTGCCATCTTGGCTAATCGACTGTTATGAGGATTATTGATGACTTCCTTGCTTGTCACGCCGTCAAAATATATAAAGTAGCCAATCATACCAAAAAACAAAACCATCATCACATAAGTGATGCGCATAATCTCTTTGTTGGTACGTTTCTTTTCACTGATTTCACGGCGCAGTTCGGTATCATCAATATCCAGATCATCCTTCTTCCTGCTGCGGCGTTTTTTCTTTTTGGTATTTGTTTTCTTCACAGGAACCTCTTCTGCTGCAGACTTCCCAGTCTGTTTATTTTGTCTTTTTTCCTGCGGCTGTTCACCTGTCTTCTTCACTTCAGACCGCTGATCTGCCGGAGACTGTTTTGCCGCTGCGCGCTGCTTTGCTTCTGCACGCTGTTTTCTTCGTTTATCGCGCTCAGCCGCTTCCTGCTCGTTCAGCTTTCGATAACGTTCGATATCGCTTTCATCAAAATCAAAGTGATCCACATCATCGACTCCCGGCACATAATCCATCATCTCATCGTCTGAAAGCAGATTAAAGTCATCGGCAGGATTCTTTCTGACATTAACAACTGTATCATCCAGATTCGCTTTCTTATACACGCGTCTGGTCATTCCACTGTCGTTGTTCTGATTCTCGTCGTTTTTCTTCAATCTGTTTCACCTCCTTCTGTTTCAGCAGGTAGAGTCCCTGAATCACCGCAAAAACAATAATTGTTGAAAGAATGGAACTGCCGCCGTAACTGATCAGCGGGAGCGTAACCCCCGTATGCGGAATAAATTTGATGACGCCGCCAATACATAAAAACAGCTGAAAACCATAGGCAATGCTCAGCCCAATGGCCAAAAGCTTATAAAAATTATTGGTCAGGCGCAATGAAATATTAATGAACATAATAAAGCAGCTCATAAATACAAGAATGAGACAAATGGCAAAAAATCCGCCAAGCTCCTCTGCAATTACCGCAAAAATAAAATCACTTTCACGGACCGGAATATCCTTAGGCATTCCCTGATAAAGTCCCATACCAAACCAACTGCCTGTTCCAATAGCAAATAAAGACTGTGCAATCTGATAGCCTGCATCGTTATAATTACCCCATGGGTCCTTCCATGCAATAACTCTTCGCTTCACATGATCAAAGAGAAAATAAGCCACAACGGAAGCCCCGCTTCCCGCAGCAAGGCCCAGCAGCGGCCATACTACTTTGCGTGAAGCAACATAAAGCATGACGATATATGTCACAAAGAAAATAACTGCTGCACCAAGGTCCTTTTCTACAACAAGCATCAATACATGCACAGCCGCAACCACCGATGTGATGATAATCTGTCTCAGACTGGTATTTTTGTACAGCATCGCTGCCACAAAGAAAACAAAAATAATCTTTGCCAGCTCAGAAGGCTGAAAACCGATTCCCGCTATACTGACCCAGTTCGTCGCACCATATACCTTTGTACCAAAGATAAAGACCGATCCGACAACTCCAAGGCCGAGGACTCCGTAAACAATCCCAAGGCGGCTCAAAAATCCCACCTTTTCAACAATGACCGGTACTGCCAGACTGAAAGCCACAGATGCCACCGCAATTAAAAACTGCTTAACTGCCAGGGTCATATCCAGCCTTGTCAGCATAACAAATCCGATCATCATCAGGAAAAACATATTGTTGATAAGTAATTTTGACGCATTCCTGTAAATATTGTTGTACATAAACAATGCCACAATAAAAAAGCACAACTGTGCGCCGTAAAAGACAAGTACGTACATGGAATTCTCATTCAGAAAAATAATTGTATAGAGCATAAAATGAATCAGAAGCATCAGAAAATTCTGACTTCTGTAAATTCTCCGCTTTTTCTTTTCTTTTTTGACACTGAAAACCGTAAAACAGCGAATCGTATAAATCGCCATGATCAATGCAACCATGTACTTAAATAACTGCGTAATAACATTAACCATTCTGTACCTATTCTACTCCTCTTTTATAATGTCCTTTTGTAAAATCGCCATCCGCGCTCACACGTTCACCCTTTGCGGCACAAATGCCGTCTCTGAGCACTCTCCTGACGGTTTCCACGGTCTCACTGGTGAACTGAAGACGCATACCTGCTGCACCAATCTGCATGACTTCATTTGCAGCATCCATTAAATATAACGGAACAGAGTTATAAATCAGATTATAACAAAATGCGCATACATTGTGTACCTGGAATTTCTTATGCTTACGATCTTCCAGTTCATAATATCCCGGCTTCCCGGTGCACTTCCCGGTGGTCTTTAAAAGGCACTGTGCAGATACCATAAGCGGCTGATAACCATAAACAATCATCTCACTGCTTCCCGAATCCGAAAGGCCTGATAATTCTTTCCTGTTCAGTTCCACCGGCAATGTTATCTGATCCGCCATCTGTGTATAAACCCGACTGGCGATATCATTCATGCAATACATATTATAATCTGATATACACGGTTGGTCAAATCCCTCCCTGCGCAGCATCAGCAATGTCTCCATATTCCTTATAAGAAATCCATCTGTCACATCGCCGGAAAGAATCTGTTTATGTTCCAGACATAAGGCCTCTGTGTTCTTTCTAAGAATGTACGGCATTGCCAGATAAAACAATTTACCCGACCGGTGAACCAGCTCGGAAATTTCAAGGACCTGCTCTTTGCTGCCCTCATAATTAAAATAGATTCTGCAGATCTCCGGAAATCTCACTGCCGCCTCGGCCTGCTCCTTTGAAGAAACCAGTACACTGACCTCAAGTTCAGTTTTCATCTTCTTGTCGGTATGTGTTCCTGTTATTGCTTCAGTCAATGGCTTCCAGATGCGCCGATAAGGCTTAAGCATAGCCTGCTCCATCTCCTCAAGAGCCTTTCTCCGAAGCTGATTTAATTCCTGCACTGTCATATAGCAGCCTTCACCCAGAGAAACTTCCAGATTTTCAAACTCAAAAGCCGTCCCTCCGGTTTTCATCAGACGTCTGCAGATTTCTTCTTTTTCAAGAGGTCTTTTCTCTGCCGCCTGAACAATCGCTCCTTCCGCTGCTGCATGATCATCTTCGTGATACAAATCTATTCTAGCAGGCAAATCTTTCGAAATACTTACATAACCATAAAGCTTCTCTTTCAAGTCGCTGTTTTTGACATATTGCTCCGCAACAGACTGAATCAGAGATTCATTGCGTGTTCTCATAATACGGCATGTATGCTTAAAAGGCTTTCCTGTATATTTAAGCTTCAAGGACCCGCCGGCAGCCACATTTCTGTCAATCTTTACAGACTGTCCATCCGGCAATTCCAGAACATCACCTGCACCAAGTGCTTCATCCGCCCGAATAACCATCTCACCTTTGCGGCCTATACTGCCCTGTCCAATATAAACCCCTGAATGATTTGGCCGCTGAACAGACATCATCTCCTGACCATTGTGCCGATGAAAATAGCCATCCGTAAAACCGCCTCTGTTGTACAAATCCATGAGCTGATGAATATCTTCCTTGTCCACATGATAATTCTCACGACCGCCCGTCAGATACATATCTGTGTATTTTCGGTACAAATACGCTGTAAGTGCCGCATATTCAGGCTTCTTCATACGACCTTCAATCTTCAGGGAATCCACCCCTGCGTCAATCAGATCCGGAAGCAGACTCAAGCTGCACAAATCCTTCGGACTCAGCAGATAGCCGCTGCTGCTCTTGCGGTCTGCCTGAAATGTCCAGGGAAGACGGCATGGCTGCGCGCATCTTCCTCGATTGCCGCTTCTTCCGCCGATCATACTGCTCATCAGACACTGTCCGGAATAACAGTAACAAAGGGCACCCTGTACAAATGTCTCAATTTCAACGCCTGTCCTGTGCTTCATCTCTGAGATCTCAGACAGATCCAGCTCTCTCGGTGTTACAATACGTGATGCACCATGGTCCCTGAGCCATTCTCCGTATTCTGCTCCGCAGACCGTCATCTGTGTACTGGCATGAATGGCCATATCCGGAAATAATGTATGAATCAGTTTCATTACTCCCAAATCCTGTACAATCACTGCATCCAATCCCTGCTCATAAAAAGGTCTGATGTAATCTGTCAACTGTTTCTCTATCTCTGTATTCTTCAAAAGTGTATTCACTGTCATATACAGCTTCCTGCCATGCAGGTGAGCATAATCAATCGCCGAAAGCATTTGCTGCGTATCTGCGTTATCTGCATAGGCCCGGGCACCAAACATAGGGCCTCCCATATACACTGCATCCGCACCTGCCTTGTAGGCCGCTTTCATCGTCTCAAAAGAACCTGCCGGTGCCAATACCTCTATTTGTCTCATCCTCTATCTCCTGTCCTGCAAAGAACAAATGAGGGGAAGCCGCAACTTATCAACCCTGAATCTGTACAGCAACCCCTCTTTAATTATTGCAAAAGTTTCTTTAACCTTTCTGCTGATCCACCTTTGCTTCAAGCTTTACAATCTGTTTTTGAAGTTCATTGATCTCATCCTTCAGCTGATCAATCTTCTTCGATGAATCATCCAGCTGAATCTGTGCAGCAATTAATTCATGCTTCAGATCATATTCAGCCTTGTCCTTATCTTCCAGATCTGCTTCCAATTCGCCGATCCGCTTTCTTGCTTTATAATAATCATCTGCCATATTGAGCTCAAGCAAAGTCTTCTGCATATCGCTGCCCATACGCTTATATTCCGGCAGTTCATGAAGCTCTGACATCTTGTTGTTGATATATAATGCAATCTTCTGAAGATATTCCTCACTCTCATAGCCGCTCAGCGTATAGACCTTTCCGCCAAGCAAAACCTGAACATCTGTCTTTGATGCCATTCCATATCCTCCTTTATCTTCAGTTACTACAAAATGAATGTATGACACACCCAAAAATTTGTATCAGTTATCATTATAAACGAATTATTCGGAATTACAAGCCTTAATTCAAGTTGTTCAAATACAAAGTATGCCTTACCTATTATTCTTTTGGAATGCCGCAGTGCGCTCTGGCAAGTTCTGTGACAACCCTTCCCCGAGGTGTACGCTGTATAAATCCGTTCTTAATCAGATAGGGTTCATACACATCCTCCAGTGTACCTGCATCTTCACCCAGAGCCGCAGCCAATGTGTCTAGCCCCACAGGACCGCCGCCGAATTTCTCCATCATAGTGAAAAGAATATTTCTGTCTGACTGATCCAGCCCATACTTATCCACATCCAGAAGATCCAGTGCCTCATTGGCCACCTGTAAAGTGATCGCGCCATCATGACAAACCTGTGCATAATCTCTCACACGTTTCAGCAGGCGATTGGCAAGACGCGGTGTTCCCCTTGAACGTCTGGCCAGTTCTTCTGCTCCCCGCTCATCAATCTTCACATGCAGAACCTCCGCCGATCTTTTGATAATTGTCATCAGATCCTGAGTAGAATAAAACTCCAGTCGGCTGACAACACCAAAGCGATCTCTCAGCGGTGCCGTCAAAAGGCCCGCTCTTGTCGTCGCTCCAACCAATGTAAATTTAGGAAGATCCAGACGAATTGACCTGGCTGCCGCCCCTTTTCCTATCACAATATCGATGGCAAAATCCTCCATCGCCGGATAAAGGACTTCTTCCACCTGTCTGTTCAGCCGATGGATCTCATCTATAAAAAGGACATCTCCCTCCGACAGATTGTTCAATATCGCCGCAATTTCTCCCGGCTTCTCGATAGCCGGACCGGAAGTCACCTTCATCTTCACACCCATCTCATTGGCAATAATTCCCGCCAGAGTTGTCTTGCCAAGTCCCGGAGGTCCATAAAACAGGACATGATCCAAAGGTTCCTTCCGCTGCCTGGCTGCTTCAATATAAATAGAAAGTGTATCCTTCACTTTCTGCTGTCCAATATAATCTTTCAGAAGCTGAGGCCGCAGGTGATTCTCAATCTTCACATCTTCTTCTGCAAACTCAGTTGTAATAATTCGTTTTGCCATTGTCCGTCACCTAAAATACCATAATCTTCTTCAGCGCCTGTTTCAATAAAGTCTCACTGTCCATCTCATCTGCTCCCAAAACAGCACGTACCGCACGTACCGCCTCCGTATTGCCGTAACCAAGTGCTGTAAGCGCCATAATCACTTCATCCCGAACTGAAGCTGCTGCCTCAGCATTTCCTGCCGCATCTGCCGCCGAATCCCCACGATTGTCAATCATGGACTCAAGATCCAGCTTATCCTTTAATTCAATAATCATACGCTTGGCTGTCTTCGGCCCGATACCCGGTGCTTTGGAAATAGCCTTGGCATCTTCAGCCAAAATCGCAAACCGCAGCTCATCCGCCGTCATAGAAGACAAAATAGCCAATGCAGCTTTAGGACCCACGCCATTGACTGTGATCAGCAGTTTGAAAACGGTGAGATCATCTTTGGTCAGGAAGCCAAATAATCCCAATGCATCCTCTCTTACGTAAGTATAAGTATATATTTTAACTCTACTGCCCGGATCCGGCAGCATCTGTGCCACAGATACCGGCACCTGGATTTCATATCCAATACCCTGACAGGCAACAATAATCGTATCTTGTCCGACTTCACATAATTCTCCCTGAATAAATGCTATCACGAATTTCACTCCTTCGGGAATCATCATACCACAAAACAGCTGTTCAGTCCAGTATAGACTGTTCAAATGTTCGATTTTATGATAAGATACGGACAGGAGGTCCTCATATGCTTACTTTTGATACTTTTTATCCTTCAGATATACAGATCAGCGGCAGCACCCTTCTCCTGAACATTGAGACGACCGGTCTTTCCCCTCGAAGTGCCTTCGTTTTCATGATCGGTCTGGGGTGGATGGAGAACAACGGCTGGCATTTTCGCTGTCTTCTTGCAGAGAAACGCATGGATGAACGCAAATTGATGGCAGCTTTCCAGGAGATTCTGACCGGTTACCATCAGGTTCTGACCTATGGCGGCCACAGTTTTACATACCGCTTTCTGGAAGAGCGTTGGAGAAACTACAGTGATTCGGATTCTTTTTCATCAGATGAAGAAAATCGTCTTTTCACGAACATACGCCAACTGGATATCCAGAAAAGCCTTGCATCCTGCAAACATCTGCTTTCTCTTACAGATATCAAAAAAGATACAGTTGAACATTTTGTTCATTATAGCCGCACAGAGCACACAGCACCAAAGGAACTGATCAAGTGCTACACCGCATGGGAACTTTCAGGTGACAGTCAACTGCAGACACAGCTGATCAGCCATCACGAAGCAGATATGATCGGACTGCTCTCCCTTTATTCTCTGATGGCGTATGTACAGTTTTTCAAAGGTGAATTTGATGCCATACAACATTGTGAAACAGATGGCAGCTTCTGTTCTTTCACTTTATCTTTAAAAGCAGCGGTTCCGGTCCCGATTCAAATTTCCGGTGAATACTTCTCACTTTCTTTAAGTAAAAACACTGCAATACTTCGCATTCCTCTGTTTCTGGGTGAATTGAAGTATTTTCTTCCGGGACCTGCCAAAGATTACTACTATCTTCCCAAAGAAGATCAGGCTGTTCACCGTTCCGTTGCCTGCTATGTTGACAAAGCTTACCGTCAGAAAGCCACTGCCGCTACCTGCTACGTCCGCCAAAGCGGAATTTTTCTTCCGGCCGTAGACACTTCTCTGCAGCCTTGCTTCAGAGAAGCCTATGACAGCACACATTTTTATATTTTATATGACACCAATCGTTTTGAAGAACATCCGGAAGATTTAAAACACTATTTAAGCATCCTGCTCAAAAAGTCTCTGGTTCATTAAAAGTTTAATCTCACAATTTTCAAAATAAAATGAGTATGTGAAAAAATGATCTCATTCTTTCACATACTCATTTTATTTTTTCTTCTGTTGGTTTTTATTGGTTTTTCCAAGGATGGAATGAAAATCCAGTTTCTTTCTGGCATCGCTGACCATCTGGTCAATCTCTGTCTCTGCTTCAGCCTCCACATTGACATGCGAAGACATCTTATACTTTCTCTTTTCTATCTCATTTAAGAAATTACGCCTGCCGTTCTTGGTCATCGTTCTGTCAAGAAATGTATCCCTGCTGACAGCATAGATCCACGGATGTGTCTGACAAATCTTCAGCTTGGCAAGATGTCCTGCCTCTGACTGCTTCGCATCCAGAACAATTGTATGGCATTTAAAATCTCTGTCATAAATAAACAAAGTATATTCTGACGGCTTTGCAACAGTTCCATAAACAGGATCCTCAAAACAGGCAATAATATTGTCCAGGCGGATCACCTTGCACATATTCAATAAATGTAATGAAAAAAGCAGCAAAAACTGGTCTGTCACAATGAGATTACCGGCACTGACAACAGACTCATCCTGCATATCCTTTTTCAGCAGATCATAACCCGATTTGCTTTTGCCAAAAACAAATCTCTCAAAATGAAAAGCCTGGTACCCAAGCCATAAACCAAGCAAAATCATCAGTGCACATATTGACAATCCCAATATATATGCCAATCTGCTGTTTACATCATAGCTTCCCATCATTTCCTGCACAATAGACACTATAATTCCTACAGAGATAATCAGAAGGGAACATCCCATCATCAGACGCAATACAAAGCATTTTAACTTAATCGCATAGTATGGCTTCATACAAAACCTCCTTGAGAAAAAAGAGGCCTTACCTGCCGACAGCAGGCAAAGCCTCTCCTGAATTCAAAAATTATTCTTCAGTTTCTTCCTTTGTATCTAATGCTTTCATGCTCAGGCTGATCTTCTGGGATTCTTCATTGAAATCTACAACCTTTGCTGTAATAACCTGACCATAAGAAAGAACATCTGATGGTTTGTCAACATGATCTCTTGAGATCTGAGATACATGAAGGAGAGCATCTACACCTGGCTCCAGTTCAACAAATGCACCAAAGTCTGTCATTCTTGCTACTTTACCTTCAACAACATTGCCTACTGCATATTTTTCAGCTGCTGTAAGCCATGGATTTGTTTCTGGGAATTTCAAGCTTAATGCAATCTTCTCTCCCTGGATATCTTTGATCAGGACTTTCAGTGTATCGCCGACTTTAAGAACCTTCTTTGGATTCTCAACTCTGCCCCAGGACATCTCTGAAATATGAAGAAGGCCATCTGCGCCGCCAAGGTCGATAAATGCACCAAAATCTGTTACATTCTTTACACGGCCTTCAACTGTATCGCCGATATGGATCTTTTCAAATAATTCTTTCTGTTTCTGAGCTTTCTCAGCAAGGATAAGCTGCTTTCTGTCACCGATGATTCTTCTCTTGCGAGGGTTGAATTCTGTGATAACAAAAGAGATTTCCTGATCCTGATATTTTGACAGGTTCTTCTCATAAGTATCGGAAACAAGACTTGCAGGAATAAATACTCTAGCTTCTTCTACTACAACGCTTAAACCGCCGTCAAGAACGTTGGCAACTTTCGCTGTAAGTACTTCCTTGTTGTTGTAAGCTTCTTCAATTCTCTTATTGCCTCTTTCAGCAAGCAGTCTCTTGTATGTTAAGAGAACCTGACCTTCGCCGTCGTTTACTTTCAGAACCTTAGCCTGCATTGTGTCGCCAACATTGACAACTGTTCTCAGGTCGAGATTTGATGTATTGGAATACTCATTTCTCGTGATGATTCCGTCTGCTTTGTAGCCTATATTAAGAATGATCTCGTCTTCTTTAACATCGATGACGGTACCCTCAACGACTTCTCCTGTTCTGATAGTTTTTAATGATGCTTCCAGCATCTGTTCAAAACTCTGTTCATTACCCATTTCTGACATATTGGTGTGAACCTCCTCGATAATATTATTTGGGGTCGATGCCCCTGCTGTAATACCTACATTACCTATAGATTCAAATGTCTTCAAATCCAAGTCAACAAGTGTCTGTATATAGTAAGTATTTTTACATTCGTTTTTGCAAATATCATATAATTTCTGCGTATTGGAACTCTGTCTTCCGCCAATGACGATCATTGCATCAACGCGTCCGGCTATATCCCGGGCTTCCGACTGACGTTCCTCTGTCGCATTACATATAGTATTTAGACATCTTATATCATAACCCTTTTTTGAAATAATTTCAACTAATAATTGAAATTTATTGTAATTAAATGTCGTTTGTGATACAAGACACAATTTTTTGTCCGGATCAGACGAGAAATTCTCTGCTTCTTCCACGGATTCAATGATCACCGGCGGTTCCTTACACCAACCGCTGATCGCCTGCACTTCCGGATGATCAGCACTGCCTATTATAACAATCCCGTATCCCTGTCCGCTGTAATCCTCCACAATTCGATGAATCTTCTTAACAAAAGGACATGTGGCATCCACAATTTCAAAGCCCATCTGTTTCAAGAGCACAATCTCTTCCTTTGAGGCCCCATGAGAACGGATGATCATCGTTCCTCCGTGAAGGCCGGCTGCTTCATCAATGGAATGAACCACTCTCACACCCTTTGATTCAAGGTCATCTACCACCGTCTCATTATGGATAATCGGTCCGTACGTATAAACTCCGGCCTTGCCCGCATAACTGTACGCCATATCAACCGCTCTGCGAACACCAAAACAAAATCCTGCCGTTTTGGCCAATATCACATTTCTCATCATCTTTTACCTCGAAACAGCCCGTTCAATCAGAGCTTTCAAATAACAGACAACTTCCTGAATCGTCATATCTGATGTATCTACCCTGACAGCATCTTCAGCCTGTTTCAGCGGGGCAACAGCACGGTTCATATCCCGTTCATCACGCTCAACGACCTCTTTCTCAACCCCATCCAGCGTACAGCTGATGCCTTTAGCTATAAATTCTTCATAACGGCGTACAGCACGAACATGTGCGTCTGCCGTCAGAAAAATCTTCACATCTGCATTCGGCAGTACATGCGTTCCAATGTCTCTGCCGTCCATGATCACATTCTCCGCCGATGCCAGAGAACGCTGCAGTGAAAGTAATTTCTCTCTTACTTCCGGTATAGCAGAAATCTTGCTGGACATCTCACTGACTGCCTCAGTCCGGATAAAGCCATTGACATTCTTTCCGTTCAGGATCACCTGCTGTTCGCCATTGCTGTATCGGATATCAATTGTAATCACATCACAGGCACTTCTGACCGCATCCATATTCTCAATGTCCGTCTTCTGTTCAATCATATATAGTGCCATGGCCCGATACATCGCACCTGTATCTACATAAATATAGTCCAGCTCTTTGGCAAGCATTCTGGCAATTGTACTCTTGCCCGCACCTGCCGGTCCATCAATTGCTACATTTATACTCATCTTTGTCATTCCTTTACTCTGTGATTGCTTCTGCTGCAGATTTTCCTGCCAGATAAGCGGTTGACCAGGCAATCTGAAGATTATATCCGCCTGTAACAGCGTCCAGATCCAACACTTCACCGGCAAAATACAGCCCTTTTACAAGCTTCGATTCCATCGTACCCGGATCTACATCTTTGACACGAATACCGCCCTGGGTAATGATCGCTTCATTAAATCCACGCACCCCTGTCACCGTCATGGTCAGATGATGCATCACCTGCACCAGTTTCTGGCGCTGCTGTCTGGTCACATCATGTACGACGGTGTAAGGATCAATTTCCGCAAGCCTGATAATGATCGGAATGATACTTGCCGGCAGAAGTTCTGACAGTGAGTTCCTGATCTGCTTATTGATATTCTTCTCAAAATCCCTGAGAAGCCGGGCATCCAGCTGCTCATCTGTCAGTGACGGCTTCAGGTCAATTTCTGCAGTCACAGTCCCTTTCTTCAGATATTTGGCAAGCTGTGTACTGCCGCTCAGCACAACAGGCCCCGTGATGCCAAAATGCGTAAACATCATCTCACCAAATTCCTGATAAAAATTCTTCTTCCCGCATCTCAATGAAAGTGTAATATTCTTCAAAGACAGTCCCTGAAGTTCCGGACACCATTCATCAGCAACCGTCATCGGTACAAGTGACGGCACTCTAGGCGTCACATGATGACCCGCAGCTTCTGCCATACGATAGCCATCCCCAGTGGAACCTGTAGAAGGATAGGATATACCGCCTGTAGCCAGAATGACAGCATCTGCATCAACTTTTCTGCCATCAGACAAAAGAATCCCCTGTATCCTTCCATCTTCGATCAGAAGTTCCTTTACTCCCTGTTTAAGATGCACATGAACGTCTCTGTCTTTCAGCACATGCTCCAATGTGCGGATCACATCCGATGACTTATCTGAAACCGGAAATACTCTCTGTCCTCTCTCAGTTTTCAATTTCAGTCCCTGGTCAGACAAAAACTGCATCATATCCTGATTGCTGAATGTATAAAATGCCGAATACAAAAATCTGGCGTTTGTGACCACATGCGCCAGCAATTCTTCCACATCTTCACAGCCATTGGTAATATTGCAGCGTCCCTTTCCTGTAATAAACAGCTTCTTTCCAAGCTTTTCATTATGTTCATATATATGAACTTCTGTATGTTCATCTGCTGCCGAAATAGCCGCAAACATACCGGCAGCACCGCCGCCAATGATTATTATCTTTCTCATATAAAACTCCATCCGGATTCTTTAATCAATATGTTCATATTCATTCATTGTATTCCATATTGATTCCATAGACAACATTGTATCTGTCACAGAATCCTTATACCGCATACTCAGTGCTGCCAGCAATGCATTCACCACACTGAGAGGAGCCACAAGGGAATCTACAAATGAAACCATATCACTGCCGGCATAAATCGAACAGTCCGCATACTTGGCCAGCGGTGACTGCACACCATCTGTAATCGCAATGATCTTAGCCTTACGGTTCTTTGCAAAAGAAACTGTCTGAATTGTCTTTACGGAATAACGTGGAAAACTGATTGCAAGAATCACATCCTCATCACCAATGCGGTGGATTTCTTCAATAGACTCCGTCACACTGTCAGAACGTATCAAGCGGACATCGTCAAATATATAGTTGAGATAATAGCTCAAAAATGAAGCCAGTGTACTGCAGCTCCTGCCGCCGATCACATAAATCTTTCTGGCATCTCCAATCAAATCTACGGCTTTGTAAAAAGCTTCTCTGTCAATCATTTCTTCCGTATGCTTCAAATTCTGAATATCATTGTTAATGACGGAAGATATAAGATCCGGACTTTCGGATAAACGTTCGTATGCCAGGGAAATTCTCTGTACAGAACTCAATCTCTGCTTCACAAGCTCTCCCAACGCTTTCTGGAACTGCGGATATCCCTTAAATCCAAGCTCCGTTGCAAAACGAACAACCGTTGACTCGCTGACCCCTACGATCTTGCCAAGGCGTGCCGCTGTCATATCCACAGCCTTGTCATAATTACTGCATATATAATTTGCTATATATCTCTGCCCTTTGCTGAATGTTTTATAAGACTCTTCTATCAATTGCAGAACATCTGTCGATGTATCCATATTTGCCTCCAGTTTTTTCATCAATCCGTTTTATCATAACACAGATTTTACATTCCCGCAAGTAAGCAAAGAATATGCTTTTATATATTGTATTTAATCGAAGAAAAGGCTGCTTCAGAACAATTTCTGAAACAGCCTTTCTTTCATCCTCTATGTATGTTAGAAGAAAAGGAATTATTTTTTAACGATAAGAGCCTGACCCTGGCCGCCACCGATACACAGTGTAGCAAGACCTGTATGAGCATCTTCTCTCTTCTGTAATTCATATAATAATGTAACAAGGATTCTGGCACCTGATGCACCGATTGGATGACCAAGAGCGATTGCACCACCATTAACGTTAACTTTGCTCATATCAAACTTAAGATCCTGAGCAACTGCCAGAGACTGAGCTGCAAAAGCTTCGTTTGCTTCGATCAGATCAATGTCATCGATTGTCATATTAGCTCTAGCCATTGCCTTTGTAACTGCAGGAACAGGTCCAACACCCATGATTGAAGGATCTACACCGCCCGTAGCGTAGGAAACGATTGTTGCCAGAGGTTTAATACCTAATTCATCAGCTTTTTCTTTGGACATAACAACCAGAGCTGCTGCACTGTCGTTGATACCTGAAGCATTAGCTGCTGTAACTGTACCGCCATCTCTCTTGAAAGCTGGTTTTAATTTAGCAACTTTCTCAATTGTTGTACCGAACTTCGGATGTTCATCTGTATCAAATACTGTATCACCCTTCTTGCCATGGATAACAACAGGTACGATTTCATCTTTGAACTTGCCGGCTTTGATTGCTGCTTCTGCTTTGCTCTGGGAAGCTACTGCAAATTCATCCTGCATTTCTCTTGTGATACCATACTTCTCAGCAACGTTTTCAGCTGTGATACCCATATGATACTGGTTGAAAGCATCCCACAGACCATCGTTAACCATAACGTCGATCATCTTGGAATTGTTCATTCTTGCGCCCCAACGAGCACTTGGAACTGCGTATGGTGCAGCACTCATGTTTTCTGTACCACCACAAACAACGATTTCAGATTCGCCTGCAAGGATCTGGTTAGCTGCAAGAGCAACACTCTTCAGACCGGAACCACAAACGATATTGATTGTCATAGCTGTTGTCTCAATAGGAAGACCTGCTTTTAATGTAACCTGACGAGCAATGTTCTGTCCAAGACCTGCCTGTAATACATTACCAAAAATAACTTCATCAACCATCTCAGGTTTGATGCCTGCTCTCTTAACTGCTTCTTTAACAACGATTGCACCAAGTTCTGCTGCTGGAACGTCCTTTAAAGTACCGCCGAATGTACCGATAGCTGTTCTACATGCACTAGCAATTACAATTTCTCCCATGATCTTGTTCTCCCTTTCAATAACATAACATGATAAAATATTAATAAAGCAACTCACGCGCTTATTAACGATGCCCTTTGAAAACTTTCATTCTCTCATTCATTATTTTATTCGTTTTCAACTCCCATGAGCATTCGTTAATTTATTAACATCGTGTTGATGTTATTATATCATGAATTTTAAATTTGTACAGTACTTTTTTTAATTTTTTTAAAGTTTTTATTTTTTTGTCTGAAAAACATCTGCTGACAGCAATTTCTTTCAGCACTATTGTTCTATAAAACCATCAAAAGTCAAAATTGGCTCATCCAATTTCATGTTAATTCTCTAACGTGATTGGATGAACCAATTCTTCGAACAGCAAAAAATAAGCACCTCACCACTTATGAGTGAAGTGCTTATTTTCATTTTTAAAAGTCTGCTCTAAATCGCTGCTGAATAGAACTACACATTTCCTACACTGGATAAGCCCCGGCTTTCGTATCTGCGTGTGCTGGGTCGACTTTCTCCTGCTGTGCCTCGCGGTATTTGAAGAAGTCAACGGCTACCTGTGGGAATAAGGCGTAGGATAATACGTCTTCATCCTGCTGTTTGTAGCGGGCCATTTCTTTCTCCATTTCCTTCAGTTCAGGCTTCAGGAGATCTGCCGGACGACATGTAATCGGTGTCTCATCGCCGCAGGCTTTCTTCTGAACTTCCGAATTAAACGGTTTAACCGTCTGGCCGTATTCACCGTGAAGCAGTGCCTTGCTCTCTTTGGTGATCATCTTGTAGCGCTCGCCCATCAGAACATTCAGTACAGCCTGGGTACCCACAATCTGGGATGATGGTGTAACAAGCGGCGGCTCACCGAAATCTTTCCTTACACGCGGGATTTCTTCAAGCACATCATAGTACTTATCTTCTGCATGTGCATCTTTCAACTGTGAAACCAGATTGGACAGCATACCGCCAGGTACCTGATACATCAATGTCTTAATATTCACACCCAATACCTTCGGATTAAGAAGCCCGCTCTTTAAAGCCTCTTCCTGGATTGGTCTGAAATAATCAGCGATTTCTGCCAACAGCTTCTGGTCAAGTCCTGTATCAAACGGCGTCCCTCTGAATGTCTCACACATCACCTCTGTCGCCGGCTGACTGGTGCCCAAGGCGAATGGTGACATCGCTGTATCAATCACATCACAGCCTGCCTCAACAGCCTTCATATAAGTCATAGATGCCACACCGCTTGTATAATGGGTATGAAGCTGGATCGGAAGGTTTGTAGACGCCTTCAGGGCTTTAACCAGTCTTTCTGCCTCATAAGGCACAAGCAGACCTGCCATATCTTTGATACAGATGGAATCAGCGCCCATATCTTCAATCCTCTTGGCAATCTCTTTCCAATAATCAAGCGTATATGCTTCTCCTAAAGTATAACAAAGTGCGATCTGTGCATGGCCGCCCTCTTTTTTGCAGGCCTTAACAGATGTTTCAAGATTTCGAAGATCATTTAATGCATCAAAAATACGAATAATATCAATACCGTTTGCAACAGATTTCTGAACAAAATATTCAACCACATCATCCGCATAATGACGATAACCAAGGATATTCTGACCGCGGAACAACATCTGAAGCTTTGTATGCTTAAAGCCGTCTCTTAACTTACGCAGTCTCTCCCACGGATCCTCCTTCAGGAAACGCAGGCAGGCATCAAAAGTAGCTCCGCCCCAGCATTCTACAGAATGGTAGCCGACCTGATCCATCTTGTCGATAATCGGCAGCATCTGTTCTGTCGTCATTCGTGTGGCAATCTGTGACTGATGGGCATCCCTGAGAATCGTCTCAGTAATGCCTACAGGTTTTTTCTTTATCTCGGACATTTTTCATTCTCCTATCATTCATATAACAAACTCAGAACCTGCTCACAGACATCGGCGTCATATCCGGGTCTGTGCTGCAGATACATCGTAAAAATCTGATCTCTATGCACCAAAAATAGCCATAAATACACCGGCAGCAACAGCTGTGCCGATAACACCGGCTACATTCGGTCCCATGGCATGCATCAGCAGGAAGTTCGTCGGATCCTCTTCCGCACCGACTTTCTGTGATACACGGGCTGCCATCGGCACTGCAGATACGCCTGCTGAACCAATCAGAGGGTTGACCTTGCCTCCCGTCACCTTGCACATCAGTTTGCCAAAGAGAACACCGGATGTTGTACCCACTGCAAAAGCTACCAGACCAAGGGCGACAATCTTAATAGTTGTCCAGTTCAGGAATGCTTCCGCACTTGTTGTGGCACCAACAGATGTACCAAGGAGAATAACGATGATATACATCATGGCATTAGATGCAGTCTCTGAAAGCTGTTTAACCACACCGCACTCTCTGAAAAGATTGCCCAGCATCAGCATACCAACCAGTGGTGCTGTTGAAGGCAGGATCAGTACGACAACGATTGTAACAATGATAGGGAAGAGAATCTTCTCAAGCTTGGATACAGGTCTTAACTGTTCCATCTTGATGGAACGCTCTTCTTTGGTCGTCAATGCTTTCATAATCGGCGGCTGAATGATCGGCACAAGGGACATATAGGAATAAGCCGCTACAGCGATTGGGCCCATGAGATGTGCCTGCCCCAGCTTACTGGCCAGATAAATGGAAGTCGGACCGTCTGCACCGCCGATAATAGAGATAGCGGCGGCTGCTGCATCTTCAAAGCCAAGGCACATCGCACCGATATATGCGAAGAAAATACCAAACTGTGCTGCTGCTCCCAAAAGAAAGCTGGCAGGATTGGCGATCAGCGGACCAAAGTCTGTCATGGCACCGACACCAAGGAAGATCAGCGACGGCCATATGCCCCACTCATCTCCCAGGAAAAAGTAATGTAAAAGACCGGCTGATGTACTGCCGTCCGCAGCAGCCTCTTCAACTGTCTTCATGATATCCGGATACAGGTTAACCAGAAGCATACCAAATGCGATGGGCACAAGCAGCAGCGGCTCATAACCGCGGCCGATGGCCAGATACAGGAAAAAGCATGCCACAAATATCATGATAAAATTTCCCACCGTCAGATTGAAAAACGCAGTCTGATGGACGAGATTTCCTAATGTTGTAAAAATATAATCCATATTGAAGCCTCCCGTACAGATGAATTAAATTAACAGTGTCATTAATTCATCGTTGCGAGAACATCTCCTGCTTCAACCGCATCACCGGCTGCCACATTCACAGATGCAACTGTACCATCCTGCGGTGCAACAATTTCGTTCTCCATCTTCATAGCTTCAAGTACAAGAATGACTTCACCTTTCTTCACTGCCGATCCGGCATCTTTCTTCACTGCAATAATCTTGCCCGGCATCGGTGCAGATACCTTTACAGAGCCTGCTGCTCCGGATGCTTTGGCTTTCTTAGCAGGTGCTGCTGCCTTTACAGGAGCGGCTTTCACAGGAGCAGCAGGGGCTGCTGTCTGACCCTCACCTACTTCTTCAATAGAAACTTCATAGCTGACGCCATTCACGGTCACAATATAGTTTTTCATAATTATTATCCTCCTACCAGCGGTTCGTATTTTTTCTTCGAATTGAACGGACGATTAACTTGTCCGGTGATGTCTCAAGCGATGCAGCTAATGCAGCTGTGATCACTGCCACAAGGGCCAGATCATCTGTCTCATCATCTTCTTCCTCAGCTGCCGCCGGTTCTTCAGCAGCCGTCGTGACAGCTGCCGGTTCCTTCTCTGCCTTACGGTTTCTGAACCAGTTCTCCAGCCGACTGATATATTTAAATCTTGATATCAGAAATGCAATGAATATCAGAACAACAAATACTGTTCCCATACCCATCAATGTATTCATCCCTGCCCTGGCCATCTTATCTCCAAATGCTGAACCACAGCCAGTGAGCGTCAGCGTCGGCAGTACAAAGGCTATATAAGCCATTAATTTCTTCTTCATAGGTAGGCGCCTCCAACTAAAGCGTACTGTGCTTCTTAGCAGGTCGTACAGCTCTCTTAGAATAAAGCATCTCAAATGCTGCGATCAGATGCTGTCTTGTGCGCTCCGGCTCAATAACGGCATCCACATAGCCTCTGCCCGCCGCAGATTCAGGGCTTGTCTGAAGTGCCGCATAGGCAGCTGCTTTCTCTGCGATCAGAGCCTTCGCATCATCAGATGCATTGATCTCATCATTATAAATAATCTTTACTGCATTCTCCGCCGGCATCATGCCAACTGCCGCATTCGGCCACGCATAAACAAGATCTGCACCGATATGTCCCGAATTCATGGTCAGGTATGCACTTCCGTAAGCATCGCCTGTCAGCAATGTCACTTTCGGTACGGATGCATCTGCAAAAGTATGAATCAGTCTGGCCGCTTCTCTCGCAGCGCCCTTCTCATTGGTCACTGTTGTATCAAATCCTGTTGTTGAAACCATTGACAGAACCGGAATAGAAAAGGCATCACAAAAGCGAATAAAGTCTGCCGCTTTCTGAAGGCCCTTTGCCGTCAGCTTGCCGTTAAATGTCTCAGTTTCTTCGCCATTCTCATCGCAAACAGCAGTTCTGTTGGCAACAGCACCAACCGTCAATCCGTTCAATTTGATAAAAGCAGTTACCATCTCTCTGGCATAACCTGCTGTCACTTCCACATATCTGCCGGAGTCAGTCATCGCTTTCAGCACCTGTGCCGTATCCCCAGTCTGTGAATAATCTTCAATCTTTCTGTTCAGATCGTCTTCACACACATCGTAATCCAACACATCTTCCTGATTCAACGGAAGCATCAGCACCAGCTCACGCAGCTGTGCCAGCAGCGATTCTTCATTCTCACAGATAAAATCTGCATTGCCTGTCTCAGTACTCTGGAATACAGCACCTGCATAATGTTCTGCGGCCTTGCAGCCGTCATCCAGCGTATTCGGTGCATTCACGAAAAGTGCACTCTGATCCTGTACCATCAATGTAAAATCAGACAATGCCGTGAGCAAAGCTGTACCGCCGCCGCACTGACCAAATACTGCTGCATACTGCGGGATCACGCCTGAAGCCGCTGTCTGCTGCCTGTACAATCTTCCAAGCGCATCCAGTGCATCTGTTGCCTCCTGCAATCTTAAACCTGCACAATCATACATGCCGATCACCGGCGCACCCATCTTCATCGCCAGCTCATACATCTTCTCAATCTTGCGAGCATGCATCTCACCAATGGCACCGCCCATCACAGATGCATCCTGACTGAACACATAGACAAGATTGCTGTCAATCGTACCATACCCTGTTATAACGCCATCTGCCGGTGTCTGCTGCTTTAGCATGTTAAAATCGGTATTTCTTGCATGGACACAAGCCCCAATCTCTATAAAGCTTCCGGCATCCAATAATTCTTCAATCCGTTCCCTGGCAGATAATGTCTTTACCTGACTCATAATTATGCCCTCATCCTCTCTTAACTGACAAAAAATTTGCCATTTCTTATCTATATTTTACCAGAATTTATGTATTGTATCAAGTACAATCGACATTCCTTTTGTTTATATGCACATAACCAAGTGTATTTTTCTATATAAATTCAACAAAATACTCAAAAAGCTCCATATCTGCCTCCGACAGACAATCATCAGCAGAATATGAAGCTTTCGCAGTTATTATTTAATGAATCCTACATGTTTGCAGATTTCTTCAATTGCCTTTTCCTTGCGTTCATTGAAAACAATTTTATTTTCCTCGAAAAGATTACGGCCGTCTGTATCGATGGATACGATCAGCGGACCAAATTCTTTCACGCGGCAATGCCATAATGTCTCAGGCATACCAAGATCACGCCACTGTGCATCAACGATTTCTTCAACCTTTGTCGCTGCCACAACTGCGTTGCCTGCCGGGAAGACACAATGAATGGCTTTGTAATTTTTGCAGGCATATTCTGTATTAGGGCCCATACCACCTTTGCCGATGATCACCTTAACACCTGTCTTTTCTACAAATTCTTTCTCGAATTTTTCCATACGCATACTTGTTGTAGGACCTACGGATACCATTTCGAATTTGTCATTTTCCAGAGGGCGGATAATAGGACCCGCATGGAAAATCGCTGCATCGCGAACATCTACCGGCAATTCGCGGCCTTCTTCAACAAGGCGGCGATGTGCAACGTCTCTGCAAGTTGTCATGCTGCCGTTTAAGTAAATAATGTCACCAACATGAATGTCTGCCAAATCTTCTGCTGAAATCGGTGTTGTTAAAATCTTCTTTCCATCTTTCATCTCTACCATTATAAAGTCACCCCCGAATGTGTTGTAATTGTATAGTTAAGGTCTTTGTCAAAAATGATATGGCCGCGTCTGTGAGACCAGCATCCAACATTCACGGCAACACCGATTGCGGATGGATGTCTGGCAGTATTCTCAATATGAACACCCATAACAGAGTATTTGCCGCCCATACCCTGAGGTCCGAGACCGATCGCGTTGATACCATCTTCAAGCAGCTGTTCCATGTAAGCTGCACGCTCATTTTCATTGTGGCTGCCAAGTGGTCTCATCAGTGCTTTCTTGGATAAGAGTGCTGCTGTTTCCACAGATGTTGCAACACCCACACCAACCAGAAGCGGAGGACATGCATTCAGACCATAGGAAGTCATAACATCCATAACAAAACGTGTCACACCTTCATAGCCTGCGCCCGGCATCAGAACCATCGCTTTGCCAGGAAGTGTACATCCGCCGCCGGCCATGTAAGCGTAGATTTCACACTGATCACTGTTCGGAACAATATCCCAGAAAACAGTCGGTGTGCCCTTGCCCACGTTCTTGCCTGTGTTGTACTCATCAAAAGTCTCTACGCTGTTATGTCTGAGAGGTGCTTCAAAAGTTGCTTTAACAACGGCTTCTTTCAGAAGTGCTTCCAGTTCACCGATTAATGGGAACTGTGTACCGCATTTTACCCAGAACTGAAGAACACCTGTATCCTGACAGCTTGGACGGTTCAATTCCTTAGCCAGCTTCTGGTTCAGCTTCATTGTCTGATAAATTGTCTTGGACAGTGGGCTGTCCTCTTTCTCTGCCAGTTCATCCAGTTTCGCAATGATATCATCCGGCAGTACTTTGCCGATATATGACACGAAATTTGCCATATAATCTGTAAGCTTTTCTACCTGTGCCTGTTTGCTCATTAATAATGCCTCCTTAAAAATATGTATGATAGATATTGTGTTTTTATTTATAACCGCTCGAAACCGGAAATTTTGAACACCGGTCTTGAGCAGTTGTTGTTAATGTCAGCCGCTTTAAGGGAAAAACGGAAAAGCAATCGGAAGAATGATCATGCTGACAATTGTCGCAATGACAATCATCGGTGTTCCGGCCTTCACATAATCCATGAATGTATAGCCGCCTGCGCCGATCACCATTGTGTTGGCCGGCATACCGATTGGGGTTGCATATGCACATGAACCCCCGATGACGCAGGCCATCAAAACAGCTCTCGGATCAGCTCCCATGCCCTGGGCAATGGAAAGACAAATCGGAACCATCAATGCGGTGGTTGCTGTATTGGACATGAAATTTGTCATCACACAGCAAAGAATAAATACAACAAAAGTCAGAACATACGGTGAAGGGTTAGCTCCGAGAGCACCTACAACCTTCTGGGCAATCATCTCACCGGCACCTGTCTCAGACAACGCGGATGCCAGGGATAATGTACCGCCGAAAAGGAAAATTGTCTTCAGGTCGATCGCCTTTAAAGCGTCCTTCTCAGAAATAACACCGGTAATCATCAGCGCCAGTGCACCGACACAGCCGGAAACACAAAGCTTAATACCGATCTTGTCTTCAAAAATCATGGCTGCCAGTGTCAGAATCAGAATCACAACGGATAAAACCTGTTTCCACTTCGGCACATCACTGAAATCTCTGACTTCCTGAGTTTCACTGTCATCACCGGTGTTCTTCTTGTCCGGCAGCAGCTTGTAACCGATGGTTGCATAAAAGATGATGCCGCAGATGAGAATCGGCAGACCCACAATGGCATATTCGAAAAATCCGAATGATAACCCTATCTCAGCCAGACCACTCTGGGCAATCAGGTTGCCCGGTGCACCGATCAGTGAAAGGTTGCCGCCCATAGCTGCGGCAAAAACCAAAGGCATCAGAAGCCTGGATTTGGAATAACCGGACTTTGCTGCAATACCGATCACAACCGGTATCAGCACTGCTGCTGTTCCTGTGTTAGATAAAACACCGCTCATCAGCCCCACGATTACCATGATAGCGATAATCAGCATCTTCTCCGTTTTTGCAAAACGAGTAACAATTCCGCCAATCTTGTTGGCCATTCCTGTCTCAAACAATGCACCGCCTACAATGAACATGGCAACAAAGAGAATGACATTGCTGTCAATAAATCCGGCAAAAGCCGTCTTCACATCCAGCACTCCTGTCACAACCAGTCCACAACAGACAATCATTGAGGTCACACCCAGCGGAATCTTCTCCAGCACAAACATGACAACTGCGAACAGGAGAAATAATAGTGTTATGGTCGATGGACTCATCGAAGTACCTCCTCACTTTCTTATGCGCTTCATAATTATCATTTATATATGATAATGTATCCATTTCTTGATTGCATTATAAATTAAAACGCCGAACCTGTCAATAAGCTTTATGCATTTTATGACGATTCGGCGTTTTGTTAAAACTTTATCTTATTTTTTATTCATTATTACTAATTTTTACACTGAAATTCCTGAAAAACACTTCAGATACTATTTTTCCACTATTGATATCGGGTCAGAACATCCTCCATGCTCCGGTGAATATGATAATCCATTAACTCTCTTACACGTCCGGCATCCCGCTTCTCAAGGGCTGCAAAAATATCCTTATGTTCCTTGTGGGAACGGTGAGCATACTCCTCCACTGTAGATTTTGCCCCGATGGAAAGACCATTCCACAACTCCGCCAGCATTTTCTGAAGCTTATTATTCCCTGATGCTTTCCAGATTTCATAATGGAAGGACTGATTGTAATCCGCAAAATTGCTGGAATCATCTTCTTTCAGAGATTCTTCCGCCACCTCCAGTGCGTTTCTGATCCCCTCAAGATCCGCACCATTTTCACAGCAAAGGGTGCATGCTGCACTTTCAAGAGCCGCCCTGACCTGATAATGTTCTCTGATCGTTGTCTCATTGATACCAAGGACGATAGCCCCTTTACTCTGCTTCAATTCAATCAGACCGTCTCTGGCCAGTATTTGAAAAGCCTCGCGAACAGGCGTAATGGATACCCCCAGCTCCTGAGCTGTATTTTCAAGGGTTAATGTTTCTCCCTCTGAAATCTGTCTTGATATAATCGCTTTTCTTAAAGCAGCCGCCACCCGCTCTCTGGCCGGAAGCAGCTGAATTGGTTTTAATCCCAGCATTCGTTATCTCTCCATTTCCTTTATTCTGTCATCATTCCGTCCAGCAAAATTGTATAATATTGATCCAGTGCCTGCTGAACGCTTTGCTCATCCCTTAAAGCCGCCGCTTCCTTAACTGCCGCCAGCGCCTTTACTGCATCTGTTCCTTTTACTGACACACTGGCTGCTGCATAGGCAATATAGATTTCTGTCAAGGATTCCAGTGTTTTCTTCTGAAAAGCAAATTCGCACTGCTGGTAGATGGCCCTGTGAAATCCCGGTTCCCGTTCCGGCAATTCTTCAGGGTGTTCCATTCCGCAAAGCAGCGGCACAACCAGATAACTGCACATTCTGAATAATGCTGATAGATATTCCCTTGTCTGAGGAACAACCCTCACATGATTATTCGGCAATCGGCGAATCAGTCCCTGATATTCAAGAATGATAAGGGCCTCTCTCACCGGCATTCTGGATACCCCCAGACTCTGAGCCAATTCGTTTTGTGTCATCTCCGTATCCGCAGGGATACTTCCCGACAAAATGGCATCCCGAAGTGCCTCCACGATACTTCCCTGTTTCTTTTTTATCTCAATTTTATCCATTTAATATTTACTCCTGTTGATATTTTCATTTTGTCTTCTTAATATTGTATCCTTTTTTTGTACAAAAGTAAAGACAATCACTTATTTTCTCAAGAGCCACTCCAACCGTCCCCGCTTTGCCCTTATTTCTTCTGTTGTCACATACCGGAAGGTGGCAGCCGGAACACCATTAACTGCCAATTGTATACTCCCAAGTTGCTGCCGACTTTCAACAGGCGCCTTTAGCTGTCCCGGAAGCGCACTCACAACACGCACTTCATCCTCCGTACTTAAAAGAAGCCTGTAACTTGTCTGTTCAGCCCTTACAGAAACAAAATCCTGTTCTCCGCCAATGACGCTTATCTGTCTCTCCGGAACCTCTTTGCTGATATCAATGGTCTGATAATGATAGTTCTTATCTCCATAGTTCAGCAGGGTCTGCACATCCGCCCATTTATAGCGTTTATGCGGCGGCCACCCACTGCCGAGAAGTGCTGCAATAAATGTACGGTCATCTTTTTTCACGGCACAGACATAGCAATAGCCTGCATCCGCAGTATAACCGGTCTTACCGGATAATACGCCATCCATCATGGTCAGCAGGGCGTTTTTATTATGTACCGCAAAACTTCTTTCCCCATCACAGTCAGTAAATGAATACTCTGCGGTCTGTGTAATCTTCAGAAAGTCTTCATTGCCGATGGCGTACCTCATAATCCTGGCCATGTCCGCCGCCGTGGAACTGTGCACCCCTATTTCATCCGAAGCATCCAATCCGTTCGGCGTAATAAAATGTGTCTGCGTACATCCAAGTGATGCCGCTTTTTCATTCATCAGTTCTGCAAAAGCCTCCTCACTGCCTGCCGTACCTTCCGCAATCATCATAACTGCATCATTAAAAGATTCCAGCATCATGGCATAATAAAGGTCATACATCCGGTACGTCTCACCTGTACGAACTCCCAGCCGGACTTCCGGCATAGCAGCAGCCCTTTCAGAAGCCGTCACAATCTGATTTTCCGCACTTGTATTATTTTCAAGGGCAACAATAAGCGTCATAATCTTTGTGGTACTGGCCATAGGATAAACTTCTTCTCCGTTTTTGCTGTAAAGAATACGCCCGCTGTCAGCATCCATCAGTACTGCTGCGCGGGCGTTTAATAATAGTTTCTCTTTTTCCTCCTGCTGCCCGGTCTCCGCCGCTGCCGCAGGATTTTGTATCCAAATGAACAATGCACAAAATATGATGAACATACCCATCAAGAATTGACCTGTTTGTTTGAGATAATCTTTCATTCACAGACAGCCCTTCCAAGACACGCTTCTTACTTAATCTATGCATTTTTCATGTTAATTAATACCCATATCTGCCAAAACCTTTTTCAGTGCATCTGCCGATTCATGAAGGTTATCTTTTTCCAATTGATTGAGGGGGATTTCCACAATATTCTCAATGCCCTCACGACCAAGAATCATGGGAAGCCCGATACAGACATCCTCAATCTCATAGGCCCCGCTGCAATACCCTGATACAGTGAGCAGTGAATGTTCATCCCTGATCAGTGCTTCCGCAATGCGGCGGATTGCCAGAGCCACCGCATAAAATGTGGCACCTTTCTTCTCTATAATCTCATAGGCACTGTTTTTCACATCCCGGACAATCTCATCCATCTGCTCCCGTGTAAAGACAATCCCCAGTTCATCACAAAAATCCCGCACAGGAATGCCGGATACTGTGGCCGAACTCCAGACTGCCGTCTCACTGTCCCCATGCTCCCCGATAATAAATGCGTGAACATTGCGGTGATCAATACCAATATATTCCCCCAGACGGTATTTGAATCTGGAGGAATCCAGTACCGTTCCGCTGCCGATAACTCTCTCCGGTGGAAAACCGGACAGACGCAGAGCCACAGTGGTCAGAATATCCACCGGATTAGCAACAATCAGCAGCAGACATCCCGAGTTATACCGAACAATCTCCGGGATGATGGTCTGAAAAATCCGGACATTCTTCTCTGTCAGATCAATCCTCGATTCTCCCGGCAGCTGGTTCGCCCCTGCTGTTACAATCACCAGATAGGCATCCGCCAGATCCTCATAACCTCCGGCATAGATTTCAACAGGATGGATAAAAGGCACTCCATGGCCGATATCCATGGCCTCTCCTTCTGCCTTTTTCTGATTGATATCAATCAGTACAAGTTCATTAAAAAGACCGCTCCCAAGTAAAGTATAGGCTGCGGTCGCCCCAACAGCTCCGCAGCCTACAATTGCACATTTCTGTATATTCATCATTTTCCTGCACACCTCCAAAAACAGTTCTGTAAGCTGTTCTTAGTCTGTGCAGAAATATGCTGCCTATGCAGAAAAATATTAGATTTTAAAATTCTGTCTTCGGATCATTAAATTCTTTTGCCCGCCGCTCGTAAGCCTGCATGATCACCGGTTCAAAGGCCAGCTCTGCATCCAGCTTCATCACATCTTTCAGCAGATATTTTGTGAACAGCGGATTTAAGATCAGGAATGGTCCTACAAGGTAGGTCGCAAAGAAATTGTGATCATGAATACCTTCATTGACTGTGTCCTTGTTCATGCCGGTTCCCTTGTCCACATGAATAAACGGATATTTGTCCGTATCACCGTAGGCCATTGTAAACTGTGTCTTAAATCCTACAATCTCAGTTCCGCCGAAATGTCCTCGTACCAGACAGTTAAAACGGTGCATCATGTCACGCTTTGCATAAAATGGATATAAATTCAGGGCCTCAATTTTTGAACCGTCTTCATTCTCAATGTACTGTCCGAAAATCTCTACTGCATTATTCGTAAATAACATCGGAACATCCGCTGCGATCAGCTCTGCAATACGGTCTTTGTAAGGCATCAGCTTTCTGATAATCTTCTCCTGGGCACTTTCTGTCATGGCACCCATATAGATCAGAGCCGGCATCTCTTTCGCAAACAGCGGCTCATCCATATAAGAGGTAAACACAAATTCTGCATCAGGCAGACATTTTTCAAGGTAACGGATATTGCTGGAATCTGCAAAAAGGCTGCAGAATTCCGGGAATAAAACTTCTATACGTGTCATGATTATCTGCCCTCCTTCTCTAAACGTTCACTTAAACTCTTCTGAATGGCTTTGGCGTACTGTGTTGTATAAATGTCATGCAGAATATAAACATTGTCAACCTTACCGAAATCCACATATTCTGCTGTATCCGGTTCCTTGTCGCAGCATGTGATTTTCTTCTCCGGAATACCAGCCATCAGAAGTCTCAGATGCATATCCGGACAGCGCAGACCACCCACAATGATCTGTTCAATATCAGGATCATTCAAGAATTCGAAGTCTGTATCAAAAAACCATGCAATGTTCTCTGAAGACTCCTGACGATCATAAAAATCATCCACAATCAGTACAACTGCTTTTTTACCCGGCTCGTGACGAACAAAATCACAGACTCTCGAAACAGCAATCGGGTTCTGTCCCTTCGCAACATCTGTAATAATCTTTCTGCCTTTGACTTCTACACAGTCGAAACGTGTACCGGCAATCTTCATCTTCTCAAATGAACGGCTGATGGCATCTGCTGACAATCCAAACTCTTCCAGAGCTGCAATAGCTGTCACTGTATTGTATACATCTGTAATATTATCTCCCAGCAGCTTCACTTCCATATTGCCCTTTGGCGTACGGATATGCACCCGGCGGTTGTCATAGTCAATGGCTTCCACAGCATAATCCATCTCCGGTGAGCCAAAATCACAATTTGGACAGAAAGCGCGTCCGATATGATTATAACGGATATATTCGTATTTCAATTTAGCACCGCATTTCGGGCAGGCTACAACATCATTGATAATATTGTTGGTAGATGTTGTCTTCTCATCCTCACAGGCAATACCAAAATAAACTCTGTCATTATTCGGTGCCAGGTGGTTGCTGACAAGATCCTCACCGTTTAAAACCAGTTTTGACTTTGAAGGAATCGTCTTGTTCAAGATACCTGAAATAAATTCTGAATGAGCATTTCTCTTATAAGAATCTCTGAAAAGATTCGTACATACAAGGATGTCCGGTTTCACATAAGGGAAAATCTTTGTTGTCATTCGCTCATCAATTTCAAGAACGGCATATTTCTTCTTCATATGACCACCCATGGTGGAATTCTTGATCAACGCTGATGCAATACCGGAATCAATATTGCCGCCGAAGCGGTTGTCAATAATATCATAGCCGTTATCCTGCATCACATCTGCGATCAGGTTGGAAACGGTTGTCTTGCCATTGGTCCCGGTAATACCGATAATGTACTCCGGCTTGTCAATCTGATCCAAAAAGTCCGGGCAAATATTAATGGCTTTTCGTCCCGGTACATGTGTGGCATTCTTTCCGCAAAGCTGCAGGACTTTGATTAATACTTTGATGCCTGCCAGCGTCAAATAAAAGCGCATTGTTTTTTTCTTAGAATTCTTCATAACTGTTCCTCTCTATACATCAAGTGTCATCTGAACTTCTTCTTCTGCTTCTGTCTTCAGTGTGTCAAGTTCCTCCGGCGAAATTGACGGAAGATTCTCAACCGACTGAACACCGAAAGTCCTCAAAAATTCCTCTGTTGTAGCCAGAAGGATCGGCCGCCCCGGTGCATTCAGTCTGCCGGCCTCTGTGATCAGGCCATATTCCAGTAATTTATTGATGGCATGGCTGCAGCTGACACCGCGAATCTGTTCAATCTCTGCCTTTGTCACCGGCTGCTTATAGGCAATGATCGCCAATGTCTCAAGCATAACATCTGTCAGCACCTGCTTCTTCGGCTGATGTGTCAGCTTAATCACATAATCATACATCTCTGGGCTCGTACACATCTGAAAAGCGCCATCCAGTTCTATAATGCGGATACCTCTCTTCTCATTCTGATATCTGTCCATCAGACGATGCACAAGCCTGACTACCGTCGCTTTGTCATGGCCAATGACAGCGCCGATGGTTTCCGCACTGATTGCCTCTCCCATGGTAAATAAAAGGGCCTCAATGGCAGCTTCTGCCTCATCCGGCTTTAAAACTTCTTCCATATCTACTCTGTCACTCCTGTCACATTCTCATCTGATATCTTATCTTCGTCTGATTTCTCATCTGTTTTCCCGATATTATCTCCCGGCGAAATCAGTATATCATCAAAAAGATGCGCCTGCTCAACGGTCACAGAACCATCCTTCATCAATTCAAGTATCGCCAGAAATGTCACAATCACTTCCTCTTTCGTGGACTGCGACGTTAAAAATCCTCTGAAGCTGACAGGCTTCTTCCGGTTTGCCACAATCTGCCGAATGCTGCTCATCTTATCTGACAGCTTCACCGGCTCCTGCTCAATCCGGCCGTACTTGCTTCGTATCGGATCGATCTTGTCAAACTGACGCTTCATCACCGACTGGAATATCCGGTGAAGTTTCTCCAGATTCATATCTCCCACCAGCTCATTCAAATCCACCGGCGGTTCTGTATAAACCATATCAGGCGGAATGGTTGTTGGTTTATAAACTGTCTGGGCTGCCAGGAATGCTCTGTCCTTCAGTTCCTGCGCAATATATTTGTAGGTTTTGTATTCCAGCAGTCGATTCACCAGTTCGAGTCTCGGATCCTCTCCTGTTTCCTCTGCCTCCACTTTTTCCACCGGCAGCAGCATCTTTGATTTGATGCGCAGCAGCGTCGCTGCCATGACCAGGAAATCACTGGTCACATCCATATCCTCAATCTGCATCTGATGAATATATGCCATATACTGATCTGTGATCAGTGAAATGGGAATATCATAAATATCAATCTTATTGATATCGATCAAATGCAGCAGCAGATCCAGCGGGCCTTCAAAAACCTCTAATTTAAATGTCATTTCCATCATAATTCTGCTTTTGAACCTTTCGTCGTAACTGTCCAGAAGGCAGTATGGACTGAACAGTTGCCTTTCGTCTATCTATTGTGGCATTTTCCGCCATATCTGTCAATCCTTTTCTTCAGGAACGACGCAATGTCACACAGGATAGTTCCGGCATGTTCAGCAGACGAATACGAAAACTGTGCATATGCAGCCCCCGGCTTAAGATCATCTCGCTGCTGCCGCATCTATATTCACCTGCATAATACTTTGGAAAAAGGCGAACCTGCGGTGAGATCACACCCCCAAGAAACGGCAGGATTACCACACCGCCATGGACATGCCCGGACAATACAAGATCTGCTCCCCATTTTGCATATTCATCAAAATAAAACGGATTATGTGCCAGCAGCAGATTGAACCTGTTCCTGTCACATACTCCCAGCTTCTCTGTCATGTAATGTCTTGCCATAGGTATCTTCCTGAAGCGTTTATAATACTTCCTGTTCAGCTCCAGCCCGTAAACACAGATCTCTTCACCATCTTTGCATATGTTCAAATGCTGATTTCTCAGCAGATGAAGGTTTGGATGCCGGATTGCTTTGCACCAGCGTTCATTCATGTCTCCGTATGTCTCTGGATACAGCGCAATCCGCTGCTCATGATTGCCGTTGCCGAAGTAAACCGGCCATCTGTCACACAGCATCCGCATCATCCGGATGGCAGCAGACATATCTGCGCCCGGATGCGCATCGATCATATCCCCGGCGATCATCACCGCATCCGGTTTCAGACACTCAATCTGCGCCAACAGTTTTCTGTTGCCCTGATCAAACTCATAATTATGAAGATCTGTCAGCACAACAAAACGGAAGCCATCAAAAGCTTCCGGTATTTTGTCTGAAGTGACATCATAATATTCTGTCGTAAAATGTCTGCACTCATAGCAGATACGGCCCGTAACTGCTCCCGCCGCAGCGGCCGCAGCCATCATCCATTTCTTCTTTTCTCTCATTCTGCCTCCATTCATTCAATCAGACGGTCAATATTTTGAAAGCATCTTTGATACAGCTAATCTCTGCCGTTCTGCCGCCGCTCACACGTTCACCGTCCAGGGACCATACCATCTCCTGATCAAATGTAATCTTCAAATGCTTTGTCTGTAAAAACAGAAACATGGACGGATCGTACTTCGCCGGATTCAGAGATGTCAGAGATGTCACAATAGCACTGAGATCCATCAAAGTCTTTGGCATCTTAATCATCATCACTTCAAATATGCCGTCATTCAGATCAACAAGCGAATCACTGATCTTCAGAATGCCGCCTACGCTTCTGGCGTTGCTGACCGCTCCGAAGATATAGGCATCTTTATAAATCTGTCCATCCGCCTCTATACAGACCGTATAAGATGTAAAAGCAGGAATTTCTTTAATTCCTTCGAGAATATAAGCCAGATGTCCCAATGCATTCTTAAAATTCTGCGGTGTAGAATAAGAAGTCTCTGTAAAGGCCCCAAAGGACGCCACATAAGAAAAATAGGACTGATTAAACCTGCCAGCATCTACGGTATGTGGTGTTCCGTTAATAATATTCTCTGCTGCTGCCTTAATATCCGACGGCAGCTTAAGACCCGATGCAAAATCATTGGTCGTCCCTGCCGGAATATAACCAAGCAGAGGCCGCTTCTCCCAGTCCATGGTTGCCGATAAAATCTCGTTAAATGTACCGTCACCGCCGCAGCAGATCACTCTGTCAAACTGGCTGTCTTTCTCTGCCATAAGTTTTCTGGTGGCATCTTTCCCCTGTGTTGTATAAATTGTCGTCTCATATCCGGCTTTCGTCAGTGCATCAACGACATAAATCAATTCATTCCGTATCTTCTGGCGCCCTGCCATTGGATTAACCATAAGTAACACGCGCTGATCCATCGTATAATCCTCCGAAAAAAGTTTTTCAATACAGCCTATTATAACATGATTTTATAAAATAACCTATATCTAACCACATATGCTCATAAAATTCTTGTAAACTTTTTGTAAATAATCAATGAACCCGGCCCGCTCCACGCCTTCTGTTACAACAACAGCTGTATCTCCTATCTCCTGTCCATCCAGATAATACACAAGCCGTCCGGCCTGAGCTCCGGCCTCAAAAGGCGGTATCAGATGATTATCAAGTATCAATTCCGAATTGATATCGTCGAGATTTTCGCCGTGAAATGCAATATAAGAAAACGGCTGTTCATAAGCCAACGTCACCCAGTCCTTTTTCCCGTCTTTCACTGCCATCGGCAAAAGCTCCGGGGGATTATCGTCCTTGTAAGCACGGCAATTGGCAAAACCATAGTTTAAAAGCTGCTGTGCTTCCGAAAAACGGATCTTATAATCCGGTGCATCCATCACCACTGCAATGAGGTTCAGTCCGTCTTTCACCGCAGTTCCACAAAAACAATAGCCCGCTTTGGCAGTGGAACCTGTTTTTAAACCCGTCACTTCAAAATTATTGGCCATTTTCAGAAGTTTATTCGTATTGGACAGGCCAAATTCACTGCTTCCCCGTTTCGTCTCATGGGTTATATTCTCCATCCAAATTGTGGCATATTCTGAAATCTCCGGGTAATTCGTTATAAGAGCACGGGCCATCAAGGCAACATCCTTTGCCGTTGTGTAATGATCATCAGATTCCGTCAGTCCGCAGCAGTCCTCAAAATGTGTCCCTGTCATCCCCAACTCGCCGGCCTTCTGGTTCATCGCTGCCACAAACGCTTCCTCACTGCCGCAGATATGCTCCGCCATAGCAACGGAAGCATCGTTTCCTGAGGCAATGACAATACATTTGATCATGGTCTCAACCGTCTGTACTTCGCCTTCCTCAAGAAAAACCTGCGATCCACCCATGGATTTTGCACGTGCACTGGTGGTCACCTCATCCGACAACTGCAGCCTTCCGTCATGAAGCGCATCATAGATCAACAGCAAAGTCATAATTTTAGTGATACTGGCCGGGCTGACCCGCTTATCCTGATTCTTCTCATAGATCACCGTTCCTGTCTGTGCCTCCATTAAAACCGCTGCCTCTGATGTCACTGTTACAGCTGTTGCTTTTGAGGCTTCACCCTGATTTTTTGATTCCGGCTCTGCTGTTTCTTCCAACATTGATTCTGACTCCGTACTTTCTGCCGTATTTTCATTCTCTGCATATACAAACAGGGCTCTGCTGTTTAGGAAAATTCCCAATAACAGAATAATTGTTATTATTTTCTTTCCCATTACTTATCACCGTGCTTTTTTTACAGTTTACGTTTGTGACCATTAACTTATGCCTTTACATCATTTTCCTTTTCAGCTATAATTGATTGCAGAAAATATGTAACTGTTCACTTTTTTACAGTTACGAAAATGTTACCAAGGAGAGAAACTTTATGAGCTTTGTTTTAACTAAAAAACTTCCGACACCAATGGAAATCAAAGAATTATATCCTGTTTCTGAAGAACTGGCTGCTTTAAAGGCACAAAAAGACCAGGAACTGATCGATATTATTACAGGTGCCTCCGACAAATTTATGGTTATCATCGGACCTTGCTCCGCTGATAATGAAGAAGCTGTCTGTGACTACATCAGCAGACTTGCCAGAGTCCAGGAAAAGGTCCAGGACAAACTGGTGCTTGTACCGCGTATCTATACTAATAAACCTCGTACAACCGGTGAAGGCTACAAGGGCATGCTCCATCAGCCAAATCCTGAGGAAGCCCCAGACTTGTTAAATGGTCTCATCGCCATCAGAAAGATCCATATGCATGCACTGCAGACATTCAAAATGCCGATTGCAGATGAAATGCTTTATCCTGAAAATTACAGATATCTGTCAGATATTCTTTCCTATGTTGCTGTCGGCGCACGCTCTGTGGAAGACCAGCAGCATCGTCTTGTTGCCAGTGGTATTGAAGTACCGACAGGCATGAAGAACCCAACCAGCGGTGACTTGTCCGTTATGCTGAATTCCGTCGTTGCAGCCCAGCATGGTCACAACTTCATCTATCGCGGATGGGATGCCACAACAAACGGCAATCCATATGCCCATACCATCCTTCGCGGTGCTGTTGACAAACATGGCCAGACACATCCGAACTACCACTACGAAGACTTACAGCTGCTCAATGAAATGTACGCAGAAAAGGGACTGAAGAACCCTGCCTGTGTCATTGATGCCAACCATTCCAATTCCGGCAAGAAGCACAAAGAGCAGATTCGTATTGTCAAGGAAGTCTTAAGCAGCCGTCAGCACTCCGATGACATCCGTAAGCTTGTCAAGGGTGTCATGATTGAAAGCTACATTGTTGAAGGCAACCAGAAGGTTGGCTGTGCAAACCATGTTTACGGCAAATCCATCACAGACCCTTGTCTCGGATGGGAAGATTCAGAGAAGCTTCTCTATGACATTGCTGAAAGAGTTTAAATCTCATTATCGCAATATATCTGCATGTTAACGAGATGAAACACGCTTTGCGAGTTTCACTCGTTATCGCGGTATTCGGCAAGGCCTCATGCAAGCATGGGCTTTGCCTCATTACCCGCGTAAATCAAAAAAGCAATCGGAATCAATCATTCTCAACAGAATGTTGATCCGGTTGCTTTTTATCGTTGATGCCTTTTGGAAAGAATATGTTTGATAAAGACATAAAATACAATGATAACTGCTATAAAGTAACCAAAAGCACCCAAAGCCGGTATGCCAAGGAACTTCGGTTTCATATCCGTCGTACAGATAATACTGGAACTGATCAGCAATGCCATGACCCAAAGACCCATCACAATGTTGCGCGTTACTCTTCTTAGAAGATTCGACAGATCATCTCCTGCATGAAGATCCAGATTCACTCTTGTCTGCCCTTTCATATGTCCCTGCAGAATATCTGCCAGCAATGTCGGGATATCTATGGCCTTTCTAAAGGAACGATACAGGGTTTTGCCGCCGCTCTTTAATTCCTTCTTCCAGTCCATGTCCTCAAACATCTGGCTTCTTACCCTGGCCGAAGCAATCTCCATCATATTGATCTCCGGACTGATATCTGCCAATACACCTTCGATATGAGTCAGACCTCTCGCCAGCATTGTCAGTCCATGGGGCATCGTAATCTTATTCTCCTTCATGACTTCCATCAGGTCCTGCATGATCTCTGCAATGTCAATATTGCCCAGATCTTCTGCCCCATATTTTGCCATGAGATTTCGTATATCCTCAAACAGCTTACTCTGATCCGGCTTGCCGCGAAATTCCCCCAGTGCCAGGACTGCATCCTGGATCATGCCAATATCATTGAGGGCGATTCCCTGAATAGCCCGGCTGATTTCTTCTCTGTCATGCTCAGACAGTCGTCCCATCATGCCCATGTCGATCCAGACAATCTTACCGTCACGAACGCGAAGATTTCCCGGATGGGGATCCGCATGGAAAAAGCCATCCACCATTACCTGCTTGATGAAATTATCAATCAGTTTGCTTCCTACTTCGTTCAGATCATAACCGTTTTTCTTCAGCTGTTCTTTATCATCAATGGAAAATCCATCAATATACTCCATAACAAGCACATGCGGTGTTGTATACTCACGATATAACACCGGTGTATCCACAAAGGCTACATCTCTGTTCTTGCGGTGGAACTCTTCCATATTGGCTGCCTCAGTAAGAAAATTCATCTCTTCCTGAGTCACCTTCCACAATTCATCAAGGACAAGATCAAGATCCACCATCTCCTTGATGCTCACCGGCGGCAGCAATCGCACAACTTTGTGCATCAGGCCAATATCCCTGGCCATGGTCCTGTAAATGCCTTTGCGCTGAACCTTGATGACAACCTGCTCACCGCTCTTCATCACTGCGCGATGTACCTGGGCAATAGAAGCAGAGCCAAGAGGCTTCTCTTCTATAGACTGAAACTCTTCCTGCCATGGGCATCCAAAGGCATCCTGAATCACATCCACTACCTGATCAAAGGGCATCGGCGCCACATCGGAGCAGAGTTTCATTAACTCGTCACAATACCGTTTAGGAAGAATATCTGATCTAAGAGACATAATCTGACCAAGCTTAATGTAAGTTGGCCCGAGATCCTCCAGAATCATCCTGAGCTTTTCAGGGGATACACCACGTGTAATTGCATGCTTATGGAGAACAGCCGTAATTTCTTTCAGGCGTTCTCCATAACCATTGGATCTGATTTTTTCAGATTTTGTATTCATTCTTCACTATTCAGCGTCTGCTGCCTCTTCCTCAGCCGCTGCCGGCTCAGCTTCTGCTTTCTCTTCTTCTGCTTCAGATGTCTCCTCAGGCTTCTTCTCTTCAGCCTCTTCTGACGGAGTTTCTTCTGCTTTTTCTTCAGCATCTGCTGTTTTCTTCTCTGCAGCCTGTTCCATATTGCTGATCTGCTCCTTCAGCTGTTCGATCTGTTCCGGTGTCATCTTCTCGAGAAGTGTCTGCAGTTCTTCCGGTGTTGATGCTTTCACAGAAACCTTGACATTGTCCTTTATTGTCTCTTTGATATTGTGCTTCAGTTCTTTGTTCAGGACCTTGCCCTGCTCAACTGTCAGCTCGCCTTTTTTCACCAGTTCATCCAGAATTTCTTTGGATTTCTCAGCAGTAACAGCTGCTGTACCGATACCAACAAGTAAAAGTTTTTTGAGGTTTTCTCCGAGTTTTTCCATCTTACATCTCTCCTTCTCTTTTTAAAAAGAAATTTGCATCTAAAGTATGCCGATAAACGCCAGTCCTTTAGGTACAAAAATAACACAGCCAATGATCGCTGCCATAATTGCTGCAATCAAAACCGCACCGGCAGCCGTATCCTTGGCAATTTTAGCCAGGGGCTTCCTTTCTTCTGTCACCAGATCTACCACCGCTTCTATGGAAGTATTCACAAGCTCCAGCGCCATCACAAGACCGAAAAGTGTCAGGCAGATACACCATTCCGTTACGGAAAGCTTCAAAATGATACCGGCAATCACAACAAGCACTGAAAAACCGCAATGGATTTTCATATTGCGTTCTTTGCTGATGCATGTATAAATTCCCTGAAAGGCATATCCAAAGCTTTTATACAACGGATCTTTTTTGTCTTTCTTCATTCCTATCACCCTGCCTTTTCATGTTTTTATTGTATCACATATTGTCTTTCATGAACAGTCTCTTATTTGTTTCCGGCTGTCTGCCTCAGCTTATTCAGCAGCGCCGTAAAATAATCCGGCAGCGGCGATTCAAATTCCACATATTCCCCTGTTGTCGGATGCTTAAAGCCAAGAAGCTTCGCATGGAGTGCCTGTCCCTCCAGTTTAAAAGGATCCTTCGATGGTCCATACACTGTATCACCCAGCAGCGGATGTCCAATACTGGCCATATGCACACGGATCTGGTGGGTTCTTCCGGTCTCAAGCCGGCATTCAATATACGTATATTTGCCGAAGCGTTCAAGCACTCTGTAATGTGTGACCGCATGACGTCCGTTTTTGCGGTTGATGCCCATTTTCTTTCTATCTGCATCCATGCGGCCGATAGGTGCATCCACCGTCCCCTCGTCTTCTTTGATATTATTGTATACAATCGCATGATAGGCCCTTGTAATGCTGTGAACACTGAGCTGCTCAGCTACAGCCCGATGCGCTCTATCATTCTTGCAGATCACAAGAACTCCTGTTGTATCTTTGTCAATTCGATGAACAATTCCCGGCCTTAATACACCATTGATTGTTGAAAGCTGATCACCGCAATGATACATCACTGCATTCACCAGCGTACCGGTATAATGCCCCGGAGCCGGATGCACCACCATGTCCTTCGGCTTATTAATGATCAGAATGTCATCGTCCTCATATAAAATATCCAGCGGAATATTCTCCGGCTGAATATCAAGTATGACAGGATCCGGAATCTGAATCGCCACCGCATCGCCGGTTTTGACTTTGTAATTTGCCTTCACAGATTTGCCATTGACAGCGACGAACTGATCAGTGATGATTTTCTGTATATAGGATCTTGAACAATCTTCCATCAGCAATGCCAGATATTTGTCAATACGCAAATCCTCATTGGCTTCATCTACAATAAACGTTCTCTGTTCCACACTTTCACCTGCCTAACTATCCTGTCCGTTTGTCTTTTTGCCTTTTTTACTGCCAAGAAATGCAAAATCTTCATCTTTGTAAAAGAAAATGACAAGTACAATAAGGGCAGCAGCGGCTGTTGTCACATAAATATCCGCTACATTGAATATCGGAAAATTAATCAGTTCAAAATAAAAGAAGTCCACCACATAACTCTGACGAACACGATCAATAAAATTGCCGATGGCACCGGCATAAATCAATATGCCTGCTATTTTGAGAGGCAGCATCCTTTTTGTATCCGGTATCTTCCTGTAAATCAATGTCAGAACCGCCAGAACAAGAATTGTGAAAATAACAAAGAAAATTTTCTGATTCTGCATCAAACCAAAAGCCGAACCTCTGTTTTCAAGATAATATAATCTGAAAACATTTGGGATGATCGTCACCCCATTCGTATTCATCAAATGTGTCACCGCCAGTACCTTTGTCCACTGATCCAGAAGAACAAGGGCGATCACTGCGATTGCTGCTTTTATATATTTCATAATGTCTGATCTCCTTTTCTCACAAGGACCTCTGCAGCTGCCAGGAGCTGTGCATCTGTGATGCTCTTGTCGATCACCGCCTGCCCTTCAGGATTCAGAAGAATAAATTTTACCTTGCCTTTGTCCATCTTCTTATCGGATTTTGAAACTTCTACTATCTTGGCCGGTGTAATGTCTTCTGCGCTGACCGGCAGTCCAAAGGAAAGGATGGTATCCAGGATGTCTCGATATGTCTCTTCGGAGATCATCTTTTTTTCTTTTGAAAGCCATGCTGCACCATGCATGCCCACAGCCACACACTCGCCGTGAAGCATCGTAAAGTTCATCAGTTTCTCTACTGCGTGGCCCAGTGTATGGCCGAAGTTCAGCAGTGCACGCTCACCGGCCTCCTCCGGGTCATTCTCCACAACTTCCTTCTTGATGCGGCAGCTGACTTCGATCATCTCAATCATTGTCTGTGTATCTCTGGACAGGATGGCTTCCCTGTGTTCTTTCAGCCAATGATAATAATCAATATCTTTGATCAGGCCATGCTTGATGATTTCTCCCAGTCCCGAAATGTATTGCTGCTCTGTCAAAGTTTTTAAAGTCTCAGCGCAGGAATACACTAACTTCGGCTGATGAAAGGCACCGACCATATTCTTATAAGCTCTGAAATCAACCCCTGTTTTACCGCCGATACTGCTGTCCACCTGTGCAAGAAGACTTGTTGGAATCTGCACGAAATCAATCCCTCTCAGATAAGTTGCAGCAGTAAAACCGGTCAGATCTCCCACAACACCTCCGCCAAGTGCGATCAGCATGTCCCGGCGCTCAAACTTATTCTGTATCAGAAATTCATAGAGATTCTCCACGGTTGTCAGTGTCTTGCTTTCTTCTCCTGCCGGAAAAACAAAATGAACTGTTGCCGCACAATGTTCTGCTGCAATTTTCTCCACCTGTACAAGATAATACTCTGCCACATGACTGTCGGTGACAATACACACTTTTCTCTCAGCAACTGCCAACTCTTCCAGGGCTGCGCCCAGACTATCAAAATTTTCCGAAAGTATAATAGGGTAAATCGGTACCCCTTTGTAATGAATCATCATTTTTCTCATTTTCTGTCTTCCTTTGCTGTACAAAAAGTCCGGGTACGCTTATAACCCGCTGACCCGGACTTTTGAATCTTTATAGATACTTTACTGTTTCTGTTCATCCTGTTCGCTGTCGAACATCTCAGAAAAATCTTTGATCATTGAATCTTCTGTAGAGAGTGTCTCATCAAAATCTTCTTCCTGCTCTTCCTCCTGCTCATGCACCTCTGCTTCCGGTGCTGCATATGCAGGCGCTGCCTGAAGCTGATCCACATGCTCCGCAGCAGATTCCTCCAGACCCTTGATCGATTTCATGGTTGCTGCATCAATATCAAAAGCCTCTGAATTCAAAGTTTCAAGCTGAGCAGCCGCCAATGCCTTGTACTGTGCTCTATATCGGTCATACTGCTGCAGCAGATCTGTCGTCTTGACATGAAGACGTTCTAACTCAACCTTGGCATCCGCAACGATGGTCTGCGCCTTCAAAACGGCCTCCTGCTCAATAACAGTCGCATTCTTCTTGGCACCAACGATAGTTTCTTCCGCTGTTGTCTCAGCCAGAACAAGTGCCTTCTGAAGAGACTTCTCAATTTCCTTATAATGATCCAGGCTGGCATTCAGGTTATTGATCTTCTCTTTCAGTGAAAGATTCTCCTTGTACAATGCCTCATAGTCTGAGGAAATTGACGAAAAGAAACTGTCCACATCTGCCTTGGAATAGCCCATACCACTGTTCTTAAAGGTCTTTCCCTGAATTTCAATTGGTGTTAACATAATTGTCAAACCTCCTTATCTATTCTTCTTCAGAATATCCGAATGCCGGAACATTCACATTTGAAGATGCAAGTCCCTGAAGATCTCCGGTAATATCAATATCTTCAGGTGTTACAATAACGATTGTCTCTGAAATCTGCTTAATATTGCCATTAATAGCATAACAGGAACCTGATACGAAATCAATAATTCTCTGGGCTTCCGCTGTTGTAACTGCATCAAAATTGATGATGGCTGCTCGTCCTGACAGGATGATATCACACACTTCCTGACATGCATTAAAATCATCCGGTTTTGAAACACATACTTCCATGCTGCGTGCTGCTGTATGCATCGGCACAATCTTGCTGTTTCGTCCATATGGTGTGCTCTTTCTTGAAGAACGGGATGATGAATAATTGGTATGTGTGTTCTTCGGAGCCGGTTCATCATCCAGATCCGCATAATGATCCACCCCGTCATCCTGTTTAGCAGTTGTATGTCTGGTTCTGAAAGTGGTTTTCTCTGCACCTGCTGCCTTCTTTCTTTTGACAGGTTCTGCAGCTTCTTCCTCTTCTTCTATCTCATCATCATACTCTTCGTAATCTTCATATTCATCATCATTAAGCTTCATAAAATCAAGAATTTTGTTAAAGCCTTTACTCATTCTGTTATACGCTCCTCTTTATTAGATTGAATTTCATTGTCAGATAAAATCTCTTATATCTGGTAATTTCTTTCACCGAATATACCGGTACCGACACGAACCATCGTTGCGCCTTCCTCTATGGCAACTTCATAATCGCCGGTCATGCCCATGGATAATTCGTCCATATCAACATTATCAATGTTTTTGCTTTTTATGTCAACAGATAATTGTTTTAATTTTTTGAAATAAATACGATTATCCTCCGGATTATCCGTGAACGGTGCAATCGTCATCAGTCCCTTGATTTTCAGATGCTTCAATGCTGCAACTGCCTGAACCAGTTCAATGGCTTCATTGCATGTTGTTCCGAATTTAGATTCTTCTCCTGCAACATTCACTTCGATCAATACATTCATAATCGTGTCAGCCTTAGCTGCCTCGTGCTCTATCTGTTCCGCAAGTCTCAGAGAATCAACAGAATGGATCAATACTGTCTTGCCAATCAGATATTTGACCTTATTGCGCTGCAAATGACCGATCATATGCCATCTGATGTTCTTCGGCAAAACCTCATACTTATCTGATAATTCCTGTACCTTGTTCTCACCGTAATCAAGGATGCCTGTGGTCAGTACTTCTTCAATATCACTGACCGGCTTTGTCTTACTGACTGCAATCAGTCTGACTTCATCTCTGGATCTTCCTGCCCTGTCACAGGCAGCCTGAATATTCTTTTCAACTTCTATAACATTCTCTGTAAGCATTTCATTGCCTCCTTCATGTATTTCCTAATAAATGATCTGGTTCTCCTTGACATCACTGCCATTGAGAATAATATGATCATACAATGTCACACCATAGCTCACTTTATCACTGATAATACAGTAATCGCCATACTCATACAAAATATCAATGAGTCTGAATAATGCGTAGCCTCTGTTAATGTTATAAACACCGCGCAATGCCTCTACCTCACTAACTGTACAGGTCTTGCCGGAGGATGGGTTCTCTAAAACCGTTCCCTCACTGATATCTGCACAGTCAATATAGCAGTAATGATCATCCTGTGAATACACCGTAGGCTTTATAAACTCTGTTTTATCATCACTGACAACATAAAAGCCCTTTTCATCGCTGTCTTCTACTGTCTGCAGATACTCCACCGGCACTTTGTAAAAATTCTTGCTTGTAACAGATGATTTCGGTATCTTGAGTCCCTCATAGCTGTTCCACACAATCTCAACATCAATATACCTGTCATTGCAGTATCGTACCATATAATTAGACAATTCAAAGCTGACATAGCTTGTTCCATCTTTCTCGAAGACATTTACATCCGCTGAAACCTTAATATTGTCTCTTTTCAAAACAAGATCAACTGTCTCTGCATTCTGCAATTTCTTAAGCTGCTGGGCTGTCGGACAGATCACAATCTGCCACTTATCACTGTATATAATTTTGTATGCCGGCGCACCCTTGTCCACTTTCACTCCGGCGGACAACTGTGTCTTCTGGTAATTGCGTGATGTGAAAAGTTCCGGGGTCAGATCATCTGTTGTATATCCCTCCATCTGATCATATGTATAACTGACGACACCTGCCGCATCAGCTGTCATCACACTGTATTTGCCCGATGAATTTGCATTCATCGTACTGATATTGCTGCGGCTTACGATACGGCTGATAATATTGTTCAATTGATATTCCAGATCATAAACTTGAGAATAGTCGGCATCATTGTACTTTTTCTTGAAATTGTTCACCTGATCACGAATACTGCTGTAATCACTTTCGCTGAATTCACTGGCGGTATCCTTGCCGGCACCACTGCCGCCGGAGGCGTCAATCATGCATACATTGCCATTTTTGGCTGTCATATCGCCATTATTCACAAAATAATTGATATAGCCGCTGCTGTCCGCTGACACAACCGCTTCATCACGAAGTATCAGTCCATTAAAAGAATCACTGTCCACAATACTTCCCTGCTGCACTTCAAAAAATGAAATGTGATTCCGTGTAAAATAAGCGACACCATTGGCAGCCATATAAAAAAATATTCCCACAAACACAATCAGCCCTATATTCAGTTTTAAATGTTTCCTTCCGCCTGCTTTCGCATTGCTGTGTTTCGTCTCCATTTAAATCAAAAAACTCCTTTTAGTGCTGAACCATCTCTATAATCAAAGTATTTTCCCTGATAACTGTCACACGATCTCATATATGCTTCAAATTCATCCTTCAGCTTCCACCAGCTTGTCTGCCAATTGCAGAATAGCGCATCCCTCTCAGGAATCCGGCTGAATAAGCGTTCCACTGCAATAGACGGATCCAGATTCTCAAGCATCTGCCTGACCCGTTCAAAATACTCATCCTTACTGCATATATCCATCTGTCCCGCCAAATAGGCTTCTGCCATCTGACTATCCTTCGCAATGTAGAGTGAATGGATCTTCACAATATCTGTTCCCAGCACAGATACTATCCTGGCAGTCTCAACTGCATCCCTCACTGTATCTCCCGGTAGATTGGCAATCACATGCGTACATGTTGTAAACGGAAACCGTCTAATCGCAAGCATGGCATCTATATATTCTGCCAGCCCATGCCCTCTGCCAATGGCATCAAGTGTATGATAATTGACCGTCTGAAGTCCCAATTCAATATTGATCTGAATGCCCGTCCTCTTCTGAAGATCAGCCATATACTGAAGATAATCCATGCGTATACAATCCGGACGTGTTGAAACAGAAATCTCCACAACATCCGGGAACTCTGAAGCTTCTGCCAAGTAAGCCTGAAACAGCTCCATTGGCATATATGTATTCGTATAGTTCTGAAAATATGCGATAAATTTATGGGCGTTATAACGTTTTTCAACAATCTGTCTGACATGCTGCAGCTGCCCTGTCACTGATTCAGGCTCCCACCCGGCTTCAAAGCCTGTTCCCTGAGCAGAACAAAAACTGCATCCCTTCTGGTTTCCCTGACGATTCGGACAGGATACAGAGAGGTTTACCGGAAGCTTATATACCTTTTCTCCATATCGCTCTTTCAGCCAGCTGGAATAAGAATAATACACTTTATGTCCTCCTAACTTAAACCTGCATTATACAATTATAACTTTTTTTGCCCTATATTGGAACCCTTTTTCACAAATTTATCATAAAGTACGCATAATCTTCACAATTTAACTTATAATAATGCTATCATGTGCATTATCTAAAAGGAGGAATTTTCATGGAAAGGAACTGGCTGGATATTGTTGCTCTTATACTGATTATCATCGGTGCCATCAACTGGGGACTCATCGGTTTCTTCCGATTTGACCTGATTGCCAGTCTGTTTGGACCGTTATCTGCGGTCAGCCGGATTATTTATGCCATCGTCGGCATTGCAGGTATATATTCTCTCATACTTTTCTGGAAACTGAAAACAGAATAAAGAAAAACAAAAAGCAGCAGACCATACACATATGTCTCTGCTGCTTTTAATTTACATGAGTAACTAATCAAAAGGAATACTCCTATAATGAAATAACAATATCCTTCTTGAATTCTTCCGGAATGCTGTCTGCATCAATAGAAACGCTGATTGTAAAATCAACATGGAACTTCTCAGAAATATCTGACAACTTAGATAATACATAACCAACATAATCATCGGATACGCTTGCAATTGTCAGGAAACTATCAAAAAACATATGTTCCAGATCGTTGTCCTGTGAAATCAGGCCACAGATAAAACCAAGAAACGCATCATATGTATCAATAGGAAAATCACCCACATTGATCAGACGGATACGATTGCTTAATTCATACATATGCTTGTTGTTCTTGTCAAGATATACAACACTGCCGTTGGCAGCTTTTACTGCTTCATTTGCTTTCTGAATCAAGAATTTTGTTTTTCCTTTGCCTTTTACACCTGATATAATCTGTATCATCGTAATCTCCTCCTAGCATATACACGTAAATTATATTTAAAAATATAATTTATTTGTCTTAATTATAGTATAAATTGTCTAAAAATACAATGCTTATTTGCGAATATTTGATAATAATTTTGACATACTTGAATATAGTGTGTCTTTATCCGGACAACCTAACAAAACAGAGATATATCCGCTGCCTGAGGCATCTTCTACATACAGAATCAGACACAAACCGGCATTATCTGTCGTTCCGGTTTTGCCTCCGATAATGCTGACGCCATCCGGAGGAGTCTTGTAGCCAAGCAGATAATAGTTTGTTGTCTCATAAGTCTGCTGCATCTCCTGACCATCTCTTGTAAAGACTGCTGTATAGCTGGCCTGATGAATGGCATCTTTGAAAACGTCGTATTTCAGACATTCCTTAAATATCAGATAGAGATCATAAGCTGTTGTATAATGATCCGGATCATCCAGACCATTCGGAGTCACAAAATGTGTCTGTGTCGCGCCTAGCTTTGCCGCCGTCTCATTCATCTTGTCGCAGAAAGCCGTAATATCGCCGCCGCTGACAGCTGATGCCACTGCATTGGCCGCATCATTGCCTGAATAGATCAGCATGCAGTACAAAAGCGTTCGAAGTGTCATCTTATCTCCGGGCTTAAAGCCGCAGACCTGTGCGTCTGCCACATCGATATTCACATCATCTGTCAGGGTAACCTCCTGATCCAGATCTTTGTCACTGACACTCTGAAGGGCTACAAGAGCTGTCAATATCTTGGTAATACTTGCCGGCGGCATCTGAGTATAAATATTATAGGCCGTAAGTACTGTATTGTCTGTGGTTCCGGTAAGAAAAACTTCCTTGGCATCAATCTGTGAAAGTGTCTCGGAGTCAATACCGTTTTCACTGTCATCTACGGATACAACACCGAGATCCGCCGCAAATCCTTCCCATACACGGGTATCGATCATAGATGAGACATCTGCTGTCTTACTGGCAGTTACACCTGCGTAAGGTTTCAGATATGCTTCCTGACCCTGACAACCGCATAAAAGCATGCTGCATACGCAAACAGCTGCTAATAGTTTCTTCATCATTCTTCACCTGTTTACTTGTAAAATTCACGCCATTCAAGATCGCCTCTGTCAAGGGCCTTGATCAGCAGCTCTGCTGTCGCAAGATTTGTTGCAATAGGAATGTTGTGGGCATCACAAAGGCTGACAATAGCATGTGCATCCGGTTCATGCCGCTTTGGTGTATAAGGATCTCTCAAAAAGATCATCAAATCGATATTGTTGTGCTCAATCTGCGCACCAAGCTGCTGTTCACCGCCAAGATGGCCCGCAAGGAACTTGTGGATATTCAGATTAGTGACTTCTTCTATTAAACGGCCGGTTGTGCCTGTCGCATATAATTCATTTCTCGCCAGAATCCCTCTGTAAGCGATACAGAAATTCTGCATCAGCATTTTCTTTGTGTCATGTGCTACTAAACCAATGTTCATAAAACGTTACCTCCTGTTCCGCTGTAAACCAACATTTAAAACTAAACCAATACATATAAAATTACTCAGCAACGAGCTCAGACCATAGCTGACAAAAGGAAGCGGCAATCCTGTATTCGGCAGCATACCCGTGGCCACACTGACATTGACAAAGGTCTGGAATATCAGAATACCGGCAGTTCCAGATGCAATCAGGCGTCCTTTCATATCTCTTGCATCTTTGGCAATGTGAAGACATTCCAAAATGATCAGCAGGAGTAATCCGAGTACCACACAGCTTCCTATAAATCCCAGTTCTTCTCCCACAACTGCGAAAATAAAGTCTGTCTGCGGCTCGGATATAAAGTTTCCGCCTTTTACAGATGTAATGGTGTTGTTATTGAGTCCTTTGCCTGTAAGCATTCCTGATCCGATTGCCATGATTGAATTATATTGCTGATGATAGGTCGTCAAAAGGTAATCAGAAGGATTAAGGAACGTCAAAATTCTCAGAAGCTGATAGCCATGGAGTAAAATCTGTCCCGGCTGCTGAATGTACCAGATCAGCAGACCTGCCAACGGTACCGATATCCCCAATATGATACCGATGATCTTGTAGCTGAGACCTCCCGCAAACATCATTGTACAGAATAAAAATGCAAAAACAAGCGTTGTCGACAGATCGGGCTCCAATGCGACTAAGAGCATCGGGATCACATAAAGAATACCGATCTTGATAATCGTTGTCAGACTGTTGATTTTCTCTTTCTGTTCGCTGATAAGATGCGCAAAAATAATCAGCATGATTACCTTACTGAGCTCTGATGGCTGAAAAGTACCAAAAGGCCCCAATGAAAACCATCTTGTAGCACCATTCACATTGATGCCCAAGAGCTTGACAGCAATCAACATACCTATATTAATAGAATACAAAAACCATTCGAATTTTGCAATATAATTATAGTCAATAAGTGAAAAAAATATCATCACCACTGATCCGCCGATAAAACCCATCAGCTGTTTGACTGCAAACCCATCCGCCGCGCTGTTAATAACGAGTATACCTATAATACTAAGTACCCATACATACAAAATCAGGCGAAAATCATACATATGAACATTATATTTATTTGCATGATACTGAAATTCTTTTTTTCTTCGTTGTAACATTTTTCTCCTATCATACCGAATGACGGTTTACTTCCTTAAACGGAGCATAAACAGTCAGAAGCGGTACCATGGACCGATTCTGATTCTCTTTTTGTGTTATTTTAATGTCTATGTTCTGTGTATCTATTTCAACATATTTGCTTAGTACAGAGACAATATCTGTATAAATGCTATCTGTGATTTCTGCAGGACAGGATACCCTGTCTGCCATCAAAAGCTGTTTCAGGCGCCTGCTTGCCACCTTGCCCGAAACCTTTACGGATCGTTTAAAAAGGAAAGAAAACATTGTCTCACCTCCCCTTTACCTGTGCACCAGATAATCAGCAACTCTGAAAAAGAAACTTCTTCGGGGCGGATAACAAGCCAGAGGCACCTCTTCACCCATAATCCGTCTGCATATATTTTCATAGGCTTTGCCGGATGCGGTTCCTGATCCGATCAGTGTTTCTCCCTGATTCGTGGCCACAACCACATTTTCATCGTCCGGAATGACTCCGATCAGATCCAGTGACAAAATATCAACAATATCCTCGATAGTCATCATATCTCCTCTTCTGACCATATCGTACCGGATGCGATTGACGATCAGATGAATATTCCTGATATGAGAAGCTTCTAAAAGTCCGGTGATGCGGTCCGCATCCCGGATCGCTGATACCTCCGGCGTTGTCACGATGATCGCTCTGTCCGCACCGGCAATGGCGTTGTAAAAGCCACGCTCAATACCGGCAGGACAATCAATCAAAATATAATCAAAGTCATCTCTCAGCTGTTCGATCAGCTTTTTCATCTGCTCCGGTGAAACGCTGGTCTTATCTCTTGTCTGCGCTGACGGCAGAAGAAACAAATTGGGATAACGTCTGTCCCTGATCAGTGCCTGTTTGATCCGACAGCCACCCTCGATGATATCTACCAGATGATAGACAATTCTGTTTTCCAGTCCCATGACCACATCCAGATTTCTCAGACCAATATCTGTATCGATCAAAACTGTTTTTTTGTCTGCAGCTGCCAGCCCGGCACCAATATTGGCTGTTGACGTTGTCTTTCCGACACCGCCTTTTCCGGATGTGATCACAAATACTTCTCCCATACTCAAACCTCCTGAAAACATCTGCTTTTTTCTTTATTGCATTGTCTTCAGTATCTTTCAATTCGGGTGTACGCAAGACCCGGCACGAATTTAATCGGCCTGAATATCCTGAGCAGGAATATTCGCTGTTCTCGCTGTTGTTGATTCACCGTCTTCATCAGATGAATTGTTATATGGTACATTAAAATAGTAACACATCAGATCTGCATAAAGATCCAGGACATTGGATGAACCATGACCATTTGGAATGATCAGTGTTGCTGCCACTTCCGGCTTTTCATAAGGTGCATAACCGATAAACAATCCGTGGTTAGGTAAAGTTTCAGATACCTGTGCTGTACCGGATTTACCTGCCAGCGTCACCTCAAGATTGCCCATCTTTGAACGATAAGAAGATTCATTACATACCTTGTACATACCTCTGTGCACAATATCCCATGTGCTCTGTTTTAACTCAATCTTACTTGTCAGCTTCGGCTGGTTCTCTTCCAGAACATTACCGTCACTGTCCGTAATTTTATCGAGAATCGAAAGCTGATACAAATTACCGGTATTGGCAATGGCCGTCACATATCTGGCCAGTTCAGCTGCTGTATAATTATGCGTTCCCTGACCAATGGCAGAACGGACAATACTTTCATCCGAAATCTTCGGTGTTGTCTCCGGAAGTTCCAGTCCCGATACAGAATCCAGCCCAAACATGGATGCATATTTTGATAATATTGCAAGACCCGCACTGTCACTGAGTTCGGTTGTATTATTCTTTGAGCCCAGTCTGTAACCAACCTCATAGAAGAAATAGTTACATGAATATTCAATGGCCTGCTCAACATTAATCGTACCATGGCCGGAGGAATTCCAACAGTTCGCATGAGGTTCGACTTTCGTGTAAGTAACATTATCTGTGATCCATGTATCTTCATCAATCACACCCTCTTCCAGACCGGCAATGGCCGAAATAGGTTTAAATGTAGAACCCGGTGCCAGTGTCTGCTGCGTCGCACGGTTGTACAATGGTGAAGATGAATTATTGATCAAAGATGAATAATATTTGACATTATTGATCTGGTTGGCATCATATCCCGGATAAGAAACAAGTGCCTTCACCTTTCCGGTATTGACATCTGTCACCACATAGGAGCCGGAACACGGCGGCAGCGCCAGCATATCCGGTGTAATCTCCAGGTTATAAATCTTTGTGTACATAAAATTATAGGCCGACATATCACCGGACAATAATTTCTCATAATCATCATCTTTCTCCAGCACATTCTGAGAATACAGCAGCAGACAGATATCTGCACCGCTGATATAATCATTCTGAAGCATGTAATAAATCGCCTGCTTCTCGAAGCCTTCATATAAAGGCAATTCCTCTTTGACATATGAAAGAAGAGCATTGTAAATTTCATCCGTATCCAGATAATCACTGGATAAATTCAATGAACTGATATTGACAATATCCTTAGTGATCGCATATTGGATCAGATCATTAAAACTGATGTCTCCTGCATTCCATTTTGACAATGTCTCATCATTGTCATCCAGATTGCCTGTGTTCAATATTTCTCTGTCTTTCAGCATATTATAAGCCATCATCAGATAGCTCTTATATTCATCATCCAGATCTGTAAGGGCTGTCCCCATTTTATCTTCCAGAGAAGAGGAAATATCGCCTTCATAGTTCTTATAATTGCTCCAGAATGTTTTTTCCTGGTCATCCGCATCACTGGCACTTAAATGATCCAGACTAATGACATTATTATCAATCAATGCGTAATAAAACTCTTTGATTGGTATCATGACGTCGCTGTCGGTCTTAGTTGCGGTATCAGACATGTAAGACAGCAGTATACCGGCAATTCTTTCTTCAATCTTATCATAGGCCGTCTTCTGCAAATCTGCATCGATGGACAGATAAATATCCTCACCCGGAACAGGATCGGTCTTCTCAGCGACCTCAAGCACACTTCCCAGACTATTGACATATAACTTCTGCGAACCTTTTGTGCCTTTTAATTTTGATTCAAAGTAAGACTCCGCACCTGTTTTACCAATCTGGTCATTCAATGAATAACTGTCATTGCCCTGTTCTTTGTATTCCGCCAGTTCATCCTCAGAGATGGAACCGATATACCCGGTAATATTGGAAAAATACTTGCTGTCCGCATAGACTCTTGTATAATCCTGCTGTACAGAAACACCCGGAAGAACATCTGCGTTTTCTTCGACGGCAGCCACCAGCTGGTCATTGACATCATTGGCAACTGTAACAGAAAGATACTTCTCGTATCGCTTCATCCAGAGGTCAAAACGGACTGACAAAATCTTAAGTGCCTCTTCTGTCGTGTACGATTCATCCAGATTAAAAAATTTCTTGCCTCTCATATACTGGTAAACTTCTTCCGCTGTTGCATTCTTTTGTGCATCGGTTAAAGTCTCAGAGCTATAGACATCCTTTTTAAATCTTAAAACTGTCCCCTCACCTGCACTGAACGTGATGGTACCGTCTTCATTCAGCTGAAGCGGAATATCATAGATCAATGTATTGCCCGTGGATTCAACAAAGTTCACAAGCTTGGCAATCATCGTATTCTTCGTCTGATTATCCGTCAGAAGGGTACTGTCCTCCAATGTAATGGAATAGGATAATTTATTGTAAGCTAACGGTGTGCCGTTAACATCATAAATCGTCCCTCTTGGGCTCTCGATTTCCGTGTCTTTCTGAATACGATAAGTAAAAGTATTCAGATAATCTTCACCGTTGATAATCTGAAGATCAAACAAACGATGCACAAGGACACCGATCATGACAACACAAATAACACCAAGCACAAAAGTTCTTGTCTTAATAAAATTCAGTAAATCCTCAAGAAGATTTTTAAACAATTAGGTTCTCACTTCCTTTTTTCTGTAAGTGTTCAGTAATAATTAATATGATTCTGTAAAGGAAAACCGCAATAATAACTGTATAGACTGCTTCCGGCAGAATAATTCTGCGCAGATAAAACAATACATTCAATCTGCCGCGGATCATAAAACCGAAAATATACATATAACAGCCGTAAAACAAATCTGCCGCCGCAATCATTAATACAGGAAATGTAATATCCTCTTTGTAAAAAATACGGTTGCCAATACCGGTCAGATACCCGCAAAGCAGATAACCCAAAGCATACATGCCAATATAGGGTCCAAACATCAGATCCAGCAGCAGTCCGCTGAAAAATCCCACCAGGCAGCCCTCCAGACTCCCGTTGATAATTGCAATGGAAGCTGTCAAAATAATCAGCAGATTCGGCACAACGTCAGCGAGACTTAAATGTGTAAAAAACGAGCATTGCAGCAGTACAAAAAGAAGAATCAGCCCGCCATAAGCCAGAACCTTTTTCATTCTTCTCCCTCCCCGCTGTCTGCTGTGGAAGATGTCTGTGTCTCAGTCTCCGATGCTGCGTCTGTTGTCGATGTCTCTGATGCAGATGATCCGGATGAATTGCCGGAATCCTCCATATCAGCCTTGAGCTGTTTTATAACCAGCACATTGGAAAGGTGCTGAAAGTCCACAGCCGGTGTCAGTTTGGCACTGAGGGTCAGATCAGAATCATCCTCCGTCACATCACTGATATAACCGATCAATAGTCCCGGAAGATATTTGTTGCTGATATAAGAAGTCACAACTTCATCTCCCTTAACAACAGTAGAACCCTTTGTGATCAATTCCACATTCAGCATGCCGCTGTCCATCAGCGTCAGATCACCATTGACAATACAAATATCCAGGTTCTTGCTGATCATACCGCTGACATTGCTTGTATCATCAATAATACTTCTTACAACAGATGAATTGGCATTCACCTGTGTCACAATTCCCACAAGACCGTTATCAGCCACAACATTCATATCTTTTTCTATGCCATCTGCACTTCCCTTGTTGATGGTAAATGTATCATACCAGTTGCCGGCATCTTTTCCTATAATTCTGGCACCTGTCATCTCATAAGATGGGTATTTCTCTGACAGTGCAAGAAGATTGAGAAGATCTTCATAGTCTGACAGATTATTCTCCATGGCTGTTAATTTTGCCTGAAGCTTGTCCACTTCATCATTTAATGCCTCGTTCTGAGACTGGAGTTCTGACGTTTTATGTTTTCTTTTGGCAATACCCGCAGTGAAATCACCAAAGCTGTTGATACCTTCCTGCATCGGTGCCATCAATGAATTGATTATCGTTCCCGCTGTAGGAACAGAAGCCCCCTTAAACAGACTGAAACCGATCCCCGCCAGACACACAATACTCAGTAATACCAGAATATATTTGGGATTTATTTTATTTTTTCTGTTGTTCTTCATATTCATTCCTCTATTCAAAAGCCGCATCTCTCAATGAGAAGGTCAGCTCTTTATAGTCTGATGTATGATCCATGATCACACCAAGTCCCCTTGCCGTACTCTCCAGCGGCTTTGCCGCAAATACAGTCTTCACATGAAGAGAAGCACTGAAAAGTCTGTCAAGCTCCGGAATCAATGTTGTTCCGCCTGTAAAATAAATACCGCTTTCAATAATATCTGCCGATAATTCCGGCGGAATGGTTTCCATGATGTTGCGGATCGTTTTAACAACCTGGAAAAGATAATCTTTCAGTGCATCAAAGACAAGATGATCCGCCACATCCACATTTGCCGGAAGACCCGTGATCAAATCCCGTCCAAAAACTCTCTTTTGCTTTCCGCGTCCCGGGATTGCATGTCCGAGTTCTATTTTGAGTGCTTCAGCCGTCTTATCTCCGATCACAAGGTGATGGCGTTCCTTGACAAGCTGACAGATTGCGGTATTGATTGTATTGCCGCCCATCTTTAATAATTTGCTGACAACGATGCCGCCCATGGTGATAACTGTAATCTCTGTTGTTCCCGCACCCATATCAACAATCATCATGCCTTTTTTGCTCATGACATCTATATTCTCTCCCAGCGCTGCCGCCAACGGTTTCTCGATGACAAAAATATTATGCGTATTGTACGCCGAATGCGCAATCAGATCAAAATAAGCTCTTTTCTCCACTTCCGTCACATCTGATGGCGCGGCGAGATAAAAACTGTTATTTCTCATAAAACCCGATGTACATCCGCATTTCTTCAGAAGTGCCTCCGCCACCTTGTTCATATTGTTGATATCCGCGATCACACCGTCTCTGACCGGATTTGAGATCACAATGGATGCCGGTGTACGTTCATACATCTCAAATGCATCATTGCCGATTGCCGCGACTTCTTTCTTTCGCTGTATGGCAATCATATTCTTTTCATATACGACAAGTCCATGTCCGCCCTGGAAAATTCTGATGTTCATTGTTCCAAGATCCAGACCGTATTTTTTTCCCGCCAATGGTGTTTCCCCTTTCCTAATGGTGCCAGCTCCCGCACAGACTGGTAAAATGTCCGCTGCCGATAATAATATGGTCTAACAGCCGGATCCCTATCAGATCTCCGGCGCATCTCACCTTTTCTGTTGCAGCCAGATCTTCTCTGCTGGGTGTATCATCTCCGCTGGGATGATTATGTACCAGTATGATTCCGACTGCATTTGCTTTCAATGCATGAATAAAAATCTCTCTGGGAGCAATCAGAGAGGCATTGACTGTTCCCTTCGTAAGAAGGCATTCACTGATCATATGCTGCCTGGCGTCCAGCATCATCACATGCACTTCCTCGTGCTTCAGATGGCACATGTACGCCATATAATAATCTGCAATAGATTGTGGTGTCTCAAAAACATAATCTTTCCTAAACCGGATTCGTGTCATTCTCCTGGACAATTCGCAGACTGCCGCTAACTGGACAGCCTTAACCCGTCCAATCCCCCTTATCTTTTGAAAATCCTGAATATCAAGGCCCATCATTCCTTCAAGACCCTGACAGACCGGATTCAGATTCAATAACTGAGCGGCCAAATCCATCACTTTTTCGCCCTGGGCACCGGTTTTGATCACAATCGCCAGAAGTTCGGCATCAGATAATGCACCTGCCCCATTCTTCTCACACTTCTCATAGGGACGTTCTGTCACAGGAAGTTCCTTCATTGTCAGATGTTTTTGTTTTTCTTTCATACTGCTGCTCCCTTCGTTTCAGGCAATCGGAGCTTCACAGTTCATCTCATTTTATCACAAAAGGATTCTCATGTATACACAGTTTAACGTAAATCCTTTCTGACAAAAATCTTACATAGGCAGTTCAACCAGACCCGCTTCTTTCATTTTCTGAAGAGACATCATAATACCAAACTTTCCATGATGCCATGTAAGGCCTCCTTGGAAATAAACTGCATACGGCGGTTTGATCGGACCATCGGCACTCAGTTCAATAGAGGAACCGGAGATAAAGGCACCTGCCGCCATAATAACATCACAGTCATAGCCAGGCATTGCCCATGGCTCCGGTGTCACATAGCTGTCCACAGGAGCTGCTGCCTGAATACCTTTACAGAATGCAATGACGCCTTCTGCCGTCCCCGGTACAACCGCCTGGATAATATCATGTCTGGATTCTGTACTGTTCGGAACCACTTTAAATCCAAGACTTTCATAAATATTCGCTGCAAAAATGGCGGATTTCAACGCTGAAGCTGTTACCTGCGGTGCCAGGAAAAGTCCCTGGTACAGTGCACGGTTCACGCCGAGATTAGCGCCCAACTCTTTGCCGAGTCCCGGTGCTGTCAGCCTGTAAGCAGCTCTTTCCACACAGTCTTTGCGTCCCACAATGTAACCGCCGCTTGGTGCAAGGCCGCCGCCTGGATTTTTGATGAGAGATCCTACGCACATATCTGCGCCCACATCAGATGGTTCGATCGTCTCTACAAACTCACCATAACAGTTATCCACCATGCAGATCACATCCGGTTTGATTTTCTTAACAAAGCTAATCAGTTCACCAATCTGCTGTACGGAGAACGTCGGTCGCGGCAGATACCCCTTGGAGCGCTGAATGGTTACCAGTTTCGTTTTTTCATTGATGGCTTTTTCAATGGCCGGATAATCAAAGGTACCATCCTCCAGAAGTTCCACCTGACGATAAGTCACGCCATACTCTGCCAGAGAACCCACCTCCGGTCGGATACCGATGACACCCTCCAGGGTATCATATGGCTTGCCCACAGGGGACAAAAGCTCATCACCCGGTCTGAGATTGCCGGACAGAGCAACTGTTAATGCGTGGGTGCCGCAGGTAATATGCGGACGAACAAGGGCATCCTCTGTATGGAAGATATCTGCGTATACTTTTTCAAGGGTATCTCGTCCGTCATCATCATACCCATAACCTGTTGTGCCTGCAAAGTGTCTCTCACTGACCCTGTTCTTCTGCATAGCATTGATGACTTTCAGCTGATTGTATTCAGCCACTTTGTCAATAGCTTCAAAACGTTCTTTTAATGATTTCTCAATTCGGCTGCAGTAATCATACACATCCTCATCCAGATGCAGATGTTCATACAGTCCCTTTAATTCATTTTCTATCTTATCCTTTGTCATGGTTTTCTCCTTAATATAATTGTAATGCACATTCAGGGTCTGACCTCAGATCCTGATGCTTTCTTTCCTATTATATGATACAAGCTCAATCTATTATGCCTTTTTGGCGAAGGATATGTATCATATCTGCCAGTATAGCCTCTGCCCCGTCATATTGTGACTGGTCAATCCACAGGACTTCCCTTTCCCTTTTAAACCATGTCAACTGACGCTTGGCAAAATGTCTCGTATCACGCTTTAATATATAAACGGCCTCCTCAAGGGTGATTTCCCCGTCAAGGTACGCCAATATTTCCTTGTATCCTAACCCCTGCATCGAGACAAGACTTCTGTCATAGCCCTGTTCTTTTAACTCTCGGACTTCTTCAACAAGACCTTCATCCATCATCTGATCCACTCTTTTGTCAATCCGCTCATAAAGGATTTCCCTTGGCCGGTTCAAAACAAAATAAGCAAAATTATAGGGTGATTCTTTCTGTGCTTCCTGCTCATTATGTTCAGAAATCTTCTGCCCTGTCTGATGGAAATATTCCAGGGCGCGAATCACTCGCTTCGTATTATGGCCATGAATCTTCTCTGTGGATTCCGGATCCACCGCTTTTAGCATTTCATAAAGTTTCTCCGGGCCGCCCTCTTTAGCCGCCATCTCTTCAAGCTGGGCGCGGTATCCGTCGTCTTCATTTTCTTTAAAATCAATATCGTTCAAAATGGCCTGTATATAAAAGCCAGTACCGCCGACAATAATCGGGATATGGCCATTGGCTCTGATTTTTGCCATCGCTTCCTTAGCCATCTGCTGAAAAACGACCACATTAAAAGTTTCATCCGGCTTCAGCACATCCACCAGATAATGCGGCACTCCCTCCATTTCCTCCGGACGTATTTTTGCTGTTCCGATATCCATCTGTTTATAAACCTGCATGGAATCCGCAGAAATAATCTCGCCGCCAATGGCTTTGGCAAGGCCAATGGAAAGGGCTGTCTTCCCGGAAGCCGTCGGCCCGGTCAGTACAATCAATGGCTCTTTCATGTTTCATACTCCCATTCTATGATTGAATTCGTTTAAATTTCTTCTCCAGCTCGTACTTTGACAGTGAGATAATCGTCGGACGGCCATGGGGACATGTATAAGGATTCTTGGCCTGAAGCAGCTGCTCGATCAGAGCATCCGCCTCTTTGAAAGATAATTTATTATTGCCTTTCACCGCCGCTTTGCAGGCCATAGTTGCAATATGGTCTGTAATGGCACTTCCGTCCAGTCTGCGGCTTTCCTCTGTCACACTGTCTAAAACTTCAATAAAAATATCTCTGGCATTCATGCCAAAGAGCTGCAGCGGCACCCCGCGCACCGCATACTCCCTGCCGCCAAAGGCTTCGATTTCAAATCCGAGCCCCGCAAAATAATCCGCATACCGATTATAAATATTCTCCTCCTGCATAGACAGCGTCAGAATAACAGGCGGCGACAGCATCTGCTTCTGAAGGGCCTTCTGTGAAAAAGCCTTCATCAGCTTCTCGTAAAGCACTTTCTCATGGGCCGCATGCTGATCAATAATAAAAAGCTTACCGTCATATTCTACCATCCAGTAGGTATCAAAAACCTGTCCGATCAGCCGGTGCTTAGCCCTGGCTTTCTCATCCAAAAGCCGTTCATCCTCGCCAAAGAGCTGCATCTGTTCTCCAACGATCGGCATTTGCGGCTGTTTACTTTCTGTCGTCATCACAGATGAAGCTTCCGGATGTTTGCCTTCCGCTGTCGCCACAGATGGGGCTTCTGTCTTTTGTTCCTGAAGTGCTTTATTCAGAAACTTCGGTATTTTCACTGTTGCTTCAGACGACGGTACTTCTGTTTTCTTCTGTTCTTTTGCATTTTCAGGCATCCCTGCCCTGTTGTTTTCATCCCGCAATTTCGGAGTACTTTGCGTCTGCGGCTCTTTAGGATATCCCGTCGGCGTTTCCCGCACAAATGCACTTCCTGATTGTCCTGTCGGTGCAGTGTACGGCCTGCTGACAGCACCCTGTTTCTGATAAGCCGCCGCCGAATAACCACTGCCTGCTGCCACTGCTGATTTTGCCGAAGAATCTATTCGTACAGAATGTCCCGGCTTTGCATATGCCGGTGATAGCTGCTCCGTTTTTCTCTGTCCGGCTCCCATGGCTGCCAATCGCTGCAATTCAAAAGGCTCCGGTCCGGATTCCTTTTCCTTTGGTTTCCCGCTGGTCTTTTTCTGGTCATCAAGGGAAATGGCCGGTATCAGCTCCCGGTGTTCCAGTACCGCACGGATAATATCATAAATTTCCTGATATACAGCCTCATTCTGATTGAACCGCAATTCCATTTTTCTCGGATGCACATTGACATCGATCAATGCCGGATCGACTTCAATATGGAAAGCCGTAAAAGGATACTTGTGAATCATAACAAATGTCTTATAGGCATCCTCTATGGCCTTCGTAATAATATTGCTCTTGATATAACGGCCATTAATAAAATAATTCTCCCAGGAACGATTGCCTCTGGACAAAATCGGCTTGCCGATAAATCCTGTCACATGGCAGAGTCTGCCCCGAACATCCACTTCCAGCAGCTGTCCTGCCACATCTCTTCCGTAAATCTGATAAATAATATCCCTCAAATTGCCGTTGCCGGATGTGTGAAGTCTATTTTGATTATTGTTAATAAATTTAAAGGATACATCCGGATGGGATAATGCCAGTCGTCCAGCCAGATCATTGATATAGGCAGCCTCCGTTGCTGCTGTCTTTAAAAACTTTCGTCTGGCCGGTGTATTATAAAACAGATTTCTCACGATGATAGTGGTGCCATCCGGACAGCCGATATCATCGAAACTCTTTTCTTCACCGCCATCAATGCAGTAACGAACACCCAGAAGTTCCCGATGAACCTTCGTAATCAGTTCAATCTGTGAAACAGAGGCAATACTTGACAAAGCCTCACCCCTGAATCCCAGTGATCCTACAGTCATCAAATCCATGGCTGTCTCAATTTTGCTTGTGGCATGTCTGACAAAAGCCGTCTTAATATCGTCTCTGTCAATGCCTCCGCCGTTATCTGTCACACGCATCATGGCAATGCCGCCCTCTTTAATCTCAATAGTAACGGCAGATGCTTTCGCATCAATGGCATTCTCCACAAGCTCTTTAATGACAGAGGATGGCCGTTCTACAACCTCCCCGGCCGCAATCTTATTGATCGTATCACTGTCCAGCAAATGAATGGACTTCATCTGTATGCCTCCCTTCTTATCCTGATTTTTATTCTGATTATTCTTATATCTGCTATTTTTATCTAAAAATATAGTATATCAGTTTTTTGTGAACATTTGATGGCTAATTTGTCTCTTTTAACCTTTTCTGAAGTTCGTATAATGTGTTTAAGGCCTGAATCGGTGTCATATTCGACACATCCAGTCCTGCCAGTTCTTTTAAAACCGGATGGTCTGACGGATAAATATCAAAAAGACTCATCTGTTTTTCAACCGGTGCTGCCTCTTTAACCACTTCTTTTTTCTTAGCAGAGGTTCTCACCTGCAGATTTTTCGCCTTGTCTGTAACATCCGTTTCCTCCAGCCAGCTGGCTATTTCCTTGGCTCTGTCAATGACTGAATCCGGCACACCTGCCAGACGGGCCACCTGAATACCGTAACTCTTGTCTGCACCGCCGCGGATGATTTTTCTCAGGAAAATAATATCATCTCCCTGCTCTCTGACAGCAATACAGTAATTGTTCACGCTGTCAAGCTTTCCTTCCAGTTCCGTCAGTTCATGATAATGGGTGGCAAACAATGTCTTGGCCCCCAGAAGCTTCGGATTGCTGATATGTTCCACCACAGCCCAGGCAATACTGAGGCCGTCAAATGTGCTGGTACCTCTTCCGATTTCATCCAGGATCAACAGACTTCGGCTGGTGGCATTGCGAAGAATATTGGCCACTTCCGTCATCTCTACCATAAAAGTACTCTGTCCGCTGGCCAGGTCATCCGAAGCCCCCACACGGGTAAAAATTCTGTCCACAATACCGATATTGGCAGACTTGGCCGGTACAAAACTGCCGATCTGGGCCATGAGCACGATCAGCGCGGACTGACGCATATAGGTGGATTTACCTGCCATATTCGGTCCGGTAATGATGGAAATGCGATGGTTCTTATTGTCCAGATAGGTATCATTGTCAATAAACATCTGATTGTTGTTCATCTTCTCCACCACCGGATGGCGGCCGCCCTGAATATCAATGACACCTCTCGTGTTAATAGACGGGCGCACATAATCATTGCTCTGAGCCACACAGGCCAGAGAAGCCAGTACATCCAGATGGGCGATGGCCTTGGCTGTCTCCTGGATGCGGACAATCTGTTCACCGATACTGTCTCGCACTTCACAGTAAAGATCATACTCAAGGGCCGCCAGTTTATCCTCTGCACCCAGGATCATATCTTCCAGCTCTTTTAATTCCGGTGTAATATAACGCTCTGCATTGGCCAGTGTCTGCTTGCGGGTCCAGTCCTCCGGCACCAGATCCTTGTAGGAATTGGTCACTTCCAGATAATAGCCGAAAACTTTGTTGTAGCGCACACGCAGATTCTTGATACCGGTTTTGTCCTTTTCACGGGCCTCCAGCTCTGCCAGCCATTTCTTACCTTCTGTTCGGGAAAGACGGAATTTGTCCACGTCTTCATTATAGCCCTCTTTGATAATGCCGCCCTCACGAATAATGATTGGCGGATCCTCCTGAATAGATTTCTCAATGAGTGCATAGATATCCTCCAGACAATCCATGTGTTCATCAATTTCCTTCAATTCAGCACACTTTGCCTGTGAAAGCAGCTGCTTAATAGGCGGTATCATGCCAAGAGAAGTTTTAAATGCAATCAAATCCCGGGGATTCGCCGTTCTGTAGCTGATACGCGTCACCAGACGTTCCAGATCGTATACCGCATTCAGGTATTCCCTGATCTCCTCTCTGGTAATCATATCATTATATAATTCTTCCACCGCATCCTGTCTCGCAGTGATTTTCTTCTTCTCAATCAGAGGCTGCTCAATCCAGCTGCGCATCAGTCGGGCACCCATAGCCGTCTTTGTCTTATCAAGCACCCACAAAAGGGAACCCTTTTTCTGCTTCTCTCGCAGTGTTTCAATGAGTTCAAGATTCCTGTTGGTGGCACTGTCAATAATCATATATCCGCCGGAGCGGTATGGCGTAATTTTTGTCAGATTATCAAGGGTATTCTTCTGCGTCTCATAAAGGTACAAAAGCAATGCCCCCACAGCCAGTGTGCCGGATGGAAAATCTGTCAGTCCCAGTCCGTCAAGACTGGCTACCTTGAAATGTTCTTTAATCTTCTGAATACTCACAGCCTCATCCATATACCAGGTATCCAATGTGGACACAGAGACATGCAGACGGTCTTTGAAATCATCCAGATTGGCCCCGCTCATATAGAAGGAATCATTGCAGATAATTTCGGAAGGTGAAAAACGATGAATCTCATCATAAAGTTCTTTCAGTGTTGCCACTTCTGTTGTATAAAAATCGCCGGTTGAAATGTCCGTAATTGCCAGTCCGAACTGGTTATTATCATAAACCAGGCACATCAGATAGTTGTTGCGGCCCTCATCCAGAGCCTGCTGGCTCAGATTCGTTCCTGGTGTGACAATTCGGATCACTTCACGCTTCACAATCCCTTTGGCCTGCTTCGGATCCTCCGCCTGCTCACAGATCGCAACCTTGTAGCCCTTCGCCACCAGTTTATTCAAATAAACATCCACGGCATGATAAGGGACACCACACATTGGTGCCCGCTCTTCCTGACCACAGTTTTTGCCTGTCAGTGTTATCTCAAGTTCTCTTGATGCAGTCAGGGCGTCATCATAAAACATTTCATAAAAATCGCCCAGACGATAAAAAAGGATGCAGTCTTTATACTGCTCCTTAATCGTCATGTACTGCTGCATCATTGGTGTTAATGCTGCCATATATTATTCTCCTCCGAGTTTTCTTCATCGGTTTCTATTGTCTTTTTTCGCATCCTACATTTTAGCACATATCGAATTTAATCACAAGCACCTATTCTCACTCAGATAAAAGCAATTTTCTCGCTTTCTGATACTTTTCCAGCCTTTTCAGATCTTTCTCCGTCACAGTATCCATTCTGCCCATATCACTGTTATGCGCCAGGTCCGCCAGCTTCACCTTTCTGGCAATGGGATTGGCTTTAAGATGCACAATATAATCCATATACGGCACAGATTTTTCATGGGTCAACAACCGCAAGGCTTCTATTGTGTCCGCTGAAAATCCTTCCTTAGCCAAATCTTCTATTGTACAGTCTGAATCCTCTGCTACATCATGCAGCAGTGCCGTACAGATTTCATCCTCCGTCTCCATCTGTTCAGCCAAATGAAATGGATGAAAAACATAGGGCATGCCGCTTTTATCCTTCTGGTTCTTATGCGCTTCAAAACAAATCATCATGGCCTTTTTGGTCAGTGGTGTATATATTATTCCCATAACTTTTATCCCTGTCTTTCTCTGTGTATACCATCATTATAATACATTCCATGCTGAATTTCCACCCGCCTATTACAGGCATCAAAGAAGGCAGGATGTCTCATTATAAGACCCCCTGCCTATTCATTATTCTTATGCTGTTTTCTGTATCTCATCAAGTGAACAAACTAGAAGCTGTCTTTTAAGTCTTCAATCTGATTTCATGCTTACTCCACACTTTTCACATTTTCTCATACTTTTAACAGTTCTTCTCTTCTTATAATATCCTCAATCTGTTCTTCCGTCATTTCAGCTACATCAGCGATCTGAGCAATTGTATAACCTTTGTTGTACATTTTTATAATCATTGTTATAATCATTTCCCGTTTACCCATTTCAATTCCAGTCTCCTTAATTTTCTGGCTTAAATTACACATAATACTCACAACCTCTCATAATCAGTATTTTTCTTCTAATAATTTATTCGCCAGGTAATTCTTTATCGTATCTATCACTTTTTCTCCATCCAACGGTTTCACTAAATGCGCATTCATTCCTGCTTCCAAGCTCTTCTGGATATCTTCCTGAAACGCATTTGCGCTCATCGCCACAATAGGTATCGCTAATGCATCTGGTCTATTTAAACCTCGTATCTGCCTGGTTGCCTCCAGTCCATCCATGATCGGCATCATAATATCCATCAAAATAATATCATAAAATCCAATTTCCGATTTTTCAAACATTTCAACTGCATCTTGTCCATTTCTGGCAGTAAACACCTGGATTTTTTGCTGTTCCAGATAGAATTTTGCAATTTCCAAATTCAGATCATTATCTTCCACCAAAAGTGCTTTTACCTCGTCCAGTTTTACATGTTCCAGTGACTTCTTTTCATGATGAGGATTCGGATCGATCTTAAAAGGGAACATAATCGTGTATTTTGTTCCTTCACCCACTTTACTTTCTACTTTTAAGTTTCCTCCCATCATTTCAACTGTTCTCTTTACAATAGAAAGCCCTAAACCAACTCCATTTTCACTGCTTATAGAAGAATTGTTTTTCTGTGCATATGGTTCAAATGCGTGTTTCAGAAATTCTTCATCCATCCCGATCCCAGTATCAGAAGTTATTGTTTCAAACCATACGGTATCACCGTCACATTCTTTTTCCAGACAGCGGCAATAAATGCTGCCACCCTTTTTATTATACTTGATGGCATTATTGTTTAAATTCAAAAGAACTCTTGAAAATCCTTCTGCACTTCCGATTAAATATCTGTGTTTGATATATCCTGGTTTCCAATCCACAACCGAATGCAGTCCTTTTGCTTCAATCTGCATATCTGTCATAGATGTAATGCTCATTAACAAATCAATCAGATTAAACGGCTCTTCCTTTAATTCAATCTCTGTATTTTCAAGACGTTTCATATCCAAAACATTATTTACCAGTGAAACCAGGTGATTGGATGCCATCCACATCTTCTCCCTGCACTCATTCTGTTTTTTCATATCTTCCGGGTAAGAATCCGCAATTCTCAACATTCCCTGTATTCCATTGATTGGTGTTCGGATATCATGCGAAACTGAAGACAGGAAACGACTCTTCATCTCGTCCGCTTTTCTTAAATCCTCTTCCTCTCTTTCTCTTTTCTCCATAAATTTCGTCACATCTGTAATGGAACCCTGAAAGACTTTTTTGCCTTTTATTTCAACCACCAAAGTGGAATCTGAAACCCAACGATACCCATCTTTTCCCTGCATACGGTACATTTGATCCAGGAAATTATCCTTTTTGACTGGGGACACGATCTGCTCCACATAGGCCATCATCAGTCTCTGATCATCCGGATGCACCATGTTCGCAAATTTATTATCAAATTTTTCTGCTATCTCTTCTCTTGTCCAGCCCAAAATGTCCAGAAAACGATCACTTATATAAAGAAAAGGAAAACCATCCTCTGATGAACATCTATGGTATCCGCCTGGTAAATGGTTCATCATAGACTCCGATATCATATGTTCCTCTTCCAGTTTATTTTTTCGTTTGACAAAATCTGTCATATCTGTACATAAACTGATAATAGCCAGCCGTCCATCGTCCGTTCTTACAACTTTACCTTTGTCAACCGTCCAAAACCAGGTTCCATCTTTCCTTTTCATACGGTAGGTAGACTCATAACTCATACCCTCATGATATACTCCTCCACTAAGATCTTTCATAACCTGCGGCATATCATCCGGGTGAATGGTATTTGACACTTTTCCGTCAATTCCATTAATCAACTCATCGACATCTGCATAACCCAATAAGGACGCAATTCTCTGATTTGCATAGTAGATTGGAAAATCTTCTTCACAGTATCCGCCAATGACTCCCTCATTTTTTTCCTGGTACACAAATTCATGCTCTATTATCTGCTTTTCCTTTTCCGACAACTGATATTGCATATCCCTGTCTCCTCCCTCATGACTTTTACCGTTTTATCTTTTCCAATCTAAAACCTAATTTTGTCCATAAAAGTCCTAATTATAGTATACCCCCCCGAATATATTCGTCAACGGAGAGCTATTACTATATCTGTGTTCTTTTTCTTTTTACATCAACGGATGGTTGATATATTCCATCTTATATCTTATAGAAGAAACGATGTAACAGACAGTATGCATCATTCCTTTGGATTTCGCACAGATTTGGAATTTATCTCAAAATCAAAGATGCGGAGTATAATAAAAAACGCTACAAAGCCGGTATTTAGAAGCTTTACAGCGTTTTTTCTGTCCTTAAATTGACAAAGATGGGATTATATCTCCAATTAGACTAGATATATATGGGGGAGCAACAATCTTTTATTTACAGTATCTTTCTTGCTTATCCGATCAGCAACTTGTCAATCTACCTATTAAATGGTAAAATGTATACGAATTTTTTCAAAAGAGGTATAAAACAATGCATATCATCATAAGAACTTATCAGAAAAAGGACCTGCCGGATATGATCCGGATATGGAATGAAGTGGTTGAAGACGGTGTCGCCTTTCCACAGGAAGATTATTTAAATGGACAGACCGGCACTGACTTTTTCGCCGAACAAACGTACACAGCCGTTGCCGCTGATGCCGACACAGACAAAGTCTATGGCCTGTACATTCTTCATCCTAATAATATAGGAAGATGCGGCCACATCTGCAACGCCAGCTACGCCGTCAGCCGTGACAGCCGCGGACTTCACATTGGTGAAAAGCTCGTCAGTGACTGTCTGAAACAGGGGGCTGTCCATGGATTTCGCATCCTGCAATTTAACGCTGTTGTTGCTTCCAACACTCACGCCAGACATCTCTACGAACGCCTCGGCTTCAAACAGCTCGGCACCATCCCGGGCGGATTTCGCATGAAAGACGGCCACTATGAAGACATCTGCCCGTACTATCATTTACTGTAAACGTTATTCAGTTTCACCATTAGCAACTGCCGATTCCTCCAACATTCGGCAGTTGCCTTTTTTAATATTTCTATGAAATTTTCTAAAAAATCAGGAGCATCGCACTCATATAAGTTGGCATAGTGCGGTCTAAAAACTTCAAAAAAGGATTCCCTATGCATCTGTTCAGCACAGGTGCTTCCAACACGGCCAGTACTTAGGCACTGTCCTTTAGTGCCTTATGTACTGCTGCCAGTGTTGGGCAACGCGAGTGTGCCTGTGCTGAACAGATCATAGGGAATCCTTTTATCAATATTCTAAAACCGCACTTATACAGATTACTTAGTGCGAATGCTCCGTCTCTTTTTAGACGTTGAACAGCAGATCTGCGTATGTTGGGAATGGCCAAGCCTTCTCATCAACCAGAGTTTCCAGCTTATCAGCCGGTTCACGTACTTCTGGGAATTTAGCAAATACATCATCTCTGTATGCAATTGCCTGAGCCTTAGGATCTTCAATCTTAACAGAAGCATCTGTTGCTGCTTCCAGTTTAACAACAGCTGCATCCAGTTTGGACAGCTCTGCTGTAATCTCTTTCAGAACCTTTTCCTGTACAGAAGCATCTGCGCCGACAGCCTTAACAGCTGCAACAGACTTGGCAACAGTTGTTGTATATTCCATAACAGCAGGAATGATTTCTTTCTTAACCATGTCAATCATCGTTCTTGCTTCGATATTGATAGCCTTAGAGTAGTTCTCATAGCCAACTTCTTCACGGGCTGCAAGCTCTACTGCTGAGAATACACCATGTTTCTCAAAGAGTTTGATAACTTCAGGGTCTGCCAGTACAGAAGTTGCATCTACTGTATTCTTGATGTTTGGAAGGCCACGGCGTGCAGCTTCTTCAACCCATGCATCTGAATAACCATCACCATTGAAGATGATACGGATATGATCTGTTACCCAGTCTTTAATCAGGTCATGTAATGCCAGTTCAAAATCATCTGCTTTTTCAAGAATATCTGCAGCCTGACCTAATGTCTCTGCAACAATTGTATTTAAAACAATGTTAGGGTCTGCGATAGATGCAGAAGAACCTACCATACGGAATTCGAATTTATTGCCTGTGAAAGCAAATGGTGATGTTCTGTTACGGTCTGTGGCATCTTTGCTGAATCTCGGAACAGTTGATACACCTGTCTCAAGCTGGCTGCCTTCCAGACTTCTTGTAGCTTCACCCTTTTCACATAACTGGCTTAATACGTCTTCCAGCTGATCGCCAAGGAATACAGAAATAATTGCTGGAGGTGCTTCATTCGCGCCAAGTCTGTGATCATTGCCAGGTGTTGCTGCAGACATACGAAGCAGCGGTGCATAATCATCAACAGCCTTCAGGATAGATGCCAGTACAAGAAGGAACTGCTTGTTGGAATGTGGTGTATCACCAGGCTCCAGCAGGTTCTTGCCTGTATCTGTGCTCATGGACCAGTTGTTGTGTTTACCTGAACCGTTGATACCTGCAAATGGTTTCTCATGCAGCAGGCATACAAGGTTATGACGAAGTGCAACCTTCTTCATGATTTCCATAACTAACTGGTTGTGGTCTGTAGCAATATTGGTTGTATCATAAATCGGTGCCAGTTCATGCTGAGCAGGTGCAACTTCATTATGCTGTGTCTTGGCTGTAATGCCCAGTTTCCAGAGTTCTTCATTTAACTCTGTCATATAGGAAAGGACTCTCTCTTTGATTGTACCGAAGTAATGGTCATCCAGTTCCTGTCCCTTAGGAGCAGGTGCGCCAAACAATGTACGGCCTGTAAAGATTAAGTCTTTACGTTTGTCATATGTATCCTTATCTACAAGGAAGTATTCCTGTTCAGGTCCGACACTTGTCACAACCTTTGTTGCTGTTGTATCACCAAAAAGTTTGACAATACGCATCGCCTGTGTGCTCAGTGCTTCCATGGAACGAAGAAGCGGTGTCTTCTTATCCAGTGCTTCACCTGTGTAGGAACAGAAAATAGTCGGAATGTAAAGAACCGGTGTGCTGTCCGGTGCTTCATGAATGAAAGCCGGTGATGTACAATCCCATGCTGTATAACCTCTTGCTTCGCATGTTGCACGGATACCGCCTGAAGGGAATGAAGAACCATCCGGTTCACCCTTGATCAGCTCTTTGCCTGAGAAAGAAAGAAGGATGGAGCCGTCTTTCTGCGGATTAATGAACGCATCATGCTTCTCTGCTGTAATATTGGTCAAAGGCTGGAACCAATGTGTATAATGTGTGGCACCCTTTTCAATGGCCCACTCTTTCATTTCATGGGCGATAATCTCAGCCACATGTGGTTCAAGGTCCTTGCCTTCAAGAAGTGTGTTCTTGAATTCAGCATAAATCTTCTTTGGTAAACGCTGTTTCATTGTCGCATCATCAAATACGTTAGATGCAAAAATCTCTGATACATTGATTTTTACTGACATAGTTCCTACCTCATTTCAATATTATTTGCTTCGGGATCATCCGATATCCAGTTTCACTGACCTGAAATATCCGTCATACCGCATCAAACAGTACTTATACCCCGATAAAGGAAAAAGGCGTCCTCAAATAAATGAGAACGCCTTTGCTCTTCAAACTTAACTTCTCATTCATCATATCACAAAATCTGGAAAATACAACTGTTTTTTATAATAATTTTTTCTTTTGTAAAAAATCACCAATTATCTTGTAATTTTCAGCATTTTATATATTATTCTGACAAATTGCCGATATAATAAAAACCTTTGCACTCTTCCAGATGCACATCCACAATCTGACCGATCAAATCTGGTGTTCCCTTGAAATGTACCAGCAGGTTATTGCTCATACGGCCTGTCACCATGCTGTCATCATGCTCATTCACATCTTCCACAAGGACTTTCTGAACGGAACCTGTGAAACGTGCAGATGCTTCAGAGGCTTTCTGCTGTACAAGCTTTAACAGACGATCAAAACGATCTTTGATAACATCCTCTGGCACCTGATTCTCCATGGACGCTGCCGGAGTGCCTGTTCTTTTAGAATAAATGAACGTAAAGGCACTGTCAAATCCAACTTTCTCCACCACATCCATAGTCTCTAAGAAATCTTCTTCTGTCTCTCCAGGGAAGCCCACGATGATATCTGTTGTCAGAGAAATATCCGGGCAGCCTTTGCGGATGCGATCCACCAGATCAAGATAGGATTCTTTGGTGTATTTGCGGTTCATCAGCTTCAGGATACGGCTGCTGCCTGACTGCAGCGGCAGATGAAGGTGCCGGCAGATTTTCTTTGACTGACCCATAACGGCAATCAATTCATCAGACAAATCCTTCGGATGGGATGTCATAAAACGGATGCGTTCCAGTCCGTCAATCTTCTCAATTTCCTGAAGCAGCTGTGCAAAGCTGATTGGATTCTCAAGATTCTTGCCGTAGGAATTAACATTCTGCCCTAAAAGCATAACTTCTTTCACACCATCTGCCACATCCCGCTCAATCTCACGGATGATATCCTTCGGTTCACGGCTTCTCTCACGACCGCGCACATAAGGCACAATACAGTAGCTACAGAAATTGTTGCAGCCAAACATGATATTGACACCGGTCTTGAAGGAATACTTGCGTTCATTCGGCAGATCCTCCACAATCTGATTGGTATCCTTCCAGATATCCACCACCATTTTGCCGGTATTCAGGCGCGTCTGAATCAACTCTGCCAGTTTAAATATATTATGGGTTCCAAAAATGATGTCCACATGACGATAAGACTTGCGGATTTTGTCCACCACAAGGGGCTCCTGCATCATGCAGCCGCACAATGCGATCAGCATATCCGGATGTCGCTGCTTGGTTCGCTTCATCTGACCCAGGCGGCCGTAAACACGGAGATTGGCATTCTCTCGTACCGTACAGGTATTGTAAATGACAAAATCCGCATCCTCCGTATCTGTCTCCACATAACCGATACGCTCCAGAATACCCGCCAGTTTCTCTGAGTCCCTGGCATTCATCTGACAGCCGAAAGTCACCACATGATAGGTCTTTTTCTTTCCTGTTCTGGCATAATCCGCCTGCATCTGTTCGTGCAGCTGATCAATGATCAGAAGCTGTTTCTCAGTTTCAGCAGAATGCAGCTGTCCTGCTGCCTCTGCTTTTGTATAATCATTAATACTCATTCATATCCTCCAGTTTATCTCAATTAAAGATTGAGATATTTATTCTCGAATCTGACCATCCCCGTAAATCACATACTTGGTGGTGGTCAGCTCTTTTAACCCCATCGGCCCTCTGGCATGAAGTTTCTGTGTGCTGATGCCGATTTCAGCACCAAAACCGAATTCAAATCCATCGGTAAAACGGGTAGATGCATTGACGTAAACAGCCGCCGCATCCACTTCATCCAGGAATTTTCTCGCATTGGCATAATCTTTCGTCACAATGGCCTCGGAATGACCGGTGTTGTAACGGTTAATATGCTCAATGGCTTCATCCACAGATGAGACTGTTCTTACAGAAGCAATGAGATCCAGATATTCCGTACCCCAGTCTTCTTCTGTCGCCTTCTTCATATCCGGCACCACTTCAAGAGCCGCCTCGTCCCCGCGAAGTTCACAGTGCTTCTCTCTTAAGGCCTTTGCAATGGCCGGCAGTGCTTCCCCAATGATATCTTTGTGAATCACCAGTGATTCGCAGGCGTTGCAGACACCTGTTCTCTGTGTTTTGGCATTCAGAATAATCTTCACCGCCATATCAATATCCGCAGAAGCATCCACATAGACATGGCAGTTGCCCGTACCGGTTTCAATCACAGGTACCGTGCTGTTCTCCACAACCGTACGGATCAGCCCTGCACCGCCCCTTGGAATCAGCACATCAATATACTGGTTCAGACGCATCATGGCCTTGGCTGTCTCACGGCTTGTATCCTCCACCAGCAGAATGGCATCCTCACAGCCGCCCCCTGCGGCAATGGCTTTTCTCAGCACTTTTGTAATCGCCATATTGGAATGGATGGCATCACTGCCGCCCTTTAAAATCACTGCATTATTTGTCTTAAAACACAAACCAAAAGCATCCGCTGTCACATTCGGACGTGATTCGTAAATAATACCGATGACACCGATCGGCACCCTCTTCTTGCAAATCTCAAGGCCATTCGGACGAATGGAAGAACTGATAATTTCTCCAATCGGGTCTTCCAGAGCAATCAGCTGTGTCAGCCCCTCTGCCATACCGGCAATGCGGCTTTCTGACAATGCCAGACGATCCACCATCGGCTCCGGCATATTTTTCTTTCTTGCTGCCTCTATATCCATGGCATTCGCTTTCAAAATCTCATCCTGCTCATCCACCAATGCCTGTGCTGCCAGTGCAAGAATCTGATTCTTCTGTGTTGTCCCCATTCTGTTCATCTGTCTTGATGCCTGTTTGGCTCTTCTGCCAAGTTCTTCAATTGTTGTCATCTTCCGCATCTCCTTTCCGCATCACCCTGGTACATCATTTGCGAAATAATATATCAGTGGGTGTGATTACTATGTCCATCATTCTGTCGTGCTCTTCAAAAGGTATTTCATCTAATAACTGAAAACCATAGGCCAATCCGCAGGCTGTCACCCGGCTGCCATAACGTTTCAGCCATGCATCGTAAAAACCGCCGCCATAGCCCATCCGGTGCATCTGTCTGTCAAAAGCTGTTCCCGGAACCGTCAAAAACCCTTCAAATACTTCCTCCTGACAAGCTTCCAAAGGCTCAGGAATATCATAATATCCCGGTGCTAAATCTTTCAAAGATGTAATCCGATAGAAATGCATCTCATGGGGACCTGTCACCTTCGGCAATGCCACGCTTTTGCCGGTCTCCAATGCTTTCTCTATCAGCAGCCACGTATCCGCTTCCCCTTTGCAGGAGGCGTAGCACAAAATCGTATCAGCCTTTTTGTATTCTTCCAGAGCCATGATTTGCTTTGCAAACTGCCGTCCGCAGCTCTGACAGGTCTCTCTGTCAAGATGTCGTCTTCTTGACAAAATTTCCTTTCGCAGGGCTTTCTTAGCCTCACCCATATCAGTTGGCATGTTTTTTCTTTTTTGCCAGATTTTCAGCGGCCTGCTCTTTTAATGAAACAATGCTGCCATCCGGTCTCTTTACATCAATGTTGTTCAGCTGGCTTCTCATGTTGGCACGAACGGATTCAATATAAGCTTCTCTTAATTTCACCTGCTCCTGCTTTTCCTCCGGTGTCAGGCCTTCATTTTTGCTTTTATGGTATAATTCATTAATTCTTTTAATATCAGCATCTGTAATCATGGATTTCTTCTTCTCCTCCGTTGATAATTTTTTCAGGTTCTATATAATCCAGAATGTTAAAGTTCTCACTCTTATGAGCCAGGAATAAAGTGCCTTTCTCCTGCCCCTTCATAATATCATCAATGACGTGAAAATCTTTGCCATTCGCTATAATCATATCACATCCTGCATCATTGGCAATACGTGCTGCATCAATTTTTGTCTTCATGCCGCCGGTACCGTAATCACTGCCGGCCCCCTTGGCAATCGCATAGAGAGAATCATCAATATCCGTCACACATTCAATAAACAGAGCATCCTTATTCTGAGACGGATCATCTGTGTAGAGGCCATCGATATCTGACAGCAAAATAAGCAGATCCGCACTGGTGATGGCCGCTACAACCGCTGACAGAGTATCATTGTCGCCAATTTCAATCTCATCCGTTGAAACTGTATCGTTTTCATTGACAATCGGAATAACCCCCATCTTCAACAGCTCATTAAATGTATTTCTGGCATTGTGCAGACTCTTCTCTCTGACAATGGTGTGTTTGGTCATGAGAATCTGGGATGCCACATGGCTGTATTCATTGAAAAGTTTCTGATAGATCATCATCAGCATGCCCTGTCCCACAGAAGCGCAGGCCTGTTTCTGAGCTAATTCCTTCGGACGCTCATTTAAGCCAAGGGCTTTTCTGCCCACACCGATAGCACCGGATGAAACAAGTACAACATCCTTTCCCTGATTGCGCAGATCACACAGAACCCTCACTAACTGCTCCAGTTTAAGTAAATCCGTTTCACCGGTTTCCGGGTGTACCAGCGAGGAAGATCCCACTTTAATGACAATTCTCTTTTTGTTCTTCAAATTCTGTCTGTAATGTTTATTTGTAATCAGCATGTCTGCCTCCATTCTCTCTGTCAGCCATTGTTTTTCTTTCTCTGACCAACATTTCTACTTCACCTGCTCAGCAGCTGCATAGGCCGCGGCAACAGCTTCCGCTACTCTCAGTCCATCCATGGCTGCACTTGTAATACCGCCTGCATAACCGGCGCCCTCACCACAAGGGTAAAGTCCGCCCACATTGCTCTCAAAATGTTCATCTCTCGGTATCTTCACCGGTGAAGAGGTTCTTGTCTCCACACCGGAAAGAATGGCATCCGCCCGGTCATAGCCTTTAATCTTTCTGCCGAAAGCATCGATTCCCTCTGCCAGACTCTCGCAGACAAACGTCGGCAGACAATGCCATAAGTTGCCGAAATGATAACCGCCTTTATGTTCAGGTTTCACTTCCCCAAAATTCTCCGAGACTTTTTTCTCTTTGAAATCACCAAAAAGCTGTACAGGGACAAGTCCCTGTCCTTCCTCATAAGCAAGCTTCTCCCACTTTCTCTGGAAAGCCATTCCTGCTAAAATGTCTGAACTGCCGAAGTCCTCCGGGGATACGCCTACAATCACTGCACTATTGGCATTAGCACCGTCACGTCCTCGATTGCTCATACCATTCACCGCACACATACCTTCTTCTGAGGAAGCATTCACAACATACCCGCCGGGGCACATACAGAATGTATAAACCTGACGTCCTTTTTCAGTCCGATAAGTCAATTTGTAGCTGGCTGCCGGAAGCTGATCCGCTGCATCTCCATATTGGGAATGGTTAATCATAGCCTGCGGATGTTCCACACGCACACCAATAGCAAAAGGCTTTGGCTCCATGGCGATTTTGCTCTCCAGAAGCTTCTCAAAGGTATCTCTGGCACTGTGGCCAACTGCCAGCACAACATGATCTGCCTCAATACATTCTTCACCGTTCACAATCACACCTCTGATATGGTTTTGATCATCTATCACAAAATCTGTCACTTTTGAATCAAAATATACCTGCCCGCCAAGAGAAAGTATCTCATTGCGAAGCTTTTCAACAATCCCCACAAGCAGATCCGTTCCCACATGGGGCTTCTGCACATATAAGATATCTTCCGGCGCTCCTGCCTCCACAAAAGTCTCCATAACCTTTCTCTGGCGGCCTAAAGGATCCTTCACCAGCGTATTGAGCTTACCATCTGAAAAAGTACCGGCACCGCCCTCACCAAACTGCACATTGCACTCCTTGTCAAGCTTACCGCCCGCCCAAAAGGCACTCACTTTCTCCATACGGGTATGGACTTCACTGCCTCGTTCCAGAATGATCGGACAATATCCCTGTCTGGCCAGCATCAGGCCACAGAACAATCCTGCCGGTCCGCTGCCGATAATCACCGGCGGTTTCTCCGGCCTGGCAGCTGCGGGCATCGGCATTTGATAAGTCACCGGCGTATACGGCAGAATATCTTTATTCGCATGATGTTTTTTGAGATATTGTTTCTCATGATTCAATGCTGCCGCCACAGAATATTGATACAGCACTTCACCGGCATGTCCGCCCTTTGTGGATTTTCTCGCATCGATGGACTGTTTGATGATACGATAATCTGCCAGCTCCTCCGGTTTGATATGCATTTTATGAATAATAGCCTCTTTTAATTGACCTTCGGAATGATTAATCGGCAGTTTAATCTGATTAACTTTTAACATGACTGCTCCTTCCGGCATCTGAACCGGCAAGAACACCGGTTGCCCAGGCCCACTGAAGATTATAGCCTCCGCATATGCCGTCTACATCCAGCAATTCCCCTGTAATATAAAGTCCTGTGACAATTTTTGATGCCATATTTTTCTCATCTATCTCTCTTGTATCAACGCCGCCGGCTGTCACCTGTGATTGTTCAAAATCATTGGCCGCGGTAATATGCACCCGATGCTGCTTCACAAGAGCAATCAAACCTTCCAATGCAGCACTGTCCACTTTATGACACGGCTGTCCCCCGTCAATACCGGCGCATTTCAGCAGACAGGCTGCCAGCTTACTGTTCATCATACCGGAAAGTACCATTCGCATGGTCCACTTCGGATTGGCATGCATCTGCCATAAAAGTCTCGCCCGCAGACCTTTCTCACTGACAGCCGGCATCAGATCCATCACAGCTGTCACAGGTTTCTTTATTCTGAGGGCTTTTGCCGCATAGCGGCTTACCTGAAACACAGGTATTCCCGAAATGCCATAGGCTGTCAGCTGAATTTCACCACTGTCCTCTGCTGCCATTTTGCCCTCTGCAAAAAGCTTTACCTTGCCCTGAAGCCGAATTCCTGCAAGCTCTTTGAAATACTTTTCCTGACAATGAAGCGCACAAAGAGCCGGAACCGGTGCAAAGATGTGATGTCCCAGATTCTCTGCCAGTCTGTATCCGGAACCATTGCTGCCAAGCTTGGACGAGGATGCACCTCCGCAGGCCATGATCAGTTTTTTGCACTGATATGTCTCTTGCGGCGTATAAACTTTAAAAATATTCTTGGCGGCACCTTTACCTGCAATTCTGATATCCTTTACTTCCTGTCCGGTTATCACATCCGCCTTGTGCTCCGCCAATTCCCAGTACAGTATATCACGAACTGAAGCCGCCTGCTCAGACATGGGATAGACATAACCATCCCTCTCTTTTGTATAAAGTCCCATAGATTCAAAAAAAGCCAGTGTATCACCGGCATCAAAATCTTCCAGTACATGAAGCGGAAATGCTTCCTGCCCGGATCTATAAACACCGGCTGGAATGCGGCCCCTTCGAATGGTCAGATTTGTGAGATTGCACTTGCCATTCCCTGTTGCCAGAATCTTCTTGCCGGTTTTGTCCATTCTTTCAATAACTAAAACTGAGGCTCCTTCCCTTCCGGCTGCAATTGCTGCAGCCAGTCCGGAAGCGCCTCCTCCGATGACACATACATCGTAAATCATACAAGGCTCCTTATATTAAATGAAAACGTTTTAAATATACAATCAAAGTTGTTCCTTTCGGGAAGGAATAAAGCTCTTCTTCCGTCAGGCCATGGAACTTCAGCAATGCCACTGCATAAACAACCACTGCCACAAGAATTGCCACCAATGTTGCAATCGCATTGATATGTAAAACAAAATACACACCCTTATACACAACAAACGCTGCCGCACCCATCACTGCCGAAGCGGCTGCCGGTATCAGGAATGTCTGCTTTGCTTCCTGTTCATATCCGATATAACGTCTGAGAGCAACCTGATTGAAAATACACATGAGAAATCCAAACAAAATATTGCTGTATAAAATTGCGTAGATATTCATATCGCAAAATCTTAACAGAATCACAATAAATACAGTATGAATTGCCAGAGCAATACCCGAGTTGACAATCGGCGTATTCATTCTGTCAATTCCCTGCAGTGCACCAATCGTAACTGTTGATAAGGAGTAAAACAGCAGGTATGGTGTACCAATCGTAATCAGATGTCTTGTTAATGCAGATGAATCACTAAACAATAACTGCATGATCGGACCGCCGAGAACGGATAAACCGACACAGGCCGGAATGGCAATGATCATACAAAACTTAACCGTCGTCTCAATCTTTTTGTGAATCTCCTCTTTGTCACCCTTTAACATTGCAGATGAGATACCCGGGACAACAGCCAGACCAAGGGCTGTTGCCATGGCCATCGGCACATTGACAAGCATCTTGTACTTGCTGCTGTAGACACCATATAAAGAAGAAATCAACTCTGCATCATATCCCAGCTTTGCCAGAATATTACTGTATAATGAGGAATCAATAATACCGCTTACCTGATAAATAACAGAACTGAGAACAACCGGCGCCATCGTCATCGTCAATACCTTGTAGATATGCTTATAGGACTCCGGCTGATGCAGCTTGTCCTTGCGTACACGCCGCATAAACTGCGGACGGTACAGTACATATATAATAATCAGAAAAATAGTACTTGCAAGGGCACCGATACATGTGCCAAGGGTACCGCCCATGGCTGCCCATGCAGGTCCCTGTGAAACAAGAATCGCCGCTGCTGCCACGCTGACAACCGCATTGAAAATCTGCTCAAAAATCTGTGAGATTGCCGTCGGCATCATACTGCCGATTCCCTGAAAATAACCTCTGAAAGTACTCATCACGCAGCAGAGGAAAATAGTCGGTGCCAGAACTCTAAGCGCCGGTACAACACCAATCATCTCAGGGCCAAACACGGCACTTGTAATCTGTTTCGCAAAAATAAATGTTCCAAGACCAATCACTGATCCCACAACCAATGTCCACAAAAGGGCACTGACCATAATTCTGTGTTCATTGGTATAATCCCGTTTGGCATGGGTCTTTGACACCAGTTTGCTGACTGCCAATGGCACACCATTGGATGAAACCAGTAAAAGTAACATGTAAATATCATATGCGTAGCCGTAATATCCCATCGCCACATCTCCGGCAATACGCTGGAGCGGAATACGATAAAACAGCCCGATCAGACGGACAATAATCTGTGCAATGGCAAGAATCGAACCCTGCACAATAATATCTCCGCCGCTGTTTTTGCTTCTGGAAGAGTTTCCCATTCATACACCTCTTGTCTATATCATTCTAAAGTGACAGTTTTACTGTCTGATACGACCTCGAAGAATGTTTTTCCCGGATTTAAGGAAAGCTGATTGCCGGAGGCATCATAAAAGTGCGTCTTATCCGCGTCATCGCTGCGTTTCCATGTTATCTCTTCAGCCTTGCCATCTGTAATATATAATCCCTTGCCAGAACCATTAAGGGTCAGATCCTGGTGATCCTGATTACTGATGGATTTCTCGCTCACATATTGAACAATCACATTCTTAAATGCAAGCTGCTTATCATTCTCCCGGTCGATATGTGCTTCGCCATACTGATAGCGATAGTAAAGACCATCCTCAGTATTATATGTGAAATATGGCTTCGAGTCAAATGGAATATTCACTTTTTCTGCATTTGTTCCATCTTTTAATGCAATATCTGCATGATTAAACTGCAAATGCGGCTTAAAATCCTTCGGATAGTCTCTTGAAAGTCCTGTTACTTCAAGGCCTTTCTTCAGCATTTCCCCTGTTGTATAAACATTGTGCGGTGCCTTTCTGTCTGTTGAACGATAGAAAACCTGTGATTCATAACCGGACAGACCGCGGATTGTGGTAATATTCTCATCCTCAATACGGGCAAGGGCGTACTTGGACTGTCCGTAATGAACATAAATCGCATCATTGTCATTGGCAAAATCAATATAATAATGTCTGGCACTCCGGATAGAGCCGATTTTCTCAACATTGTCCACATCCTGAAACAGCGCCATCAGACGGGTAATACCGCCTTCCACCTGTGCCTCATAAATCATCTCTGCCTGACTGACCCCGGATTGAGGAAGCCCCTCTTTGATATTGTTGATCATGATTGCATACGGTCTCTGCAAGCCGATCTTCTCATCCACCGGTTCACCTGTCAGATAGCTGTACATCTGTCCATCAGCTAATGTCAATTCTGATTCCCCGGCCGCTTCTGTCTCCGTTTCACTCTGGGTCTCAACAACGACTGCTGTCTGGGCTGCTGTCTCTGTCGATTCTGTTTTCTTGCCGCCGCAGGCAGTTGCCGCCAACATCATTCCTACTGCCAGACAAGTCACTGATATACCATATTTCATCTTTTTCATAAAACCCCTCCGTTATCATCTGCCTGTATCCATCTGTCTTTCCCCGCAAACATGCTTTCTGAGCGATCAAACTGCCAAAATATTATCGCTTCAGATTCAGCATATTCAAAATATCTCTCTGCTTCTCCTCCATGACTTCGCGCTCTTCATCCTGCATATGGTCATAACCAAATAAATGCAGCATACTGTGAGCCACAAGGAATCCCAATTCTCTCTGCTGGGAATGGCCGTAGCTTGCAGCCTGTTCGATAATCTTATCCACAGATAAAATGATATCCCCCAATATCAGTTCGCCGCTTTCAGGATTGAAGAAATCCTCTGTCAGACCATCTTCCAGTACCGAAAAATCACCCGGACGCACATAGTCAATCATCGGAAATGACAAAACATCTGTCGGTTTAAATAAATCTCTGTAATCTCTGTTGATCATGGCAATCTCATCATTGGTTGTCAATACCACATTGACTTCTGTCTCATAAGGACATTCTTCAAAATCAAGGGCACCGTTAATGACTTCCTTTATAATTTTCTCATAATCAAAATCAAGCTTCTTGTCTGCTTCATAATCAATATTAACTGTCATAAACTCTCTCCTATTTATCTCCCTGTTCACTTGTCTTTCTGCGTGCTGACGGCCGTTTTGTTCCGGTTCTTCCGGCTCCGTCTTTCTTCGGTCCGTCTTTTGACACGCGCTTCTGCTTTGCTTCATAGTCATCATAAGCCTTAACGATCTTCTGCACAAGCGGATGTCTGACAACGTCCTGGCTGGACAACATGCAGATACCGATATCGTTGATACCGCCAAGCACTTTCAATGCCACATCCAAGCCTGACTGCTGCCCTGTCGGCAAATCCTTCTGACTTAAATCACCAGTGACAATGACTTTGGAGCCAAAACCGATACGAGTCAGAAACATCTTCATCTGGGCCGGCGTCGTATTCTGTGCCTCATCCAGCACAATAAAGGAATTATCAAGGGTACGTCCTCGCATATAGGCCAAAGGTGCTACTTCAATTAATCCCTTCTCCATATTTTTCTGGAAACTTTCCGCACCCATAATCTCATACAATGCATCATACAATGGTCTCAGATACGGGTCAATCTTGCTCTGCAGATCTCCCGGCAGAAAACCGAGCTTCTCACCTGCTTCAATGGCTGGTCTTGTCAGGATAATTCGATTGACTTCGTTATTTCTAAAAGCTGTAATCGCCATAGCCATGGCCAGATAGGTCTTTCCTGTACCTGCAGGACCAACACCGAATACGATCATCTTCTCACGGATATTGCGGATATAATTCTTCTGTCCGTGGGTCTTCGGCTTGATCGGACGCCCGCCGATGGTGTGACAGATCAATTCATCATAAAGCTCTGTCACTTTCTCCTGTTTATCTTCCATGCTGAGTGCCAGTGTATAATTGACATTCTGATCTGTGATCACTTCCCCGTTCATGGATAATTGAATCAACTGGTTCAGTACATGCACTGCCTTGCTTGTCTTGCCGGCTTCACCAATAATCTTCAGACTGCCGCCTCTGGCAATAATGGTCACATTCAACGCACGTTCAATATTCTTGATATAATGGTCAAACTCACCAAATACGTTTCTGATATGTTCTGCAGGGATATCAATGATTTCTTCAGTAATACTCATCCTGTCGCATAATCCTCCATCTTAAAACTCGCCCGCGTTCCATGCCATCTGCTCACTCCGAATAGGCACCTCTTTTCCAATGGGCCCATTGAGTGTCAGCACACCTTTAGCATGACCTTCGCCGGCATCTAGTGATATTGTAACACTATTCGAGATAATTTGAACCCCTTTTTTATCCAATTCACGCAAATACTTCTGCAAATCTTCTTCTGCCATCTGTTTCAATTCTTCATCCGTATAATTTTCCTCTATATTTTTATAAGGTATATACTCTGTATAATGGAGCGTAAATGGCAGATAAAACGTCGGTGTCAATCTGAATTGCTTTTTCCATGACCAAATTTCTTCTGTACCTTTACTGTCCTTTTCTCTGAAAATAGCCTGCCAATCCGGTATTTCAACCAATTTTCTGCCCACTGCTATTCCCAGTTTCTGATGATTTTTGCCGCTGTACTGCCTGACTTCATGCTTTCGCTGATAATTTTTCTCATATACCTGTTGATATTTTCCATAAATATCTCCATCTGCGGTCAAATAATCCACTTTTTTCAAGGTTTCATCTTCATTATATATATACACTTTTCCCTCAATCAGCACATCCCCCTTTTTAACTTCATCTCCATACCGCGCTGCAGCCGTTCCATGCCGGACTACCAGATTTGTAATAACAGCATCTTCATCTGCCACCAGATTTGCAGGCAATGTATTACTGTTTTCGTTGTTTTCCGGGTTCTGACCATTTTCCTGATTTTCTGCATTCTTCCCATTTGCTTCCTGCCTGTTTTGCATATCGTCTGATACTTTCAAATCGCCTTCCCGCAGTTCAATCTGCAGTTTTGTCCCGGTGATGGAAGCTGATACCCAGGTGATTTCATTGTACATAATCCTTAACTCTTCCTCAATTCCCGGAAGATCGATTTCTGATTTCTTGCATCCCGTCTTCACATCCATCTTCGCCAGCGCCTGCAAAATCAAGTTATCCGTGTACTTGCTGTTGCCGTCAATATCAATCTGCCAGATAAAAAGCGATAACATATAGATAATTCCCGCACAGGCCGCTGCCCCAAGCAAAAACCACCACCGTCTCCTATGTCTATAAAAGAAAAAAGCCGGTCCCTGTCGATTCAGAATATGTATTCTCACATGTGTCTTCCGAACCAAAGGTCTCAGCTTTCTAAAATTCTTTGCATCCATTTCCATCTGTATGGCATTCTCTTTCCGAATCAAATGCCGCATCTCAATGCCGTTATTCCGGCAGAGATTCACAAAACGCAGTGTCTGTTCTCCTGCTACAAGACACTGCACCTGATTGGACACCACAGACATTGTGTGCCTCCTTTATATTTGCTGTTATCGCTGATATCCTATTATATTGGCCTCTATCAATGATATTCAATCTGCTTAATATCCCCCTCTATCATTACCTCATCCTCATTCAGACAGATAATCTGAAGCCCTTTCCCTACAATCACTATAGACATTTTCGGGCACAAAAGTACTACTCTGTCCTCCTGGTAAATCTGTACAGACAAATAATTCTCCACCCGAAACCGATGTCTCCCTACTCCGTAAATAACAGGAAGTGCTGCCAAAGTCTCATCCGGCACCCGAAGAAAAGTTGCCAGGGCAATCCTCCAGAAAGGATACTTTTTCTTCTCCTTTAGAGAAAAATGTGTCTGAACCTGATTTTGAACAAACCGCTTATGCTGTTTCAAAATATGACGCCTCCACATTCTCCTCACATCAGTTTATGCACGCATCTGTTAAACATACCATTGTTATTCAAATTCGATAAATTTTCTGACTCATCCAATATAATATATCCATTGTCTATCCGAAAAAAAGGCGAACTCAGAAAAAAGCTCAAAAATCACCTACTCTTATAACGCGAAAATCCCTTTAACCAGATGAATTTTAGTATCATCCAGTTAAAGGGATTCATTATTTTCTTCATTTCACACGTGAATTCTATGGAGTATTTTTTATCTGCATCTGAAATTTCTCAATTGACTCTGCTCTCTCTGCCAACTTGCTCCACTTCCTGAGTACCTCAGAATTGTTCTGCTCTTCTAGTATTCTTCTAAGATCTTCCGGCACTTCTCCAAGTTTCCCAAGAGAATCACATATCATCTTTATTATTGTTCTGCGTTCCAGTTCCTCCTGAACTCTGCGTTCAATTTCTTCTGCCATCTGCTGTTCTAATGCCTTACGTACTCGCTGCTCTGTCTCTTTCGCAACTCGCTTCTCTGTCTCTTCGGCTACCCGCTTCTCTGTTTCTTCAGTTACCCGCTTCTCTGTTTCTTCAGTTACCCGCTTCTCTGTTTCTTCAGTTACCCGCTTCTCTGTTTCTTCAGTTACCCGCTTCTCTGTTTCTTCAGTTACCCGCCGCACGGTTTCTTCAGCTAACGCTTTCATTTCCCGCTGCTTATGACGTTCCCAATCCTCTTTACCAAACAGCATTCTCATCACTCCTGTTTTGTTCCGAACTAAAAATTCTCTGAGAATATCCTTGGCAATGCACTCTTCAACCGCCATATCGACAGCTCGTCTGGTTATATAACCCTGGTTAATATATCTTCTGACAGTATCCACAAAAACGGCATAATCATGAAGCGACTGACACTTCTCCATAAGTTCTCTGTTATGCCCATAATTAATATTCAAAGCAACTACAATAACTTCAAGATGCGGCTGTATGCCATCATCCGGGAATGAATCGCTTAATTTTAGAATCTGCCTGTCAGGTTCATCTTTTGTACCATTGTAAAAAACAAAATACTGCGGTTTTGGCAGCCTAAGACGAGTCTCAGAATAAATATTCAGTTCATTCAATCGGACATAGTCTTCGTATAGCCGTGCAAAATATCCTAATCCACGAAGCGGCATATTCGGATTCCACGTTGACTGATGCTCATATAAATTTAATGTACAATCTATCAAAAATGAAACATCATTCTTATAATCCATATACAATGCACCACTAATTGTCGTAATCGTAAGTGCACCTTCATCCGAATAATCCGTTCCATTAATAGCATTGTATAACGACAATGCTTCCGCCTTCTCATGGAATATCTGCTCGAACAGACTTGCCTTATATTTACTATTAACTTGCTCTCTGCCATTGGTTTCTGATACGGCAGCTTTATCTTCTGTAAACGACTTTGGTTTCTTTCTTCCCATACATTTCCCCCATCTTACCACAAGATCGCTTACATCAACAATATTATCTTTTCGCTCTATATTGATATCAATCGGCTATTCTTATTATACATCGTTTTATTTTATCTTGCATCTCCTAAAAATCGCAATATACGACACAATTCGACAAAAAGGCTGACCGAGCAACAATTATTTTACTTCCTCAATCCGTACATACCTGTTTTTTCTATCCTTTTCATCAATCATTAGATAGACATGAAATTCCAGACTGTCTTTTGCTGTCGTAAAAGGTTCTTCTCTGTAAATCATTGCTTTAATGCCACCAGCTGCCAGCTTCTTCTGACGATTCACCGCTTTTTTCAGGCGACAGTTAAGTTCATCACTCATTCCACCATCAAACCTGCGTCTGTTATATTCTTTTGTCCCTAAATACATTTTCTTCGAAATTAATGTAACCAGTCGCTGATGTTTTATCTGACACATCATCTTTGCAATTCTTTTTGTCACCCATCGGCTATGGCATATTCTGTAAAACTTCAAAGCATTGACCATACTTCGATCATTAACCGCCTCTGCCAATTCCATCATCACGTCAATAGCTGCCTTTGTCGGTTTCCATCCATCGCCCCTTGGTACAAGATATTTTTCCGGCACCGCAGGATAACAGGTATAATTAAGCGGCGGAAAGTCCGCCAGCTGGGCCAGCTGCTTTTCAATATCCGTGCAGTAATTTTCCCCAAGGTAATCATATTTGTCCCTCAAAATGGCGATCTGATACTCCATAAGACGCAGATATTCATATCCCGGCACCCAGAAATGCGCAACAGTGCCATATTCATAAAGATGAACCTCCAGTTCCAACTGCTCAAAAAAGATTGTCAATGCCTGATCATCCTGCCAGACAGTCAGTATATAGGTATCATCCTCCCTGCTGAGTGTGGCATCTAACATTCCCTCGTAATCTTTCAGATATTTGCCGGTCATCTTCGCTTCTTTAAAAACAAGAAAGCTTTCCACCGCATCATTCATCAGATAAACCAGACGGATATCTCCATCTTCATTGCTCCCCGTCCCATAATCTTCCGGCAGAAGCAGTTCAAACTGCTCCTGCTGTAAAAGTTCTGCCAACATGGCAAATGCTCTTTCCATAACGCTCCTTCTATATTCAAAGGTTCATTGATCAACATTCATTCGAACCATATATCGAAAAAAGGGCTGCTTCCTAAACGGAAACAACCCTTTGATTCTTTCATACTGCAATACGAGAACTACAGCTTATTTATACTTACGTTTTCTAGCTGCCTCTGATTTCTTCTTACGTCTTACGCTTGGTTTTTCGTAATGCTCTCTTTTGCGAATTTCCTGCTGGATACCGGCTTTAGCGCAGTTTCTTTTAAATCTGCGTAAAGCACTATCTAAAGTTTCGTTTTCTTTAACGATTACATTCGACATAGCTCACACCTTACCTCCCTCCAGTTGTGTATTGTGCTGATACAACTGTGGGTATATTCATAGCACTAAAAGCATTATACCATAAATTTTTAATTCGTCAACTATTTTTTATCACTCTATCCGTCTTTTTTCATGTTGTTTTTTCATGGTCAAAGCCGGCACTGCCTAATTGACTTTATAATATATATTTTATATGTGCATTGCACCGCCCATCATATGTCCGCTAAATCATATCGGCAGTCAATTGAATCCTATAGTCCTTTTGAAAGCGATACACTAACAGATGATTCCCCTTAAATCCGTCAGCACATGACGCGGACATTTCACCACACACATACCGCAACTGAGGCAAGCAGACTCATCAATGACTGCACAATTATCTGTCACTTTAACAGCACCTGCCGTGCAGGTCTTCTCACAGATTCCGCAGCCGATGCAGCTGACTGAACAGACCTGTCTGGCTTCTTTGCCATTCTGCCGATTAGAACAAAGAGCCACGATATAATTGGCACATTCATGAATATGAATGACTTTCTGCGGACATTCACGAACACATTTACCACAGGCGATGCATTTCGCCTCATCGACTTCCGCCACACCGTTCTCATTGATAGCAATGGCCTGGAACGGACAGACTGACACGCAGACACCGCAACCAATACAGCCATTTTCACAGCTCTGTCCCTCCTGTACATGGCATCCGCCATTACAGGCCACCAACGCTGAACGATAAGGGAATTTCTTCTTAACAGCCATATTTATTCCTTCCTCTCATAAGGGGTATTGTCAATCGGCAGAACATAGCGTCTGCTGCCGTCATAACGATAATAAGCATCGGTGATTGCCGGCGCAGTTGGTATAGAGGTGATCTCACCGATACCGATAGCCCCGCAGGCAACATTTAACCCCGGCTTATCAATGACGATTGCATCAATCTTCGGTATCTCATGGGCTCTAAAAAGGCCAATGGAACCATATTTTTCAACCGGCTTGCAATTCTCGTCGATCGGATACTTCTCACGGAGTGCATAACCCATAGACATTACCACACCGCCCTCGATCTGACCTTCACATGATAAAGGATTGACAGCCTTACCCACATCATGAGCAGCAATCATACGGTCGATCTTTCCTGTCTTCTCATCAATGATGCAAACCTGGGTGGCATAACCATAGGCCACATGGGAAACAGGGTTCGGCACATCCGCACCCAAAGGATCCGTCTTGGCAAGATAATCACCATAAAATTCCTGACCGATCAGATCTTGCAATGTCTTATCACTGCCTTTTGCTTCCATCAGTTTCTCACAGGCTCTCCTGCAGGCTTCACCGGTGATCATGGTCTGTCTTGATCCGGATGTTGTTCCTGAATCCGGTGCAATCCATGTATTGCTTCGTTCATAGACAATATCATCTCTCTTAAGATCTGTATTCGTCACTGTCATCTGCACGAGTACCGTTCCCAGTCCCTGACCGATGCACGAAGCGCCGGAATAAATATGAAGCTTCGCATCCTCCTCAACAATCAGCTTCACACGGCCCCAGTCAGGAATACCAACGCCGACACCGGCATTCTTCATCGCACAGGCGATACCCACCGGTTTGCCTGCTGTAAGGGCTGCCTCATATTCTTCCTTCACAGCCTCCAGCGTCTCCACAAGGCCTGTAGATTCATCTACAATCTGACCATTTGGCAGAACCCCGCCTGGACGAATGGCATTGCGGTAACGAATTTCCCAAGGTGTGATGCCGATTTCATCTGCCATCATATTCAGCAGTGTCTCTGTGGCAAAACATGTCTGAGTCACACCAAAGCCCCTGAAAGCACCTGCCGGAGGATTATTGGTATAATAAGCACTTCCTTCAATCTCAAAGTTCTCATAAGCGTATGGACCTGCTGCATGGGTACAGGCACGTTCCAGTACCGGTCCGCCAAGGGATGCAAAAGCGCCTGTATCAGAAGCTACCTTCGCCTTAACCCCCATAATATGTCCTTCTTCGTCACAGCCCATGGTGAAATCCATCTCAAAATGATGACGTTTCGGGTGAATCAGCAAAGATTCTGCTCTTGTCAGTCTGACCTTGACCGGACGTCTCGTCAGATAAGTGATCAATGCAGCATGGTGCTGGACCGTCATATCTTCCTTGCCGCCAAAACCGCCGCCCACAAGGGCATTCTGACACTTCACCTTGTCTGTGCCAAGCATCAGACTGCTCTCATGGAGTGTGCAATAAGCGGACTGGTCTGTGGAAATAATCATCACATCACCATCATCATCGATATAAGCCACAGCACATTCCGGTTCCAGAAAAGCATGTTCCGTCCATGGTGTCTCAAAATGATGAGAAATCACATGTGCTGCCCTGCTGATGGCCTCAGCAGCATTGCCCCTGCTAACATGCTTATAAGCCTGCACATTCGTTGTCTCCTCATCAAATACAAGAGGTGCACCTTCCGCTGCCGCCTCCTGAATATTATGTACCGCCGGAAGGACTTCATACTCAACCTTGATGAGCTTCTTCGCTTTCTCGGCTGTCTCCATATCTTCCGCTGCTACAAGAGCAATGGCGTCCCCAAGATAATGCGTCAGCCCGCCTACCGGTATCATCGTATACTGATCGTGCTTCAAATGTCCGATCTTGTTCTCTCCCGGTATATCCTCTGCCGTAAAAACATCGATCACTCCAGGCAAAGCTTTCGCTTTCGTTGTATCAATAGAAAGGACTCTTGCTCTCGGATACTTACTTCTGAGCGCTGTACCATAGCACATACCATCCAGGTAATAATCATCAGGGTATTTGCCATACCCCAGCACCTTCTCCTCCACATCCAGTCGGTGCACTCTTGATCCAAGCATCCAGTCATCCGCACCCGCAGCCGGAATCTTCCCGGCACGCATGATCTTCGCTGCCAGCTTCACAGCAGCAATGATCTTCACATATCCGGTACATCGGCAATAGTTATTGCGCAGTGCATATTTGATCTCTTCTTCTGTCGGATCCAGATTGCGGTCCAGAAGTCCCTTTGTACACATCACCATTCCCGGAATACAGAAGCCGCACTGTACAGCTCCAGCCTCCCCATAAGCATAAGTGTAGACTTCTGACTCCCATTTCGTAAGCCCCTCTACAGTGATGACCGACCGTCCCTCCAGCCGATCTGTCTGCGGCACACAGGCCTTGCAGGTTTCTCCGTCAATAAGCACCGTACATGCACCGCAGGCCCCCTGACTGCATCCGTCCTTGACAGACGTCAGGTGCATTTCATCCCGCAGGAAGCGCAAAAGAGATTGTTTTTTTGATGTCGAAACCTGGCATCCATTTACAAAGAAACTATACATTCTTAATCCTCAACTTTCCTGTTGCTCTATTGATGGTTATTTCGTCAATTTTCATAATATGTCAAAAAACTATACTTTCATTTTATCATATATTCAACAAAATGCAACTCGTTTTAACAAAATTTTTTAGTTTATAAAAATTTTTTTGTTATCTTATTCCATTTAAATATATAATATTACCATTTTCTAATTCATAATTTAAATGGATAATCCTTCAAATTGAATTTGAATGAATACAATGATGTTAATTGATTGTCAATTTTTTATAAAAAAAGATGCGATAACTAAGATATATTTATCTTTTGCTATCGCATCTTTGCAATCATGCTTATTTTAACTACTGTAAGCTGACATGATAGGCATAATTCTCATATGTGCTTGTCAGTCCGCTGCCCTCTAACAGGTGCGTGATCGTCCCATCATAGGCACTATTGATTCTGTCCACGGCATCATCATCCAACATTTCCGCATACTTGTCCGTATCCTTTGCCTCACAGACAGGTATCGGCTGGATCTCGTCATTATACCAGTTCAGATATACCGGTGTCACTGTAAAACTCTGGATGGACGTCTCTCCGAAATCATTGCGTGCAATACTGAAATCAAATACAGCACTGATATCTGTATCCTTCTCACTGGATGCATAGGTTTCTCCCGAGAGCAGTGCACCCATTCCATAAAGCACCAGACAGTTTCTTGTTGAACCACTGGTTTCATCTGTTACAGATATTTTCTCAACAGGTTTCATCACTCTGGAACCTGTCCCGAGAATCAGATCTGCGCCGGCCTGACACAATTTCTCAGCCAATGCTTTCTGATCACTTTCAATACTGTCAGATTCCACACTGCCGAAATTCAGCATAACAACAACCATATCTGTCTCAGCTTTCATTGCAGAAATACGTGTGCACAATGTTTCCACAGACTGCTCATCATAATTATTCAGCGTATTCAGCACACAGGCTGCATCCGAAGCCAGTTCCAGATCATTGGTTGAATTAGTATACCCAATAAAGCCAATATTGACGCCGTCAATATTCTGTGTATAGTCTGTACTGCCGTCAGCGGTGGCTGCTGCTCCCACATGGGACAATCCCGCCTGATCAAGATAACCAATCGTAGCGATCAATCCTGCTGCATCACTATCAAGGGCGTGATTCGTGGCAATATTGACAAGTGAAATGCCTGCCGACTTCAGATTATCCGCCAGCACTTCCGGTGAATTATAGCGGCCGTCTTCTGTACTGTAGCCATAATACTCATCTGAATTGCCTTTGTACTGACCGGCCAGGGTTGTCTTCAAGGTTGCAACCGCATAATCTGCCCCCTGAAATAAATCCTTGACATACTGAAAATCATCGGTAAAATCAAATTTCTCTGATTCACTGTCATAGGCTTTCTCAAGTACAGACTGCTGACAAAGGATATCCCCTGCTGCTGCAAGGTCAATGGAAGCAGAATAATCTTTATTCGCCATATTCTGAACCATATGCTCCACTGACAAACTCCCGGCATCTCCTGATGCCTTGTCATTGCTTCCTGTACCGCTACTGCTTTGATTCACAATGGAAGGATTAATCTGTGATGCATAATCAGCCTTCACGTTCTCTGAGTATTTGTCACAGAGAACGAAAAGTCCGATAAAAAACACCGCCGCCACAAGAACAACAAGTAATTTTTTAATTTCTTTCATAGGCAATTAGTGAAGCTGATTTGCCAGTTCTTCTGCACCAGCCTCCAGTGCCTGGTCGATACCTGCCGGATTCTTACCGCCAGCCTGAGCCATATTCGGACGACCACCGCCGCCGCCGCCAACAAGCTTAGCCACTGCTTTGATCAGATTGCCGGCATGGGCACCCTTCTTCATAGCACCGTCGGTTGCCATAGCAAGAAGGCTTACTTTGCCGCCGTTTTCAGATGCCAGAAGAATCACACCGTCGCCCAGTTTTGTCTTCAGCTGATCACCGAGGTTCATCAGCTCCTGCATATCAATATCTTTGACATGTACAGGCAGGAAGGAAACGCCTTTCACATCCTTCACCTGATTCATCACATCACCCATGGCATCTTTGGCCATCTTGTTCTTCAGCTGGTTATTCTCCGCTGTTAATGTCTTAATCTCTTCATGGAGACCTTCGATACGTTTTACAAGCTGAGCAGGATCACACTTCGCAGCCTTGGCAGCCTCATGAAGTTCCTTTTCAACTTCCTTGTAATACTTGAATACGCCGTTGCCTGTCAGTGCTTCGATACGACGAACGCCTGCTGCTACACCTGTTTCTGAAAGAATCTTGAATGCAGCAATAGAGGCTGTATTATCTGTATGTGTACCGCCGCAAAGCTCTTTGGAGAAGTCACCCATGGATACAACACGGACATTGTCGCCGTATTTCTCACCAAAAAGTGCCATAGCACCTGTCTTCTTAGCATCTTCAATGCTCATAACCTTTGTCAGAACAGGAAGACCCTTAGCGATTTCTTCATTCACAATGGCTTCAACTCTATCTAACTCTTCCTGTGTCAGCGCCGAAAAATGAGTAAAGTCAAAACGCAGTTTATCCTGGTTATTGAAAGAACCCGCCTGCTCTACATGGGAACCGAGAACAATTCTCAGAGCCTTCTGCAGTAAATGTGTTGCACTGTGGTTCTTGGCTGTGTCGCTTCGCTGCTCTTTGTTGATAGCGAGCTTCACAACATCGCCTTTCTTGAACATACCGCTTGTCACAACACCGATATGACCGATCTTGCCGCCCAGAAGCTTCACAACATCCTTAACTTCAAATGTACCTTCAGGACCTGTGATCACACCTGTATCTGCCATCTGACCGCCGCTTGTCGCATAGAAAGGTGTCTCTTCCGTGAAGATCGTACCTGTCTGTCCATCTGTCAAGGCATCTGTCAGCTCTGTCTCTGTTGTCAGAACAGTGATCGGTGATTCACACTCTGTCTTCTCATAACCTACGAATACGCTTGTCACTGAAGGATCGATTTCATCATAAACAGTGGCATCCTTACCCATATAATTGGATACCTTGCGGGCATCTCTTGCTTTCTGACGCTGTTCCTGCATGCAGGCTGCAAAGCCTTCTTCATCAATATCATAGCCCTTTTCCTCAAGGATTTCCTTTGTCAGATCCATTGGGAAACCGTAAGTATCATAAAGTTTGAATGCATCTGCGCCGTCAAGTACTTTATTGCCTTCAGCTGCCAGCTTCTCTTCCATCTCGTTCAGAATGCTGAGACCCTGATCGATAGTTTTGTTGAATTTATCTTCCTCCTGTGTCAGTACATTAAAGATAAATTCTTTCTTTTCTTCCAGTTCAGGATAGCCGTCCTTGGATGTCTCAATCACTGTTTCACTGAGTTTTGCAAGGAATTTGCCTTCGATACCAAGGAGTCTTCCATGTCTTGCCGCACGTCTGATCAAACGGCGAAGCACATAACCGCGGCCCTCATTAGACGGCATAATACCATCAGAGATCATAAATGTTGCAGAACGGATATGGTCTGTAATGATACGGATAGAAACGTCTGTTTCATGCTTCTCAAGATACTTCACGCCTGCCAGATCACAGACTTTGTTGCGCAGTGCCTGAATCGTATCCACATCAAAGATAGAATCCACATCCTGGACAACAACAGCCAGACGTTCAAGACCCATACCTGTATCAATATTCTTCTGGATAAGATCTGTATAATGATTATGTCCATCATTGTTAAACTGAGAAAATACGTTGTTCCATACTTCCATATAACGGTCACAGTCACAGCCGACTGTACAGCCTGGTTTGCCGCAGCCATACTTCTCACCGCGGTCATAGTAGATTTCTGAACATGGACCGCAAGGACCTGCACCGTGTTCCCAGAAGTTATCTTCCTTACCAAAACGGAAGATACGTTCCGGAGCAATACCGATTTCTTTGTTCCAGATATCAAAGGCTTCATCATCATCCTGGTAAATGGATGGATACAGACGGTCCGCATCAAGTCCGACAACCTGTGTCAAAAATTCCCATGACCAGGCAATGGCTTCATGCTTAAAATAATCACCAAAGGAGAAGTTGCCCAGCATTTCAAAGAATGTACCATGTCTTGCTGTCTTACCTACATTCTCCAGGTCACCTGTACGAATACACTTCTGACATGTGGTCACACGACGGCGAGGCGGAATCTCTGCACCTGTAAAATATGGCTTCAAAGGTGCCATACCTGAGTTAATCAGCAGCAAACTGTTATCATTATGAGGGATCAGCGAGAAGCTCTTCATCACCAGATGGCCCTTGCTCTCAAAGAACTCCAGAAACATCTTCCTCAATTCGTTAAGACTATATGGTCTTTCCATATCTTTATTCCTCCTGTTTATAGCGGTATCCTAAAGAGACCGCTCTTTCTTTTCATTGTAATGGCTAAAACGCCACTGCAGTATAAATTCTGCTTTCTGTGCTGCAGATTCAAATTCAAGCCGCGCTTAAATACCTATAACACAAGAAAACCGGTAAGCAAAGCCTACCAGTTTCTTATTATAAAATCAAATACCGCCTTTGTCAATTTGATTATTCTGCTGCCGCGCTATTTTTCGCCTTTTTTGACGCCTTAAACTTCTTACCTGCTGTAAAGCCTGCTGCTGCGACTGCAATAAAGAATATGAATTTGCCAAGATATGTTGCAAATGCTGTAAGCATAATTATCCGCCTCCTGTGTTCTAAATTCAATACATAAAAAGATTATAACACACTTAATGACGTTCTGCCAGTTCTTTTGTGATATCTTTCCAGGAAACTTCTCTTTCCGCCATCAAAACCATCATATGATACAGGAAATCACAGATTTCATACTTCACTTCATCCGAATCCGGGTTCTTGGCTGCAATGATAATCTCCGCTGCTTCTTCTCCGACTTTCTTGAGAATCTTGTCTATCCCCTGATCAAAGAGATAATTCGTATAGGAACCCTCCTTTGGATTTTCCTTGCGTTCAAGAATCGTTGCCATAACATCATCAAAAACAGTCATAGGATTACGCCCGTCATAAGCCTTGCTGGCAAGATTGGTGTAGAAGCAACTGCGATGGCCTGTATGACAGGCTGCACCAATCTGTTCCACTTTGGCAAGAATTGTATCCCGGTCACAGTCAATGTCCAATGATTTCACATACTGATAATGGCCGCTTGTATCTCCCTTACGCCATAATTCCTGACGGCTGCGGCTCCAATAAGTCATGATACCCTCACGGAGTGTCTGCTCATAAGCCTCCTCATTCATATAGGCCAGCATCAGGATCTCCGCTGTTCTGAAATCCTGTACAATCACAGGAATCAGACCGTCATCATTTAACTTGAATGTTGAAAACGGCAGACTGCTTCTGAAAAGATTAAATTTCACATTGTCCGTCTCAAGCTCTGCTTTCATGGCATGAATATTCGGCAGTGCTGCTGTCTCATTCTCATAAATCAATGCAATCGCACTGACATTGTTATCTGCCAGCAGGTGCTTCTGACCTTCCTTGTTCTCATATCTGCAGGTTGCGATCACTTTCTGATCACCTACTGTATCCGGCAGCTTTTCAATGGTTCCTGTTACAAAAATATTCGTCAGATTCAGTTCCTTCGCCAGCTTAAATTCATCCGCTGCCAGTTTTGGTTCGCTGATGACCATTCCCACTCTGTCAGCACCAAAACGGTCTGCTGCTTCTCTGATCAATGTCTGCTCGGTTGCCTCAATCCAGGCACCTGCTGCGCCTGCATAAAGCACTTTCTTAATATCCTCAAGCCTTCTGTATGGCTGCCAGATATATAACCGGCAGTCTGACTTTTCACAGATATTCCTGATCTTCTTGATCAGCATTGCCTCATCAGAAAAATCCGGACTGATGATAATCACGCCGTCCGCACCGAGACGTTCATACTGCACAGCTATTTCATCATCATCACTGAAATTGATAATCGGATATATACTCTTAACTTCCATAATCTATTCTCCTAAACTCAAATTGAAGATTCATGCCATCTGCACACTTCGATTGCATCAGACAACTTTAATCGTGATTCGTACAATGCTCTTCCGATAATGACCCCCTCCATCGGCATATCCGTAAATGCCTCGATGTCTTTAAGGGTAACGATACCACCGCTGTAAATCACCTGCATATGCAGTTTTTCTGCAATCTCCCGTGCCTGCATGATACCGGCGCCATTATAAAGTCCTCTTCTGAGAATATCCGTATAAATAACAGATTCAATTCCCATTGCCTTCATATTGGAAGCCACCGCCATTGCATTATAATGGCTGAATTTCTTTCGACCTTCAGTGGCAATCAGACCATCCTTTGCATCAATAGACACCAAAATCTTATCGCTGCCGAATAAATGAACGGCCTCTCTTATCAAAACCGGATTCTCAATAGCCTGAGTTCCGATGACAACACGCTGTACGCCCATATTCATATACTGATCAATATCTTTGATAGAACGGATACCGCCGCCGACCTGCACCGGAATTTGAACATGTTTCACAATGTCTCGGATAACTGTCCCATTCACGGAAGTACCGGAATCTGCTCCGTCCAAATCGACGACATGAAGGCATTCTGCTCCCTGATCCTGCCATTTTCCAGCCATCTCCAGGGGCTGTGACGTCAGTACGCGTCCTCTGGTTATGCCGTCAGGCAGTTCATTGATGCACCTGCCGTCTGAAATATGAATTGCCGGATATATACGCACTGCCACACTCCTCTCTTAACCGACCTGCCGCACAAATATCTGTGCAGCACGCAGCAGATGAGGCCGCCTCATCTGCTATAATGTTCCTTTTGTAGACAAAACATCTGTAATTCTTGGATCAAATCCTACCGCTTCATCCAGCGCTTTCGCAAAAGATTTGAAAATTGCTTCAATGATATGATGATTATTCTGTCCTGCCAGCTGACGGATATGAAGATTCATCCCGCAGCTGTACGAAATCGCATAGAAAAATTCTCTGACCATCTCTGTGTCGAATTCTCCCACCCTATCAACAGTAAAATTGGCATCAAAGCACAAATAAGGGCGCCCCGACAGATCCAAAGCTGTCAGAACCAGCGTCTCATCCATCGGCAGAGCAAAAGAACCGTATCTTCTGATCCCCTTCTTGTCTCCCAATGCTTTCTTGATGGCCTCGCCGAGCACAATCCCTGTGTCCTCAATGGTGTGATGGCAATCCACTTCCAGATCTCCCTTCACATGCACCGTAAGGTCAAAAAAACCATGTTTGGCAAAACTTCGGAGCATATGGTCAAAAAAACCGATGCCTGTATCAATATCTGAACGGCCTAAGCCGTCCAGATTCAATGTCACTGCTATATCTGTTTCAGATGTTGTTCTTGATATTGATGCTGTTCTGTCCATCTATTTATCCTCAAAACGTACCGCTATAGAGTTGGCATGTGCGGTCAGTGATTCAGCTTTTGCAAACTGAATAATATCGTCTTTCTTCGCTGCCAGTGCTTCTCTGGAATAATAAATAATACTTGATTTCTTCACAAAATCATCTACACTCAGCGGCGAGAAGAATTTAGCTGTGCCATTGGTAGGCAGGATATGGTTTGGTCCCGCAAAATAATCACCCAGAGGTTCAGAACTGTTCTCACCGATAAAGATTGCTCCGGCATTGCGGATCTTCGTCATCACTTCGAACGGATTAGCTGTCACGATTTCCAGATGCTCTGATGCAATAGCATTGGCAATCTCTACTGCTTCATCAATAGAAGATGCAATCAGAATATGACCGTAATTCTCCAGTGATTTCTCGATAATTGCTTTCCTTGAAAGAACCTGTGTAAAGCCTTCGATTTCCTTCTGTACTTCTTCCGCCAGCTTCTCACTTGTGGTGACAAGAATGGCAGATGCCAGTTCATCATGCTCAGCCTGAGACAAAAGGTCTGCTGCCACATATCTCGGATTGGCTGTCTCATCAGCAATGACTAAAATCTCACTTGGCCCTGCAATCGAATCAATGCTGACATAACCGTAAACCGCTTTCTTGGCCAGTGCCACATAAATATTGCCCGGTCCTACAATCTTGTCTACCTTCGGAACGGATGCTGTACCAAAAGCCAGGGCTGCAATCGCCTGTGCGCCGCCTACTTTGTAGATTTCATCGGCACCGGCCTCATTGGCAGCCACCAAAGTCCCCGGATTGACCTTGCCGTCTTTGCCCGGAGGTGTCACCATGACAATCTTCTCAACTCCGGCTACTTTTGCAGGAATCACATTCATCAGAACAGAAGACGGATAAGCAGCCTTGCCTCCAGGTACATAAACGCCTGTACTCTGAAGCGGTGTCACCTTCTGACCGAGAATTGTTCCGTCCGGTGTAGTATCAAACCAGCCATACTGGCGCTGTTTTTCATGGTAAACACGGATATTGGTCATGGCTTTGCGAATAACTTCAATTAATGATGCATCTACCAGTGTATACGCCTCGTCAATCTCTGCCTGTGTCACACGGATATTGCCGGCATTTAAATCTGCACCGTCAAACTGCTTTGTCATCTCAAAAAGTGCTTCATCTCCGCGTCCTCTCACATCATCGATAATGGCCTGTACCTTATCTGCATAACCCGTATAGTTGTTCGGGCTTCGCTTTAATAAATCATCCAGCAGTGTTGCCACTGCATCTTCTGTCACTTTTGTAATCTTCATTGCTTTATGCCTCCCACTGATTTTCACTCAGATGTCAATTTTAAGAATTCTCACATTCAATTCAAACTCAGATAACCGACTTAATGTCTCTGATGAGTTTCATAATCCGCTCATTCTCCATCTTCATGCTGACCTGATTCACAACAACTCTCGCTGAAAGCGGGCAAATCTCCTCAAGCACTTCCAGTCCATTCTCCTTCAGCGTTGTGCCTGTTTCCACAATATCTACAATTACCTCTGAAAGCCCAACAATCGGAGCCAGTTCTACTGAACCGTGAAGTTTAATAATTTCAACAGTCTGATGTTTTTTATTATAGAAATAATCCTTTGCAATGTTCGGATACTTGGATGCCACACGAATCAGCTCCTGATGCTGCAGATATTCCGCCGCTGACTTCGGTCCGCAGACACACATTCTGCACTTGCCGAATCCCAGATCCAGCACTTCATATAAGCGGCGTCCTTCTTCCAGCAACGTATCCTTGCCCACAACACCGATGTCTGCCGCACCGTATTCTACATATGTCGGTACATCCGACGCCTTTGCAAGGAACATCTTAATCTTCAGATCTTCGTTTACAAAAATCAGTTTTCTTGTATCGGGATCCTTCATCTCATCCATTGAAATCCCGATCTGCTCAAATAATGCAAGTGATTTCTTTGCCAGACGGCCTTTCGCCAGAGCAAATGTCAAATACTTCATCTTATCTTCCTCCATTTCCTCTGTCTCTAAAATTCAGGAACCGGCATTTTCCGGACCGAATCGTCAGATAAATCTATCTTCGTCAGTTCTCTGTTACCATCCACATATAAAATGTGATCAATATGATATCGTCTGCTGTAATCCTTATAATCATCCAGCGTCTTATCTGACTCCTTCTTCATCATATTGACGGCCTGATTAATACTTCGCAGTGCATTCGCTGTGCGAATAGCTGTACTTCGGCAATCCGGCTCATAAAGAACCATGGTTGCTTCCTCGCCGGTCGGAATATCAATCTTCTGTCTGGACAAAGCCAGCATCAGCTCATCCAGCACAACAACAAATCCCACACTGGCTGCATCCTTGCCGAACTGACCGATCAGATGATCATAGCGTCCGCCTTTGACAACCGCATCACCTGTTCCATATGTATAGCCTCTGAAAATCATCCCTGTATAATAATCATACTCTGTCAGCATACCTAAATCAATAGTAATATACTTTTCAAAGCCATATTCTGCAATGAGCTGACGCAGTTTCTCGATTTCATCCAGTGCTTTAAGTGCTTCCTGATTATGAGTCATGCTCCGGGCCTCTGCAATGATGTCACCGGAACCAAAAAGCTCCGGCAGTTTCAAAAGAAGCTGCGCTGTTTCATCAGATAATGTCAGCTTCTCTACCAGTGCTTCTACACCAAAATAATTCTTGCTCTCAATTAAGACTCTTAACTGACTGACAGTTTCCTCATCCATTCCGGCCTCTGCCACAAGGGCCTTAAAAAGCCCCACATGGCCGATATCCAGCTGAAAATCCTTAAGCCCTGATTCCAGCAGCAGGTGAATAGCCAAAGCTACAACCTCTGCATCTCCCTCAATGTCACGATCACCGATCAATTCGGCACCCAGCTGGGTTGTCTCTTTCATCTTGCCCTGCAGACTGGAATTGTTGATAAATGTATTGCCGCAGTAACAAAATCTCAGAGGGATCGTCTCTTCTTTAAAATATTTCGCCACTGCCCTTGCAATAGACGGGGTAATATCTGGTCTCAGAACCAGTGTAGAACCGTCTCTGTCAATGAACTTATACATATTGCGTGAAGGCACAGAGCCTCTCTCCCTGTTGAAAATATCAAAAAACTCAAAGGTCGGTGTCTGTATATCCTTATAACCGTACAATTTCAGGATTCTGTCAAGTTTCGCTGACAATGCATTCTTCTTACTGCATTCCTCATTGTAAATATCTCTGACACCTTCCGGAGTATGTAATAAACTATCCATATCTGACTCCTTTACCGCGGACACTTTAGTCTGCTAATTTGATAATGCATGAAATCAATTATAATATACCTTTCAGAAATTGTCAAGTTCAAGTCTTGTGTACTGTATCATTCACTTTCAGCCAAGTCATGATGCAAAATGTAAGTGATGTTATCCATTAGCTGTCTCTCTCTTCAAGGTCTTTCTGAATAGCCTCAAGATAATGAATATAACATCCATTGCAGGTCAGTTCATATTTCGTATCCAGTTCTTCTATCTTAAAATGTTTTGCATGTCCGGTCTTGGAACGGTTCCAGAAAACAGCCAGCTGTTCATAAGGCAGGTAAAAATATCTGTCCGCTGATGTAAAATATAAAATCAGAAAAGCCACACCGCCCTGGGCTTCAAAATCCCGCATAAACACAACCTGATGCTCATGGATGTTCTGAATCGGGAAATTGGAGGTCCGGCATTCCTTGGCATCAAAGCAGACCGGGATTCCCTGCACCGCACCGATATAATCCACGGTACTGCGCTGTTCAAAATAAGCCAGAGTAATCCGCCTTGTCTCCTGATCCATTCTCACCGGTGTAATCGGTGTCGGAATCTTCTGGATCAGTGCCAGATGCTGTTCTCTGTATTTCTCATTCGTTCGATTGATCAGCTCTTCAAGGAGAGAACCTCGAAGTCCTCTGGAATTCCAGGTTGCCATCAGGACATCCACTCCTTTTTAAAACTGATGCCCTCTCCCATCATGACACGGACAAAATCCTTCGGCAGCGGTGCCGTAAATGTTCTTCCTGAGAGATGTTCAAAAGGTGCCTGACATGCAGGCATCTTAAGGATGGCCGCATGCAGAAGCTGACGTTTGATACCATATTCTTTCTTAAAGACCATATTCATCTCCGGACTGCCGTATTTGTAATCACCGATAATCGGATGACCCACACTTGCCAGATGAGCACGGATCTGATGGGTACGGCCTGTAATCAGGAATACCTTCAGCAGTGTACAATCTCTTCCTTCGGCCAGAGGTTCATATTCCGTCTCAATATAATCCGCATGATGTCTGGCTTCTTTGGTAATCGTTACCTGATTCGCGGCCTCATCTTTATGCAGATATCCCTGCAGCCTGACTTTCTCCGTTACTTTTCCGCTGACAATACAGAAATAATATTTATGAATGGTTCTCTCCCGGAAGCCCTCTGACAAAAACTGCAGTGCTGCCAGCGTTTTTCCGCCGGTGATCAGTCCGCTTGTATTTCTGTCCAGACGGTTGCACACCGAAGGATGAAATGTCTGCAGCATCTCCTGTGTCAACTGTCCGCTCTCCAAAAGCCAGCCAATCATCATTTCGTTGATGGAGATGTCTTCCGGAGACGCTTTCTGTGATAAAGTTCCCGGTGCTTTATTCATAATAATCACCTGATTATCTTCATAAATAATCTCCGGTTTCGGCAGCCGTTTTGCCGGCATCGTCTCAGCTGCCCCTTTAAATTTATCAAAAGTTTCATCGGACAACCAGAATGTGACTGTATCCCCCACATTCAGCTTCTCGCTGCCATCTGCTTTTTTGTCATTTAATGTAATATTTTTCTTTCGAAGCATCTTGTAAATAAAACTTTTCGGTGCCTCACTGAGGGTTTTCCCCAGATATTTGTCCAGTCGCTGGCCGCTTTCATTCGTGCCGACGATGAGCTTTTTCACTCTGTGACCCCTTCTTTCTATTTGATATATTTCTTGATGTATTTTCAGGTACGCGCTTCTTGTTATCCTTTCGGCTGCTGAAATTGCCTGCATTTGCTTTTGCGGCCTTCTTTGAATTTCCGCGGCCATTGCTGTTTTTCATATTGCCGTTTTTTAAATCGCTGCTTTTTGCATACTTGTTTCCGGCATTGCCATTTCGCGCGCCATTTTTCTTTTCATTGTTTGTTTTTGCATTGTTTATTTTTGTATTGTTTGTTTTTGCATTGCGGTTTTGTGCCGGTGCTTTGCCATAGCCATGCTGCATTGGTCTCGGCGGAATCAGGCATCGGCTGTCAAATCCGATCAAATCTTCTCTTCCTGCCTTGATCAGTGCCTCTTTCACCAGCTGATAATTCTTCGGATCCCGGTACTGGATCAAAGCACGCTGCATATCCTTCTCATGGGGATCCTTTGGCACATAAACCGGCGTCATGGTTCTCGGATCAAGTCCCGTATAGTACATGCAGGTGGATAGTGTAGACGGTGTCGGATAGAAATCCTGCACCTGTTCCGGCATATAACCAAGATCTCTGATATATTCTGCCAGTTTAACTGCATCCTTCAGCTCTGAACCAGGGTGGGAAGACATAAGATACGGCACCAGGTACTGATCCATTCCCAACCGTTCATTCATCTGCTTATACTGTTTCGTAAAATCAACATAAACTTCATGGTGAGGCTTGCCCATCTTATCAAGAACCGCATCGCTGACATGCTCCGGTGCCACCTTCAGCTGTCCGCTGATATGATACTGACATAATTCTTTCAGGAATGTTTTATCCTTATCCGCCAGCAGATAATCAAAACGGATACCCGAACGGATAAAAACCTTCTTAATTCCGGGAAGTGCCCGGAGCTTGCGCAGAAGTGCCACATAATCCTTGTGATCTGCCTGCATCTGGGAACATGGCTTCGGGAACAGGCACTGCTTATTCGGACAGGCACCGCGTTTTAACTGATGCTTACAGGCAGGATGCCTGAAATTGGCCGTCGGGCCGCCCACATCATGAATATAGCCCTTAAAATCTTTGCGTTTCGTCAACGCAGCTGCCTCATCTACAATGGATTCATGGCTTCTTGTCTGTATAATTCTTCCCTGATGGAAAGTCAATGCACAGAAACTGCATCCGCCAAAGCAGCCGCGGTTGCTCACCAGACTGAATTTTATCTCTTCAATAGCCGGCACGCCGCCAAGGGCTTTATAGGACGGGTGATAGTCTCTCATATAAGGCAGGTCGTAGACATCATCCATTTCCTGCTCGCTTAAAGGTTTCGCCGGCGGGTTCTGGATCACATACATGCGCGCCCCGTATTTCTCAATCATTCGTTTGCCGGAGAATGGATCTGTATTCTGATACTGAATATAAAAGCTTTCGGCATATTTGCGTTTATCCGCAGCAATTTCATCAAAAGTCGGCAGCATAATCGCCTCTTCACCAAAGTCTTCCGCTGTCCTGCTCTTAAAAACAGAACCGGCAATCCATGTGATATCTGAAGCCTCAATGCCGCCATCCAGTGCATCTGCCACTTCTACAATAGAACGTTCCCCCATGCCGTACAGCAAAATATCCGCCGAGGACTCAATGAGCAGGGATCGGCGGATCTTATTGGACCAGTAATCATAATGTCCCAGCCTTCGAAGGCTGGCCTCAATACCGCCCACAATAATCGGCTTCTCCGGGCAGGCACGGCGGATCATATTGCCGTAAACAACCGCCGCATAATCCGGTCTCTTGCCATAAACGCCCCCCGGCGTAAAGGCGTCCTGATGCCGCCTTTTCTTTGAAACCGTATAATGATTCACCATGGAATCCATGTTGCCGGCACTGACAAGAAATCCCAGTCTCGGCACACCCAATGCCATCACTGACTGGTCATTTTTCCAGTCCGGCTGTGAAATAATGCCCACTTTATAACCATGGGATTCCAGCACACGGCTGATAATGGCCGGTCCAAAGGAAGGATGATCCACATAGGCATCTCCGATGACATAGACAAAATCCAGTTCATCCCAGCCCCGTTTTTTCATATCATCCCGACTAATCGGAAGAAAATCTCTTATCATGCCAGAACCTCTACTTTATTATCAAAAATATCCTCAAAGGAATTGATGTAATAATGGGCCAGCTTCTTCTTTTCTTCTACCTGATAATCAGAAAAATCATCCTGCACAGCACATACTGTCATGCCCGCAGACAGACCTGCCTGAATGCCCTCCGGAATATCTTCAAATACAAGACAATTCTTTGGATTCACGCCAAGGCGTCGGGCTGCTTCCTGATACACAAAGGGATCCGGCTTGCCTTTTACCACATCTTCGCCTGTCATAATCACCTTAAAATAATGCTCAATATCATGGGCATGCAGGGCTGTCATGGCCAGTTTTGTTGTATTGCTGGTGGCCACCGCCATTGGAAGTCCTTTCTCTTCAATGAGTGCCAGCCACTTCGCAGCTCCCGGCTTCATCTGAATTTCATGTCTGTACTGCTCAAAAGCCAGTTCATTCCAGTCTGCCAGCATTTTTTCCGGCGGATCATCAATGCCGATGACATTTCTGAAATAATCCGCAGCCTGCAGAATACTTAAGCCCGCCAGTTTGCGCTGCAGCTCTTCCGGCATGGGTTTGTCATGTCTTGCCAGATAAATTCTGTCTACATCCTCCCAGACACCCATGGAATCTATGAGTGTGCCGTCCACGTCAAAAATAACGGCTTCCTTTCCATCGAGGAGTCTCTCTATATCATTCTTCATCATCTATTTTTTTATCCTTTCCGTTTCAAACCACGAACTTCATCTTCAGTTAATTCACGGTATTCTCCCAGTGCCAATGTCTCATCCAGCTTCAGACTTCCCATGGAAAGCCGTTTCAGATAAGTCACTTTCTTACCCACAGCCTCAAACATCCGCTTAATCTGATGGAATTTACCTTCACGAATGGTAATCTCAACCTCTGATTCGGGCCCTGATGACAAAATTGCAAGCTTCGCAGGCATCGCTGTCCAGGCACCGTCTTCATCATCGATTTCCAGCCCTTTTGCGAACAGTTCCACATCTTCTTCTGTCACCTGACCGTCAATGACCGCACGATAAACTTTATCCACATGTTTTTTCGGAGATAAAAGCTGATGAGCCAGATCACCGTCATTGGTAATCAGCAAAAGGCCTTCTGTATCTTTGTCCAGACGTCCCACCGGAAACAGATCCTTCCTGGACTTGTCCGTAATCAAATCCAGCACCGTCTGCTGCTTTGGATCATTGGTAGCCGAAATCACTCCCGCCGGCTTATTCAGCATATAATAAACCAGTGTCTGATAAACAACAGGCTCTCCCTGGCACACCAGTTCATCCTTTTCAATATCTACTTTATATTCAGGCTTCTTGATGACTTCACCATTGACCGTCACCAGCCCCTTTTTGATCATATTCTTCACTTCACTGCGGGTTCCCACCGACATATCCGCCAGGTACTTATCCAATCTGAAACTCGTCCTCATATGCGCCTCCTAAAATGCTTGCCTGATTTGAAATCTGACTTCATAAGAGCTTTCTCAAATCCTAACCCGATTTGAACTTATCGCCATAAAAGCTCTCCTAAATAGTGTCTTCTAAACAAGACGCCAGCCGGATGGGTATTTGTTCTTCAAAGTGCCATTGGAGACTTTCCCCCAGCCCAAGGCAAATTCATCCACGCAGATCAGATACCAGCCGTTCTTCAGATTCGGATTCACCTGCAGTGTCTCGCATTTCAAATAGCGCACCACTTCTTCACTGTCTCCCGGATAGGAAATCACCTTATCACAGACTTCCGGTGTCAATCCTCTGGCAAATGCACCGCTTGGCTCAAAGCGCTTCTTCTTCAGTTCCCCTAAAAACCATCCGCTTCGCATAATATGCAGGCCCTTCAGCTCCGGCATGCCCTCCGGAATATACTGCACATAGCCGTTCTGTACAAGAAGGCGTTTCTTATCAAAAGGATAATGAATACCTTCTGTTTCAAGGAACTGGAAAAAACTCTCCATCTCTGCCGGAAGTTTCGGAACAGATGCCGGAGTCACTTTGCCGCCTGTTGGTTCACTGCTCTCATCCCTGCAAAGAACCGCCGCAAAATGGCCTTCGCCCTCCAGATGGTGCGGCCAGAGACGTCTTGTCTTTGTCAGTTCAGGATTACCATCCGCCCATTCAGGGTGACCATGATCAATACAATGGCAGCCGCATAAATCTTCATCATCATCCACTTCCACAAGGCGGAAATCTGGATGCTCCTGCAGAAACCATGCAATGCTGCCTTCATCCTCTTCCGGTGAAAATGTACATGTTGAGTAAATCAACTTGCCGCCCGGACGAACCATTTTGGCGCCATAAGTCAAAATCTCCATCTGCAGCTTATGGTATTCCTCCGGTCCCATTCTCAGCCAGCTCTCCGTCATAGAAGGCTCCTTGTGGAACATGCCTTCGCCGGAACACGGTGCATCAATCAATACTTTATCAAAAAACTCAGGGAAATATCTGGATAATTTCTCCGGATATTCACTGACAACAATACTGTTGATAATGCCAAAGCCCTCCAGATTGCGCAGAAGCGCCTTCGCTCTGGACTTGCTGATATCATTGGATATCAGCAGCCCCTCACCTTTTAAAGCCGCACCGATGGCTGTACTCTTGCCTCCCGGTGCCGCGCACATATCCAAAATCTTCTCGCCCGGCTGTGCATTCACAAGCTTTGCCGGCAGCATGGCACTGGCCTCCTGAATATAATAAAGGCCGCCCTGGTAATAAGGATGCTTTGAAAACTGCTTCTTGTTCTCAAGATAAAATCCTGTCTCATTCCAAGGTACCTGCTTCAAATCCACGCCCATCCGCTGAAGCAGATCCTGCGGTTTGGTTTTCCATGTATTAATTCTTAATCCGTTATGAAAAGGCAGATCATAGCTCTTCAAAAATTCCGCATACTCTTCCTCTCCGAGCATCTGCCGCATTCTTTCCTGAAACTTCTCCGGAAATTGTATCATTGTATTCCTCCAGTTCACTTTCTATCTCTTTTTATTTGACTATCTATACTTATTCATCATGATGCAGTCCCTGAGCTCAACTCTCATTGACTGCTTTTTCTCTCAATATGGCTTTTCTCCCAATAAAGATTTTCAATAAATGGCCTGAACCAAATTCCTACAGTTCGGCGCCCGTATCCTCCAAAAGTGGACCGTTGTCCGCTGCATAAGTTGCCAGCTCATCACAGCGTTCATTCTGCGGATGGCCTGCATGGCCTTTCACCCAGACAAACTTCACGGCATGAGGCGCTTTTGCTTCAAGCAGCCGCTTCCATAGATCCACATTCTTCACCGGTTCATTCTTGCCCCGCTTCCATCCTTTTCTCACCCAACCGTCAACCCAATGTTGGTTAAAAGCATCCACCACATACTTGGAATCCGAGTAAAGAGTGACATTACATGGGCGATTCAGCGCCTCCAGGGCTGTAATCACTCCCAGAAGTTCCATCCGGTTATTGGTGGTTCTGCGGTATCCCGCCGATAACTCCTTCACATGCAGCTGGTTCTTTGTATCAATATATTCAAGGACCGCACCATATCCGCCGGGGCCCGGGTTGCCTCTGGCTGCACCGTCCGTATAAATCGTCACGTTCATGTTTTTTGTTCTCCTTTTCCTGTCAGTCTTATCCCGACAGATTTACTACCGCTCATTTTAACATAAAAACGTCGGCAAAAAAAGCCCGCCGCGCAAATCTCACGATTTTTTGCATCGGCGGACAATAGCCTGTACCAAAAGGGCCAGTAAAGTTCCCGTCACCACCCCGGCAAAATCAATCCATACATCCGTCACCTGAGAAGATCGTCCCAGTGAAAAAAGCTGAATAGTCTCATCCGCAAGGGCCGTTATTAAACCGGCCAACAGGGGCCATCCGAGAAATCTCAATGGCCGCGTGGTATAACCTTTCACCACTGAAAACAGCAGCACGCCTTCAATGGCAAACTCTGTAAAATGAGCAGTCTTGCGAACAATAAACTCCGTAAGATCCGCCCCCTCACTGCCAAGAATGCGCCGAAGCAGTGCCAGCACCGTCCCGCTCTTCGCTGTGGAAGCATCCGCATTGTCCAGGGAATTGCTGAAAATGAAGGTGATCCAAAGGATGAGGAGAAGGGCGGTGATGATTCGGTAAAGTGTTTTGTGATTTTGATTTGTATGCATAGTTTTCGTTTCCTTGATTATTATTTTTTTGATTTTGTAAACCAACCCTGGCTGGTTCAATCGTCCCTCAACACGGAATTCAAAGATTCTCTCATTCCGGACAATCAATTGATAAATGTACGACAACAAGCTTTCCATTTGCATCATAATGATTCATACCGCCAAATAAACCCGGACGACTACAACCCTTTTTGCTCATAATGTTCATCCTTTTGATAAAATAAGTTTTCTTTTATACCAGCATAGCACTTTTTTCACATCATAAAGTCGCATCCCAGGCGACATTTTTCTCATTTTATTTGATTCGCTTTTGAATATCCTCTATAGATGGCAACTGTTCTTCCAAATCATCTGGCAGGCTGCTGGTAATTTTATATTCACTTACACCAATTGGCTTTGAAATATCTTTGAGCGAATATTCCGCAACAAGATTATTCTTACTTTTACACAAAAGCAAACCAATAGACGGATTATCATGCTCTTTTTTCAAAATACCATCCACTGCTGATAAATAAAAATTCAGCTGTCCAACATATTCAGGTTTAAAATCGCCCGTTTTCAGTTCGATGACCACATAACAACGCAAATTCAAGTTATAAAACAACAAATCTACATAAAAATCATCACCGCCCACATTTAAATGATACTGATTTCCCAGAAACGCAAAGCCTGTTCCAAGCTCCAAAAGAAGCTTAGTAACATCCCTAACCATTGCCTGCTCAATATCTCTTTCAACCATATCTTCTTTAAATGGAATAAAATCAAATACATACGGATCCTTCATGGCCTGAACTGCCAACTCACTTTGCGGAGACGGCAAGCGACATTCAAAATTTGAAACTTTGTCGGCTAAAACCTGTCGCTGATACAACCCACTTTCAATTTGATGAACAAGCACATTGCGAGACCATCCATTTTCAACTGTTTTTTGAATATACCATTTACGTTCATTTTCATCAGCAACTTTATCCATCAGTACTACATTATGACCCCATGGAATTTGTGCAACAACCTGTTGCACAAATTCTCTTTCCGGATAAGTCTGTGCAAATTTAGCCATATATTTCAAATTACGAACAGAATAACCTTTACTTTCAGGAAAAGCAGTACGAATATCAACGGCAAGGTTATCAATAAATTTATTTCCCCATGTTTTGTGCTCGTTGATAATACCGCCAATGTCATAATAAAGAAGCAGCATATCTGCATTTACATGAACCGTTGCACGGTATTGGGCATCCATAATTTCACGTTTTATATTTTCAATAATAGAAAGATACTCCGATGTATTTATTAACACAAGCTTTGCCTCCTCACTTTGATACAATTCTACTCTTTATTTCATAATTAGTTCCATTTCTTTTTATCAATCTCTCATCTTCATTATACCATCTATCTCCCATTCAGCAATACGCAAAAAAATGTCGAAAACCACCTGCCTTTCTGCGATTTTCGACATTTTTGATTTTGATCTTAATTATCCGCACAGCCTTACAGCCATCTGCAGACCAAGCAGCTCGGCAATCTGCTATATAATAATAAAAATCACGCTGCCATTGCCATCATTGACAATCTTCTGAATGGCCTCCTGCATTTTGATCTGGCTGTTTTCCGACATCCTGGTAACCTTCGTCTGGATGCCTTCCTCCACCAACTGTCCCACGGTTTTGCCGAAGATCAATGTATCCCAGATTGCTTTCGGATCCTGCTCCTGGCTATTATTCATGGAAGTGATCAATTCCTCTGCCTGGGACTGATCACCCACAATCGGAGCAATCTCCGTCTCTATTCCTGCTTTGATCATATGGATAGAAGGTGCCTTTGCTTTGATCTTAAAGCCATAACGGCTGCCGTGTTTGATGAGTACCGGCGGTTCCAGAAGCACTTCTTCCTTCTCCGGTGCCACCACGCCGTATCCTTTTACTCTGGCAGAGTCCACTGCCTGAGATACCGCTGAATATGCTGTCTGATTTTCCGACAATTGGCGAAGAATCCTGTAAAAGGCATAGTCTCCATTCACCGGCATGCCCATCCATTCCGACAGCAGCTCATAATAATATTTCTGATCAACCTCCAGATGAAAGATGACTTTTCCGTTGCTCATACTCACCGTTTCAATAAAGCATTTCTTTATGTATGGGCAGGTCAGCTTCTCCTGCATCGGCCGCACATCCTTCAGATGGCGAACATTCATCAGATACTCTCTGGCTGTATCTGCCACTGCCGCCTTGACTTCCCCGTCCTCCGGCAAAAGATCAAACCATTTCGGTGTATAAAAATCAATCTGAGATACCGGAAACTCCAATAGCATCGTTGCCATAATCTTCTGGATATCTTCCTGCTTCAGCTGATCACAGTTAAAGGGCAGACATTTAATATCATATTTTTCTTCCTTCCTGCGGCACAATTCCTGGGTTTCCATAGCATAAGGCCGGGTTGTATTCACCACAACAATAAAGGGCTTGCCAATTTGTTTCAATTCACCTACAGCCATCTCCTCTGCCGCCGCAAAACTTTCCCCGGGAAGTTCCCCAAAACTGCCGTCTGTCGTAATCACAAGCCCAATGGTGGAATGATCCCGGATTACCTTCTGGGTGCCGATATGTGCCGCCTTTGTAAAAGGGATCGGTTCCTCATACCACGGTGTCTTCACCATTCGGTCTTTATCATCCTCCATATGCCCCGACGCCCCATCCACCATAAAGCCAACACAGTCGATCAATCGTATCTTCACCTGGATGTCATCGGAAATATGAACCGAAACCGCTTCTTTCGGAATAAACTTCGGTTCTGTCGTCATAATCGTCCGTCCCGCCGCACTCTGGGGCAGTTCGTCCCTGGCCTGTTCCCTCTCATGAACATTATCAATTCCCGGAAGCACCATCAGATCCATAAAACGCTTGATAAAAGTGGATTTGCCCGTCCGTACCGGACCTACAACGCCGATATAGATCTCGCCGCCCGTTCGCATCTGAATATCTCTATATACACGCAATTCATCCATAAAAATACCCCTTTCATAGATAGTTACAGAATTCTATATTACAATTATTCCATATACTATATGAAAGAGGTATCACTCTTAGACATATGAATTATCTCAGTCGAAGAATTCTTTCTCTTCTAAACAGCAGACAATTTAAGGCACACATCCTTCTATAAATTCTAATCGTCAAAAGCTTCCGTTCCTATATCATCCGATGCTGTCAAATTGACAGGAAGCCTGTCACCCTCATGCAGATATAATTTATATTTCACACCACTTCGCGGAACAATCTTGTAAGCATTATCCCCGATTAGCTCAACTCTTGCAACCTCACGCCACATATCAAAACGTGTGATATGCGAAACGCCGTTTGTATAGACCTTCTCCGGCAAAAACATCAGCGCCACCCATAAAATCGGCAGACACATCAGACACCACTGAAGAATTCGCTCTAATCCATGAGCTGCTATCTTATCTCCACTAAACCAAAGACCAAAACCGATATAAACAACAATCAGAACAACTGCCGGCACAATCAGCCATGGCTTCTTAAAATGCCACTGTGCCTTGAAAAGGAATGTTCCCTTTGACTTCGAAGGCAGCAGATACATCACAAACCTTACCAGAAAATACACTGACATCATCAAAATATACGGCATCGTTCCTGAAACAAGAAAATCTCTCATAAACTGCCTCCTTTCAAACATCAATCGCCATTTCATTTATATACTCAATATATCATGGCGTCTTTCAGGCAGCAATCATTATCAGAAAATTTAAGATAAACGTCATAATTTTCTGTTATCAATGAACGAGCAATGGTTTCTGTTCTTTAGGATCTTATATACTGCTGTCAACATCTAAAAATAAAAAAAATGTGGCCAATATAAACAGTTGAACAGCCTATTATTCAAATTCAGGTGCTTCTAACGCATCCGGTACTTAGATGCCGTCCTTTGGCATCTTATGTACCGCTGATAGCGTCAGGCAGTGCAAACGTGCCTGCTTTGAATCGTTGAACACGGATTATTTTCGATAAACACGAAGTTTCGCAATCTTTACGCAATTATTTTTTCTTTTTCTCAAATTTGTTCTCTGTCCCATTCATCAGCCGCTGAATGTTCGCCCGATGCCGCCACCAGGCCATCACCGTGAAGATCAGGCTGAGTCCGAACACTACCCACTGTCCCGGATAAAAAATCAGCATCAAGATCGGAAACAGTGCCGTAATGGTCAGAGACCCCACAGAGACGTATCGGGTCGTGAAGAATACAACCGCAAATACAATCGCTGCAATCAAGGCGATACGCACATCCAGCGCGAACATGAAGCCGCCGGTTGCAGCAATCCCCTTGCCGCCCTTAAAATGCATATAAAATGGATAATTGTGCCCGAGGACGACGCCAAGTGCTGTGACTGTCTCCAGAATCTTCGTCACATCGCCAAGTCCCGGAAACAGCAGATATCTCACAATCCAGACGGCAAATACTGCCTTTAAAGCATCCCCGAGAAAGACAATATAACCCGCCGGTTTGCCAAGAGTTCGAAGGGTATTGGTTGTTCCGGCATTGCCGCTGCCGTAATTGCGGACATCAATGCCCTTGAATAATTTGCCGTAGAAATAGCCTGTCTGAAAACAACCGAAAATATAACCCAGTACCAGACAGATAATGACTTTAATTGCCATTTTAGCCCTTATCCTTTCTTTCACGATAGATAAAGTGAAGCGGCGTACCGCGGAATCCGAAAGTTTCACGAATCTGATTCTCGATATAACGGGTATAAGAGAAATGTGTCAGTTCCTTGTCATTGATAAAGATGACAAATGTCGGCGGCTTGACAGATACCTGTGTAATATAGTAAAGACGCAGACGTCTGCCCTTATCTGATGGCGGCTGCTTCATGGCAACAGCCTCACTGAGGATCTCGTTCAGCACACCTGTACCGATACGCATTGCATGATTCTCGATAACTGCATCAATGGTATCAAAAAGCTTCGGCAGTCTCTGACCTGTCTCTGCCGAGATAAACAGCATCTCTGCATATGGCATAAAGGACAGCTTCTCTCTGACTTCCTTGGTAAACTTGTTCATGGTCTTGTCATCTTTCTCGATGGCATCCCACTTGTTCACTGCAATAATCATACCCTTGCCGCGCTCATGGGCAATACCTGCAATCTTGGCATCCTGTTCTGTGACACCTTCCTTGGCATCGATCATTAGGACAACCACATTGGCACGTTCAACCGCTGAAACGGTACGGATAATACTGTAACGTTCAATATCTTCCTTGATCTTACTCTTACGGCGAAGACCTGCTGTATCGATGAAAACATATTCCTTGCCGTTGTGCTTGATCACTGTATCAATGGCATCACGGGTTGTACCTGCAATATTGCTGACGATCACACGGTTTTCACCTGTCAGCTTATTGATCAGAGAAGACTTGCCAACATTCGGCTTGCCGACAATGGCAACATGTGGACGCTCATCTTCCTCTTCTTCTGCTGTGCCCGGTTTGAAATGCTTGATAACTTCATCCAGCATATCCCCCAGTCCCAGCTTGGAGTTGCCGCTGATTGGCATCGGATCGCCCAAACCTAAATTATAGAATTCATAGACATCCGCCATCATGGTCTTGAAATTATCCACCTTGTTGACAACGAGTACAACCGGCTTACCTGAACGACGAATCATATTGGCAACCTGGAAATCCGCATCCACAACACCCTGACGCACATCCGTCAGAAAGATGATGACATCCGCTGTCTCAATAGCAATCTCAGCCTGCTCACGCATGCTCTTCAAGATCAGATCATTGGTAGATGGTTCAATACCACCTGTATCAATCATTGTAAACTGGGTATTCAGCCAGTTGACATCTGCATAAATTCGATCTCTTGTTACTCCCGGCGTATCCTTGACAATCGAAATCTGCTGTCCCGCCAGGGCATTAAATAAAGTTGATTTACCTACATTCGGCCTTCCTATAATGGCCACAATTGGTTTACTCATCTATCTCACCTCTTCCCAGAATTTTATCTACCAGGTCCTGTCCGTTTGATTGTACAATCGAAATCGGAATTTGTAAAGTCTTTTCAAGTTCAGGAATCGTTATATCATCCAAAAGAATCTGCACTTCTTCACCGCTGCGGAGAACATTTACAGGAAGCAACAATACCTCTCCGAGATCTTTGTCCTGCAACTGCGCCTTCAGATCCGTTCCCGTCATCAGTCCTGAAACTGTGATCTGCTCTCCAAAGAAATGATTCACAATCTCATAGACATCCACGGTAACATTCGGAAACTTCTCACAAAGTTCCGCTGTCAATCTGCGGATTGTTCCCACTGCAGAGTGTCCCGTTGCAATGGTCACATGACGTTCTTTATCATAAACGGCAATTTCATTCAATCTTTCATGAAATTCTTCCATCAAAAGCCGGATCATGCCCACGCCATTTTCCAGCTGAAGATAACCGTCATAACGTTCTTCCTCCGGCATCTCATAGCCCGCCAGAAGATACCATTCATCCGAAGCATGGATAAAATGGGTACCATACTCCTCATAGAGTTTCTTCTGCCATTTTTCAATGCAGGCAATGACTTTTCTGGCATCATCCCGCTCAAAAGGCTCCAGAGGATACAATCCCTCTCGGTAATTGGAAAGACCTACCGGAACGACGGAAACACTCTCAATATTCGGGATAAAGCCCGACAGATCACGAATGCTTCTCTCCAGTTCTTCACCATCGTTGACGTTCTTGCAGAGAACGATCTGGCCATTCATGATAATTCCGCCCTCATAAAGTTTCTGAAGCTGATCCATGATTTTGCCTGCGAAACGGTTGTGCAGCATCATGCACCTCAGTTCCGGATTGGTTGTATGCACCGAGACATTGATGGGTTCCAGCTTGTATCGAATGATTCGTTCCAGTGCCTCGTCCTTCATGTTTGTCATGGTAATATAATTGCCCTGAAGAAATGAAAGTCTGGAATCGTCATCCTTAAAATACATCGTCTCACGCATACCCTTCGGTAGCTGATCAATAAAGCAGAAAATACACTTATTGCTGCAGGACCGATAATCGTCCATCAGACTGGATTCAAAAACGATGCCGATATCTTCATCGTAATCCTTCTCAATCTCCAGCACTTCCTCTGTTCCATCAGCCGTGCGGATCAGCATTTCAATATATTCATCATTGACCAGATAATGATAGTCAAACACATCCTCGATATCCTGGCCATTGATAGCAAGAACTGTATCACCGGGCTGCAGCTCCATTTCTTCTGCAATACTGCCGGGAACAATTGACTGAATCACATGTAAATGTTTCTTCATAATTCTACTCCGTTTTGTAAACTGCCTCTGTCTGAACAGACGGTCCTGTCAGAGACAGAAAGGCTGACAATCCGCCCCTTTGTCCCTTTGTCTTGCGATGAGACCACAACAAATCAGGATGGCAGGCCGTACAGAGATCTGTCACTTCCAGATGTTCCGGCAATATACCCGCATTCGTCAGTACATACCAGTTCGCTTTCCACAAATCAAGCTGATACTTGCCATTTCCTTTATCCAAAAGGATATCCTCTGCCTCATTCTCCGCAAAATGAGCTCTGAAGGCTTCCGCCACGTCCTCGCTGACTTCATAACAGCTCTGACAGATAGATGGTCCAATGGCCGCAACGATATCCTTCGGATCTGAGCCATAGACCTGCTGCATTCTCTCAACGGTTCTCTGTCCGATATGGCCAACCGTTCCTTTCCATCCCGAATGAGACAAACCGATAGCTTTCCTTACAGGATCCACAAAATAAAGCGGTACACAATCAGCATAGGAGGTTACAAGAACAATCCCAGGAACATTGGTGATCATACCATCCACATCTCTGTAATCCTGCGGTTTCAAAATGCCTTTGCCCCTGTCTTCCTCTGTAATGACACGGACATTGGTTGTATGCGTCTGGTCAGACAATACCATATCCTCCACCTGCATATCCAGGGCAGCAGCCATTCTTCGGTAATTCTCCATCACAGCTTCCGGATCGTCTCCGCGCTTGAAATTCAGGTTCATCGATGAAAAAATACCGGTACTCACACCGCCTTTTCTCGTTGAAAAGCCATGCTTCACAATGCCTGTGGCAGCCAAATTCTTAAACTGTATATATGGCACATGATTTTTCTCTTTCAACTCTGTTGTTCCGCTTCCTGTCACTGCTACCATCCTTTCGTTCCCTGATACTCAAATGCATTCTTATATAAAACCGGCCGGTCCTTCAAAAAAGCAACCACATCAAACCGGCATAACTGTTCTTCACTCATTCCGCGGCTGACCATATACTGTCTGGCCGCCAAACTGATATGCTGCTGTTTCTTCCTGTTCACCGCCTCAGTAGGCGCCTGTACCCTGTCAGATCCTCTGTACTTGACTTCCACAAATACAAGGTAATCGCCATCCATAGCGATCAGATCAATCTCTGCATGACGACATCTGTAATTCGCCTCCAGTACCTGATACCCGCATGATATCAGATAATCTGCCGCCTCCTGTTCATAGTAATGGCCTTTCTCGACATGATTCATTCATACTCCTCCGATGCAGTCAGAAATCTATCAGCTTCCAAACAATTTCCGGCACATTGTCCGGTTCGAAAATTTCACACTCCCACACCGATAATAGTCTAAACAAAGTTAGATATAAAACTCCGTCGGTGTATCGGTGTCGGGCCGAATTTTTTCAAAGCAGCCACATGTTCAGCAGTGCCATATCCTTTATTCTTTGCAAAATCATATTCCGGAAACAGCTTATCATATTCACGCATCATGCGGTCCCTTGTCACCTTTGCAATGATACTGGCCGCCGCAATAGACAGACTCTTGGCATCTCCTTTGATAATCGGCACCTGTCTGCCCTCTATCCCCGGAATGGTCACCGCATCATTTAGAAATACTTCCGGCTTCGGTGTCAGCTGACTCACCGCCTCACGCATAGCCGCGTAATCTGCCTGAAGAATATTAATCTCGTCAATCGTCTCCGGTGACGCAATGCCTACACCCACACTGACCGCCTTCTCCATGATCTCATCGTACAATTCTTCCCGCTTCTTCTCGGAAACCTTCTTGGAATCATTGACATAAAGAATCGGTTGATTCACATCCAAAATAACAGCCGCCGCTACAACAGGGCCAGCCAAAGGGCCTCTGCCTGCCTCATCAATACCGCAGATCACACCATATTCGCCATACTGCCTTTCATAGGAAAGCATCATCTGCACACGATCAAGCTCCTTGTTGTAGGCATCCAGCTTCTTTTGTGCCCTTTCCAGAATCTTGCCGACACCCACACGCCCATCTTCCTGATAAGCTGTCATCAAGTCCGGCAGTACTTCTATGGACGCATTCTTGAATTTATCTCTGATTATCTCAATCTTTTCCTGACTCAATTTCTATCATTCCTCTTCTGACTGAGGCGGCTGTTCCAGTGTCACCTTTCCAAGTCTGAGACTCCTGAAATCATCAATCAACATGGAAGCTGCCTTGTCGATATTCGGTTCTCCGCCTTTCATCAGACAGCATTTGGCAATGGCAATATCCGCCAGCACCTTCACACTGTCGTCACTCTCTTCAATACCATAACGTGAAGCCATGGTTCCCGGATAATTCTTCTTCATATAATCTGCCAGCTTCATGGCAAGTTCTGTAATATTGAGAATATCATCCTTAATGGACCCGGAAATGGCAAGCTTCTGGCCTACTGTCTGGTCTTCGAACTTCGGCCACAAAATTCCCGGTGTATCCAGAAGTTCTACATTCTTGTTCAGCTTGATCCACTGTTTGCCCTTTGTCACACCCGGTTTGTTGCCGGTCTTTGTGCAGGCTTTGCCTGCATAACTATTGATAAATGTAGACTTTCCTACATTCGGGATGCCCACAATCATGGCTCTGATCGGACGATTCTTAATCCCTCGTCTGCGGTCACGTTCAATCTTCTCTTTGCACGCCTCATTGACAACACCGGTAACAGCTTTCATGCCGGCACCTGTACGCGCATTGATCTGAAGAACGAAAAATCCTTTTGCCTTAAAATAACCCTCCCAAAGCTTCGTGTACTTCGGATCGGCCATATCTGATTTATTCAGAAGGATCAGTCTTGCCTTGCCCTTCGCCAGATCATCTATGTCCGGATTCTTGCTGGCCAGGGGCAGTCTTGCATCCACCAGCTCAATGACTATATCAATCAATTTAATATCTTCCTGCATCATACGACGTGCTTTCGTCATATGACCCGGATACCACTGTATATTCATAACTTCTCCTGTTCTTAGCTGTTCAGTTTCCGTACTGTCCTGCGCTTAATGCACTAAACCGAGACGGGATAATGGTGAACAGATTAACCATACCTTACCAAGAATCTGTTCAGAATCAATGGTTCCGATGCTGTCTAATCGGCTGTCATCCCGGTTATTATTATAATCATCACATAAAACAAAATACTCATTGTCCCCAAGGGTCTCACCCTTCTCGGCAACACCGGCATTCTCTATGCCTGCATCATTAAATGTCAGTTCCAGTTCAGTGTCATCAATATACACCTTACCGCCTTTGATCTGTACAGTCTCCCCAGGAAGACCGATAATTCTCCGCACATACGTCGGACTGTTCTCAGATGCCCCGATTCTGACAGCAACGACATCCATCCGTTTCGGCGAACCAATCTTATAAGAAATCTTATTCAGCAATACAACATCTTCATTCTGCAGTGTCGGGTTCATAGACTGATCAATGATCACGGTTTTAATACCCAACCCACGTACTGCAAAAATACCAAGCGCAATAACAATCAGCAGGCCAAGAAGCCAGATACCGACATGAATCAATGTCTTCTTAATCTTCTCTGCACGCTTTTGCTTCTTTGATAATGGAACTTTTCTCATTTAACGCCCTCACTAAAGAAAATGGGACAAGTACGTATGTATTTGTCCCAATTATCTTACTTCTGTGTTTACTGATTATTTAACCAATTCTTTAACTTTAGCTTTCTTACCAACTCTGTCTCTTAAGTAGTACAGTTTAGCACGTCTTACTTTACCGCGTCTTGTAACTTCAATCTTCTCAACGATTGGAGAATGAAGCGGCCATGTCTTCTCAACACCGATACCGTTAGAGCTCTTTCTAACTGTAAATGTTTCACGGTTGCTGCCGTTCTGTCTCTTAATAACAGTACCTTCGAAAACCTGTGTTCTCTCTCTGTTGCCTTCTTTTACCTTAGCGTATACTTTAACTGTATCGCCAACAGCAAATGGTGTAATATCAGATTTTAACTGAGCTTCTTCAATGCTTTTAATAATATCGTTCATAATGAACCTCCTTATAATATCCAGATGTTCTTAATGCATTCTCCTGCAGCAGAGGACCATCCATTTCTTACAATTACCGCCGGTGCCAAATATCACTCGTACATCAGCTAAACAGCAACTGCAGTGATACGCTTACGCACCAGCGCATTACATTCTATCATATGATTCACCGGAATGCAAGGCATTTTGACGATTTTCTTTGTATTCGCCCAAAACTTTTATTGTTTTATAAAAAATCCTGAGGATTCTCCAGTTCATCCAGATACTCTCGATCCTTCTTCGTCAAATTCGCCTGTACTTCCTCCTGAGCAAGCAGCTCCGGTCTTCTCTCATAAGTCCGCTTCAGAGACTGCTGCCTGCGCCACTTCTCAATATTGCCGTGATGACCGGACAGAAGAACCTCCGGCACCTGTTTGTCATGCCAGATTTCAGGTCTTGTATACTGAGGATATTCCAGAAGACCATCCTGGAAAGAATCATATTCCGCAGACTCACTGTTGTTGAGCACCCCCGGTACCAGACGAGCAATCGTATCAATCATCACCATAGCCGGCAGTTCGCCCCCTGTCAGTACATAGTCACCAATGGAAAGGTGATCCGTTACAATTTCATCCAGCACTCTCTCATCAATACCCTCGTAATGACCGCAAAGGAAAATCAGGGATTCCTCCTTTGACAGTTCCTCGGCAATTTCCTGGCTGAAAACTCTTCCCTGGGGTGTCATATAAATTACACGCGGCTTCTTATCCATCTTGCTGACAATATCCTGATAACAATCAAAAATCGGCTCAGGCTGCATGACCATACCGGCACCGCCGCCATAAGGATAATCATCCACATGTTTATGCTTGTCTTGAGAATAATCACGAATATTCACTGCATGCAGGCCAATAGTCCCCTTTCTGACAGCACGTCCGATGACGCTGTCTGAGAGTCCCTGCATAATCATATCCGGAAATAAGGTCATTACATGAAAATCCATAACTGCTCTCCCACTAATCAACCAGTCCCGGCATAATATGGGCCGTTACCTGCTGTTTTTCAAGATCCACATCAAGAATACATTCATCAATAACCGGCAGCAGCACCTCTTTGCCATTCGGGCACTTAACCTCATAGACATCATTGGCGCCTGTCTGAATCACATCGGTCAGCACACCAAAATCTTCGCCCTCATCTGTCACAACTTTCAAGCCAATGAGATCACAAATAAAATATTCATTCTCTTCCAGTTTCACTGCCTGATCTCGTGTAACAAGCAAATCTTTGCCCTTATACGGCATCAGCTCATCAATAGATGTAATTTCTTTAAATTTCAAAATAACCATCTGTTTGAAGAACTTGACGCTCTCTATATGAAGCTCCTTATATTCTTTGCCTGTATCAAGGATACAAGTCTTCAGCTTCTTAAAACGCTGTACATCATCTGTTGTAGGAAATACCTTAGCTTCTCCTCTCACGCCGTGAGAAGATGAAATAACACCTACGCGCAAATATTTTTCCATCGTTTTCCTTCCTTATATAAATCCGGGAAATCCCCATGTAAATGTTCCTCATAACTTCTAAAGCCAAAAGCATCAAGGACACAAAAAGCCGCCGCATATTCCGAAAGGCCAAAGCCTCTCCAGAACAACCGCGACAGCTCCCAGTTTCTACTGCAATATTTCTACAATAACTTTCTTATCGTCCTTAGATGCTGCAGATTTGACAACGGTACGGATTGCTTTCGCAATGCGGCCCTGCTTGCCAATAACTTTTCCCATATCATCAGGAGCTACTTTGAGCTCCAGAACGATAGATTTGTCCGTTACAGTTTCTGTAACGACAACTTCTTCCGGGTGATCTACGAGTGAAGTAGCAATAACTTCTACTAATTCTTTCATTACAGATTCCCCCACTGTAAATCAATTATTTAATGATGCCAGCGTTCTTGAAAAGTCTGCTAACGATTTCTGTTGGCTGAGCGCCTGTAGATAACCATTTCTGAGCGAGCTCTTCGTTAACCTTTACATCACTTGGTTCAACGTTTGGATTGTAGTAACCGATCTCTTCGATGAATTTACCATCTCTTGGGGATCTGGAATCTGCTACGATGATTCTATAAAAAGGAGCCTTCTTCTGACCCATTCTTCTTAATCTGATTTTAACTGCCATGTTCTTTCACCTCCTGAAAAAATTAATTATATACTAAAAGGAAATTTGAATTTTCCTCTTTTGCCTGCCTTAGGTAAGCTTCCGCCAAACTGCTTCATCATCTTCTTCATCTGTTCCAGCATCTTGGCCAGCTTGTTCACCTCACTGATATCCACACCTGCACCCTGTGCAATTCGCTTCTTGCGACTCGGATTGATTAAATCCGGATTTGCACGTTCCTGTGGTGTCATGGAAAGAATAATCGCCTCAATCCGGCTGAACTGGCTGTCATCAACTTCAACATTCTTCAGCTGACTGCCAACGCCCGGGAGCATAGAGAGCATATCTGCAATGCCGCCCATATTCTTTACCTGATTCAGTGATTCCAACAGATCATCATAACCAAATGCTGCCTTCTTGATCTTCTGATTCAGCTCTCTGGCTTTATCTTCATCAATCTGGCTCTGAGCCTTGTCGATCAAAGTCAGGATATCACCCATGCCAAGAATTCTTGATGCCATACGATCCGGATAAAACTGCTCAAGATCTGAGAGCTTCTCTCCCATACCGACATAAAGAATCGGCTTGCCTGTTACTGCTCTGATGGACAATGCAGCACCGCCTCGGGTATCACCATCCATCTTTGTCAGAATCACACCATCCAACTCAATCTGCTCATTAAAAGATTTTGCAACATTGACTGCATCCTGACCGGTCATGGCATCCACAACAAAGATTGTCTGGTCTACCTTGATGGCCTTCTGAATATTCGCCAGCTCTTCCATCATAGTCTCATCCACATGAAGTCGTCCGGCTGTATCGAGAATCACCACATTCAAATCATTGTTCTTCGCATGCTCAATGGCTGCCTTCGCAATATCAACGGGATTCTGATGATCTCCCATGGAGAAAACAGGCACACCCTGCTTCTCACCATTCACCTGCAGCTGTTTGATTGCTGCCGGTCTGTATACATCACAGGCTACCAGCAGAGGCTTGCGTCCCTTCGCTTTCAGCTTGCCTGCAATCTTCGCAGAAGTGGTCGTCTTACCTGCACCCTGAAGACCAGCCATCATAATGACCGTCAGCTCGTTGCTGTTGTTCAGCTTAATCTCTGTGGTCTCACTGCCCATGAGAGCAACCATCTCTTCATTGACAATCTTAATGACCATCTGTCCGGGTGTCAGACTGTTCATCACATCCTGACCAACTGCCCGCTCTGTTACGGAGTTAATAAATTGTTTTACAACCTTAAAGTTAACATCCGCTTCAAGAAGCGCCATTTTAACTTCCTTCAGTGACGCTTTCACATCTGCTTCTGTTAAACGGCCTTTGCTTCTTAAGTTTTTAAATACATTCTGCAATTTGTCCGATAAACTTTCAAATGCCATAGCTTCGCCTCCGGTTCTACAATTCTTCTACGATTGTATTGGACAGCATCTCAATCCTGTTAATACACTCTATCATCCTCTGATGATCTTCCTGATGCTCAAGAATCTCGTTGGCATAATGATTAATCTCTGCAACGCGTTCTTTCGTATGGATAAATTTCGCAACAAGATGAAGCTTCGCTTCATATCCCTGCAGCTGTTTCCTGCAGCGTCTGACAATGTCATACACGCCTTGCCTGCTGATCTCACGATCTTCCGCAATCTCACTCAGGGACAGATCATTCAAAACAAAATCTTCATAGATTAACTTCTGATGCTCTGTCAACAGCTCTCCATAAAAATCATAAAGCAACGCTTCTTCAATAAATTTTTCCATAAAACAGCACCACCTGTAAAGTATTTTTACTTTACAGGTGGTATTGTATCGCAGATACCCTCTATTTGTCAACAGTTTTTTTGAAAATTAATGCAATTCTTCTATGATTAATCGTCACTGTCGATTTTGTATCCCAATCCCCGTACGGTTTTGATGTACTTCGGGTTAGCCGGATCATCTTCAATCTTGGCACGTATATTGGAAATATGGACCATCATTGTCCGGTCATCATTCTCATAATACCTGCCGTTGATGCATTCACAGAGCTGTTCCTTTGTGAATACCCGCTTCGGCGACCGCATCAGTTTTGCCAGAATTTTTAATTCTGCAGAAGTCATAGAAAGGAGTCTGCCATTTTTGCGCAATGCAAAGGCCTCAGTGTCTAATGTAAGCTCTCCAACTTTCAGAATCAATGCATTCTCCTGTTTGCCAAGACTTCCACCATATTCATAATATCTTCTGAGCAATGCCCGAACATACGCAATCACCTCAAGAGGATTAAAGGGTTTTGTAATATACGCATCCGCTCCCAGATTCAAGCCGAGAATTTTATCCGAATCTGCATTTTTGGCAGAAATAATGATAATCGGAAGATTACTTTCCTGTCTGATGACTTTGATCAATTCGTATCCATTCATCTTTGACATCATAATATCCACCAGAACAATATCTGTTTTTCGATGCCGCAGCAGCTCCATGGCAGCCTCGCCGTCATTCGCTGAAATAACATTAAAATCATTGCTGTTTAAATATAATGTCAATAAATCAACGACACTCTCATCATCTTCTGCTATCAGAACATTATATCCCATTTTTCTGTCCTCTCTCGTCTATTGTCTGTCTTTAGAAATTGATATTATTTTCCTGAAACCTTTTTCTCATAGCGTTTCAGATCCTTGTCCCACGACTGATATTCGGCATCCTGCCGGTGGTCTGTTAAATCACCTCTCTGCTGAAAATAAGCCCCCAGCCAACCGGTTACTTTAACTGCACCGCTGTAATTCAAATGATCACCTTTGTCGCGGGTATCCGTTTCCCAGTCTATTCCAAGCTGATCCTGCTGCAAATTCAAATCAATATACGTCAATACGTTTTGATCTGCCAATTTCTGAATACCATTATGTTTCGCATACGTCCAGTTGCTGATACTTGGTGTACTGAGCAGTATTAATTCAATGTTATTCTCCTTACAGAGATTGATAATATTATTCACATAATGACGATTGATTTTTGTAATATTCTTTACTTTCTCTGTCGGCTTCATATATTCTCTGTTTTTTACACCATCTATGCGATCTTCAAAACGATATCCCTTACTATAATTGGTATAGGTATATTGAACACTTCCTCCAAAGTCCCTGAACTTCAAAGTTTTCCATCTGTCATGATAGCGAAATAAGGGAAAATAGGTTTCTGCCTTGGCCATAATCGCATTCTCGATAGAAGAATACCGATAAATTGCGTTTGTCTCCAATATAACATACTTTGGGGACTGATGCTTCAGAGCCTGTCTCAGAAATTTTTCCGACTCATAAAGATGCTGGGCATTTGTTCCGCAGACATAGCCTGTATAGCCATAGTCCTTCCATATCTGCATCGGCGTAAAAGCACTGTGAGTCTCACTGTCCCCCAGAATAATATAATCGATTGTATTTTCCTTTTCGCCAAGGATACCATTGGCCTGTACGGCCTCCATGCCGGCCGCTCTGCTGTTATCCTTCGGCACAAAAATCACCGAAAGCACCGCAAAAATAATAAGCAGACCTGCCATGAAAGAGATACACCCAATGATATTTTTCATTTTCTTATTCATTGTGTACCTCCTAAAATCCTGCATAAATCGGATCCACCGGGGTATAATTCATACCATAGGCCCCGAAAATAATACAGCATAAAATCAATCCATAACATACCGCCCAGCGGATAATTCTTCTTTTTGTTGACAGCACTTTTCTCACATCGGTACCTCTTTCACTGACAACACTGACAGCAAATACAAAGATAACTGCCAATGCCGCAACAATGAAATCCAGTTTATCCATACCCAGAGAAAAGATGGTGCCATCTGTAAAAGAGCGCAGCGTAAACTGCGTCACCATCTTTTTAAACATGCAAAGACCTGCTCTCAAACCTTCTGCTCTGAAGAATAACTCACCGATACATACAAGCAGCGCTGTCCGGATCATTCTGAAAATTCTGTAAGGTCCTTCTTCACGTCTGATATGTATTTTCTCAAGGAATTCCCTTGTAAAAGGTTCTACAAAATTGGCCGCCACAATCAGCACCAGATGATACATACCAAAGAAAATATAATGCCATCCTGCACCATGCCACAGACCATTAAACAGCCATACCACAAACAACGCCATCGTTCCTGCGATCAGCGGTCCGAAATGATTGCCGATCTTCTTTCTTGCCTTTGATGTCAGCTTTTTCAGTGGTTTCGACATGGACAGCGGGTAGAAAACATAATCCCTGAACCATGTACCAAGGGTAATATGCCAACGGGTCCAGAATTCTGAAATGCTTTTGGAGAAAAAAGGATGTCTGAAATTCTCCGGCAGTACAACACCAAACAATTCAGCACTTCCGATGACAACATCCATCGTTCCTGAAAATTCCATATAGAGCTGACAGGTATAAGCAATAGCTGCCACAGCCATCATACCGCCGTCATAATCCGCATACCCCGAATATAAGATCTTGATCATAATATTGAGTCTGTCCGCAATAATGATTTTTTTGAAAACACCATACAAAATTCTTTCTGCGCCGAATGTCAGATTCTCAAGGGTACTTCTTCGTCCCTCCCACAATTGTTCGGCATCATCTGAATAGCGGCAAATCGGTCCTTCCATAATTGTCGGGAAAAATGCCATGTAAAGTGCCAAACGTCCAAGGTTTTTGTCAGCCTTTGTTGTCTCACGGTAAACATCGAAAACATACGACATGGCCTGCATCGTATAAAAAGAAATACCGATAGGCATAGCCAGTTTTAATATAGGTACAGACAGTCCAACCCCGGCTGTCGTCAGAAGTGCATTGATATTTCTTCCGAAGAATCCGGAATATTTCAATACAAGCAGTGTTCCCACATGCACGCAGGCAGCAAAAAACACAATCCATCTCTGCTTTCGAATGTAGCGTGCCTTTACTGCCTTTTTGCCCGATCGCTCTGTCTGAGCCAGCACATCATTTCTCTCATTCTGAACGGCTGTTAACCACAATCCGATATGATGGATGGATACAGTGGATACAAGCAGAAATACCAGCAGCTTGCGGCTGATACTCCAGAAAAACGCATAGCTGGCCAATAGTAAAATGACCGGCCGGTACTTCTTCGGCAGCACATTATATACAAGCAGTACTGCCGGAAGAAATATCAGCAAATATAAAATTGATACATAGGAAGTCATTCCTAGCCCTCTTCCTGAAGTCTTTCAACCATTGCCGCAATCGCATCCACTGAATTAAAATTGGATGGAATAACTTCTACAGTTGGAATGGTCACATCGAATTCATCTTCGAGCTCAGCTACCAATGAAAGTACATCCAGTGATGATAAAATATGGTCATCAATCAATGTCTTACATGTTTCATAGTCTGCCTCTGGCTGGATATCCTCTAAAATCTCAATAATCTGTTCTTTCATTATCATAATCTCCTTTCATTATATGTGCAGCTTTCATGACTGCACGCTATCCCAATTCAAGACCCCTTTGGTCTTGTCATAGAATTAATTTTCAATCCGCTTCGCGGATATTTCCTACCCATTATAAGAAGGGGTATTCAGTGGATCTGTATCAACAGCATCTCTAAGAACACGTACTGTTCCATCCTCTGCACGAAGAAGAATCTTCGGCAGATCCCGACTCAAAAACAGCGCAATACCTTCTGTTGTAGAATAAGCGCCTGTGTTCTCAAACACAACCACATCTCCCACACGCAGATTCCTGATCGGCATCTGCTTAACCAATATATCATTCACTGTACACAGGGAACCGAATAAATTCCATTCCACTGTTTCGCCTTCTTTTTTGTCCGGCAGTACATGACAGTACGGATGTCTCATCGCCATAGATTGGCCATAATAAACCAGCTGATGGATACCGCCGTCTACAATAGCATAATTCTGCTTCTTATTCACCTTGGCATCCACAACCGATGTCATATAGGTACCGCAGGAAGCTGCAATACTTCTGCCAAGTTCAAATGTCAGTTTTACCTGACTTGTCATCTCACCAATCAGTGCGGAAAACTCTGATAAAAATGCCGTTTCATCAAAATCTTCACCCTGAAAATATGACACAGGAAGCCCCGGACCAAATTCCAGTTCCTTCACCCTAAAATCTTCTTCTGCCTCCAGACGCTGAATAAACGCATCAACATATGTCAGTTCGCGCTTAAGCTTTTTAATTGAGGTTTTCTGAGTGCCTGAAAAGAACTGAATGCCTTCGATTTCTACCCAGGCATTTTCCCGGCTCAGATGAATCACCTGAACTAAAACACTTTCATCCATACCGAACTGATTGCCGCTGGTAAGTCTGAGCAAGAGTTTGATCTTCATGCTGTATTTTTCTGCAAGCTCTGACAGGAGCAGATACTGTTCCATGGACTCTGCCGTAAAAATACCGATAGTCACGCCTTCCTTAAAAAGCATCTCCATCACAGCAGGTGTCTTATAAACACCTGATAAAACAACCTGCTCCATCGGAATATGCAGTCTTCGGCAAATTGCAAGTTCACCGGGAGAACATACTTCAAAGCGTTCCACCTGCCCGCATAATTCCTTAATAATAAATGTATTGGCTTTCACTGCATAACAGAGTGAAACCTGCGCCGGAAGATGATTTTTTAAGAAAGTGACTCTCTTTTTCAGCACATCCATATCAAAAATATGCATCGGCGTCTGATATTCCTCCGCCAATGTCATCAGTTCTTCATCTGTCATCATGATCTCGCCCCCTTTGCGTGTCTCTCCATCAATGCACGTCTGTCTGTCTTTCCATTCTTGGTAAGCGGCATCTGTTCTACTTTTCTCAAAGCCCCCGGTACCATAAAAGGAGGCAAATTGCTGCTCATCAGATGATGCAGTTCTTTTTTCTCCATTTCGCCTACATAAAAACCGTATAATTTTGACTTTTTCTCATCAAAAATACAGCAGGCTCTGCTGATGCCTTCTATATTCTCCATGGCACGCTCGATTTCCTCAAGCTCAATTCGATGTCCCATATATTTGACCTGGTAGTCTTTTCTGCCTCCAAAAAGGATTTCGCCCTGTTCATTGAAGCGGCCGAGGTCTCCTGTCCTGTAAATCAATTCCGGATAACAATGATTCAGCGGATTCTGTACAAAATGCTCCGCTGTCTGTTCCGGCATCCGATAGTAGCCAAGGGCCAGTGCCGTTCCCCGGACACAGATTTCGCCGGCAATTCCCGGCTGCGTCACTTCCTGATCATTTTCATCCAGAAGGAAGACATGTTCATTCGGGAATGCACGACCTACAGGTACGCCCTCGGAATAGTCTCTGTTTCTGTCAATTCTGTGATAGGTACAGTTGCATGTAATCTCTGTCGGACCGTATAAATTAATAAAGTCCGCTTCCGGCAAATGCTCCATCCAGGCTTTCAAATGCTTCGGCGGCATCACTTCCCCGCTGAACAGTACCTTTCTGACCTTCTCGGGTGTCCGATAATCCAACCCATGGAAAATGCTGATCAGGCACAATGCGGATACTGCCCAGATCATCACCGTGACATCGTTGTCGCAGAGATAATCAAGCAGCGGTGCCGGCTGTGAAAACAACTGCTTCGGCACAATTACAAGTGTTGCTCCCATCTTCAGTGAGGAATAAATATCTTTGACAGATACATCGAAATCAAAAGGTGCCTGATTGCCAATCCGGTCTTCCGGCGTCATATCAAACAATTCCGTAAAAATATCGATAAAATCCAATACACTTCGATGGCTGACTACCACACCTTTAGGCTGTCCCGTAGAGCCGGATGTAAAATTCGCATACAGCGGCGCTGTATCAATTGCTTTCTCTCTTCGCTCCGCCAGCAATGCTTCATTCACTTCTGTATCTGCCAGCTCCTCCATCAGAAGGATTCTGTCCTCCGTTACAATTTGTGCTGCCAATTCCTGATGTTCCCTGTCAGTCACGATATATTCTGCCTGTAAAACCTGCTGCACCTGCACCAGTCTGGCCAGCGGAAGTTCCGGATTCATCAGAACATAAAAACAACCGGCCTGAACAATTCCAAGGAAAACAGCCAGTGTATCCGATCCTTTCTCAGCCAGAACAGCTACCGGTTGTTCCGGCTTACAGTAAGCAGCCACCGCACTCCCGATTCTTCTGGAGTGCTCTGATAATTCTCTATAATTATAAGCACAGACACCATCCGTCACAGCTATTTTCTCCGGAAAGCGCTCCGTACTTTGTTCTAAATATTCTAAAACATTTCGCATTCTGCTCATTATTGTCAATATCAACTCCTCTCACACTCTTATATCCTATAGAATAACACTTCAGCCAGCCTTAATGAATTCTAAAGATTTCTTGATGAAAGTCTGACATTTTTCTGAAGATGAAGAGGCGTGCAGCCTATAGTCGTAGATAACGATATTTCGGGTGGATAATCCACAACAGGCCGCTCTCGCTGCCAACACCAGCAGCGGTACATAAGGCAGTAAAGAACACTGCCTAAGTACCGGCAGGCGTTGAAGCACCTGTTCTGGATTACCCACCCGAAATATCGTTTTCCTAGTTTATTGGCCGCACGCGCATTTACTTGATGTTTATTGGCCGCACGTGCATTTATCTGCTGTGTATTGAACGTGCGATTATTCACTCGATGTTTATTGACTGCCTGCTGGTTTTGTTTTGTCTATTGACCGCACGCTAGTTTTCTTCTGTTGGTGTAAAGAGGGCATCGACGAAGGAGTCTGTGTCAAATTTCTGGAGGTCTTCGATTTTTTCACCGATTCCAATATATTTCACCGGTACGCCAAGTTCTGCCTGAATGGCAATGGCGATGCCGCCTTTTGCGGTACCATCCAGCTTTGTCAGAACAATACCTGTAATATCTGCGGTTTCTTTAAACTGTTTAGCCTGAACAAGGGCGTTCTGGCCTGTTGTACCATCCAGTACAATCAGATTCTCACGGTAAGCTTCCGGATATTCACGCTCAATAATGCGGTTGATTTTCTTCAACTCTTCCATGAGATTCTTCTTGTTGTGCAGTCGTCCTGCTGTATCACACAAAAGAATATCGGCTTTTCTGGCTTTGGCTGCTGCAATCGCATCATATATAACAGAGGCAGGATCAGAACCTTCCTGTCCCGCAATGATATCCACGCCCGCTCTGTGTGACCATTCCGTCAACTGTTCAATCGCTGCCGCTCTGAATGTATCAGCCGCTGCCAGAACAACTTTCTTGCCGGCTTTTTTGTACTGTCCCGCAAGTTTACCGATAGTTGTTGTCTTGCCGACACCATTAACGCCGATCACCAGTACAACGGATGTCTGATGTTCAAAGGCATATGCATCCTCATCAACCCGCATCTGTTCCTTGATTGTGTCTGCCAGCAGCTGCTTGCAGGCCTGAGGTTCCTTAATATGCTGTTCTTTGACTTTCTTTTTCAGCTCTTCAATGATATTCTCTGTTGTATGAATGCCAAGATCGGCCATTACAAGCACTTCTTCCAGTTCTTCATAAAAATCTTCATCAATACTGGAAAATCCGGAGAAAATAGCATCAAAACCGGACATAATATTGTTTCTTGTTTTTGTCAGCCCTTCCACAAGACGTGAAAAAAAGCCTTTCTTTTCTTCAGACATAAACTGCCTCCTTATTTTCCTAATTCATTTTCTATCAGATTGACAGAAACCAGAGTTGAAACACCCTTTTCCTGCATGGTAATACCATAAAGAACATCCGCTGTATTCATCGTTCCCCGTCTGTGAGTGATCACAATAAACTGCGTGTCCTTTGTCAGATTGTGCAGATACTCCGCAAAACGTTTGACATTGGCATCATCCAATGCTGCCTCAATCTCATCCAACAGGCAGAACGGGGATGGCTTCAGGCTCTGAATAGCAAACAGCAGTGCAATGGCTGTCAGCGCTTTCTCTCCACCGGATAACTGCATCATATTCTGCAATTTTTTGCCCGGCGGCTGGGCCGTGATAATGACCCCTGTTTCCAGAAGATTTTCCGGATCTGCCAATTCAAGGGTTCCCTTGCCGCCTCCGAAAAGCAATTTGAATATGCGGTCAAATTCCTTGCGGATCTGCATAAACTTCTCTTGAAATTGTTTCTGCATGGAGGTATTCAAATCTTCGATAATACCTGCAAGCTTGCCTTCTGCTTCCACCATATCATCATGCTGAGTTTTCATGGTCTCATAACGCTCAGCCACTGCCTTGTATTCTTCAATGGCATTGACATTGACATTGCCCAGTGCTTTAATCTGACCCTTGATATCGGATGTCATCTTTTTTAATTTTGAAAGCGGCAATGCCTGTAATTCATCATCCGACAACTCCCTTGCTGCCTGATAGGTCAGGCCGTATTCTTCCCACATGTAACTGCTGAGCTGACTGCGGTTCTCTTCCAGCTTTTCTTTCTGGCTTCCAAGCCTGAATTGCTCTCTGTCCAGCTGACTGATTGTTTCAGACAATTCTTCGCGTTTTGCAAAAAATGTTTTGTGTTCCGCAGCATATTGGCTGCGTTCCTCCGTTTTCTGCTGAAGAACGGCCTGACTCTCTGTCATTTTCTCTGTTAATGCAGCAATCTGCCTATCTGTTTTCTGCATCTGCTCCCGGATCTCATCCTTTTCTTTTCCGAAAGTCTCCTTCTGTGCAAAATATTCTGCCAGTTTTTCCTTCATATGACGCATTTCACTGCGATTCTGTTCAATGCTCTTTCTGATAAATGACTTCTTCTGCACCTGATTGGCATAATGAATCCGCATATCTGCTGTCTGATTATTGAAGTTTCGTTCCTGCTCAGAAATTTCTTCCAGTTTGGCTGTCAGGGATGCCGTCAGTGCCTCTGCATTCTTCTTTTTGGCTTCAAGTTCATTCAACTGGTCTGTCAATTGCTGCTTAAACTGTCTGATCTGTTCCTGCTGCGCTTTGATCTGCGCTGTCTCACGATTGATATCCTGTATAGATTTTGCATGTTCACCACGGCTTTCATTCACCTGTTTCAATCGAAGGCGAACCGTGTTCTGGTGCAGCGTCAGTTTTGACTCCTCAGCTGTATTCTTCTCTATCGCAGCCTTATTGCTGTCTTTATCCGACTGCAGCTGGTTGATCTGCTGCTTCAGTGAAGCTCCCTCTTTGCGAAGATCTTCTACATGCTTCTGCAATTCTTCCATCTCACGATGCCGTCCCAGCAAATTGCCTGTATTCTTATAAGCACCGCCGGACAATGAGCCGCCGGGATTTAAAGATTCGCCTTCAAGCGTCACAATTCTCAGAGAGTACCGATATTTTTTGGCCAAGGCAAGTGCATTGTCAATATGATCAACGATAAAAACCCTGCCAAGAAGATAGTCTGCCAGATTGTCAAACTGACGATCCACCCGGATCAAATCACTGGCCAGACCGATGACTCCTGTTTCACTGCAGATTCTGTCCGCATTGTCCGCCCTGCGTCCCCGGATACTGGTCAGCGGCAGAAACGTTGCGCGTCCAAAACGATTTTTCTTCAGAAACTGGATCATACTCTTGGCAGTTTGTTCATCATCCGTTACAATATTGGAAATACTGCCGCCAAGGGCTGTCTCAATGGCAATTTCATATTCTTTGCTGACATGGATAATATCTGCCACAACACCGATGATACCTTTGTAATCGTTCTTTCGTTCCATGATCTTACGGATACTGACACCGTAACCATCATAACGCTCTGTAATATTCTTCAGCGTCTGATACCGTGCTGACTCCTCATGGAAAGATTTCTCCGCCGCATTGAAAGCATCTCTGCATGCCATCAGATCATCTGAAATCTTTGCTGCTCTTTTTTTACAGGCCGCCTGCTCCGCCTGAAGCCTCTCAAGCTCCATGGCAATGCCCTGTGCTTCCTTTTTGAAGGCCTCTACCAGTTCCCCTTCTGAAGATTCTTCACTCTGAAGGGCAATCAGCTTCTGATTCAATTCAGACTGTCTGATCTGAGTCTGCTCCTGCATAGTTTCATAACGCTGCATACGCCCTTTGATATTCGCTGTCTCATTCAGGAATTCGATAATGTCACTGTTCTGGGAATCAATCTGAGCTCTCAGTGAAGATATTGAGCCGGATATAGTCTGAAGCTCTTCTTCAGAACTGTTCTTATGCTGCTCCAGATTCTTTAATTCCTCTTCCAGACGCTCCAGTTCTTTTTGATTTGTCCCGGAAAGTGCTTCCTTCTCTTCAAGGCTCTTTTGTGCTTCTCTGATCAATGTATCAAACTGTTCTTCCTTACCGGCGATACCCTCCAGTTTTGATACAAAAACATTCCTGCTGCCTTCCAGACGCTGCTTCTCCAATGCCTGCTGACTGCAGACCTCCTGATCCTCTGCAATCTGCTGATCATACTGCTCCATCAATGCTTCCATCTCAGCATAAGCGCTCTTGATCTTCTCAAAATTTTCCTGAGAATCTTTCAGCTGTGCACTGACAATCTCTATTTTATCGTCAATATCTGCACTGTCTTTTTTCAGCTGGTAAAAAGACATCAGATACATGTTGGCATCGTACTGCTTCAATGTATCTCTATGCTGCAGATAGATTCTGGCTGTCTCGCTCTGCTTGGCAAGGGGGCCCACCTGTTTCTCAAGTTCATACAGAATATCCCGTACTCTGCTGAGATTCTGCTGTTCCTCCGCCAGATTCTTCTCTGTCAATGCCTTACGGCGCTTGTATTTGACAATACCTGCCGCCTCATCAAAAAGCTCTCTTCTCTCTTCCGGTTTACCACTGAGAATCTTATCGATCTGTCCCTGTCCGATAATGGAATAACCTTCCTTGCCGATACCTGTGTCGAAAAACAGCTCCTGCACATCCTTCAATCGACAATTATGGCCATTAATTTTGTATTCACTTTCTCCGGAACGGTACACACGCCTTGATACCGTCACTGTATCATATTCCACTGCCAGCTGATGATCTGAATTGTCCAGAGTAATTGCTACATAGGCAAAGCCCAGCGGCTTTCTGTTTTCAGTACCGGAAAAAATAACATCTTCCATCTTGGAACCGCGCAGCTGCTTGGCACTCTGCTCACCAAGTACCCAGCGCACAGCATCCGCAACGTTACTCTTTCCGCTGCCGTTAGGCCCTACAATTCCCGTAATGCCTTTATGAAATTCAAACACCATCTTATTGGCAAAGGACTTGAAGCCCTGTACCTCTATACTTTTTAAAAACATATACTGTCCCCTAATGTTCCTGCTTATTCTTCAATGCAAGGATCGCATGATAAGCTGCTTCCTGCCCGGCAGCCTGCTTTGTTCTGCCGCTGCCCTGTCCGATAACGGTACCTCCAAGCTTCACCTGCATCACAAACATCCTATTATGTTCCGGACCTTTCATATCCACAACCTCATAGGTAATAGGATCCCGGTGATCCTTCTGCAGTATCTCCTGCAGAATTGTCTTGCTGTCCTGGAACATGGCCTTATGCTCAATGTCATTTAAAACATTGGTCATAATAAACTTGCCTGCCTTGTCAAGACCGCCATCAAGATAAATTGAACCAATCACCGCTTCCAGCGCATCCGACAAGATAGAATCTCTGTTGCGGCCGCCACCCATATCTTCACCCTTGCCAAGCATCAGATATTTTCCAAGGCCAATCTGTCTTGCACAATAGGCCAGTGTCGGCTCGCAGACAAGGCTGGCCCTTTTCTTGCTCATCTGGCCTTCTGCCATATCTGGAAAGTTCTTAAACAAAAAATCACTGGATACAATCTCAAGTACTGCATCACCCAGAAACTCCAGGCGCTCATTGTGATGAATCTTATGCAGCTTGTGCTCATTGGCATAAGAGCTGTGGGTTAATGCTGTAAACAGCAGGTTTTCATCTTTAAACTGATAATCTATTTTTTGCTGAAGTTCTTTTAATAATGTGTGATTTGCCATTCTTCTCCCTCTTCCTGTTCTGTTAAAAAAGAATCCTGCTCGCAGGATTCTCCGCCTGCGGCGGGTCGTTTCTACGACATTGTTCATTACCGCCGCAGTGCGATCCACGCGGAGCGTTTTTTTATTGCATAGGACGCAATTTCCT
>Ga0129312_1000027_pt1 | contig 158353 bp, 145 predicted proteins | sample O827metagenome_FD_94434 | JGI IMG/M metagenome (GOLD analysis project Ga0129312, IMG submission 94434) | Orangutan group fecal microbial communities from Wisconsin, USA - O827 metagenome | ecosystem: Host-associated > Mammals > Digestive system > Large intestine > Fecal | place: USA: Wisconsin... | reverse complement strand
TAATGAATTTAAAAGCATAAGATCTAAGAATTGATGTAAGAAATTAGATTAGAATGTATTTGTAATCGTCAACATTCTATCAGAAAATAGAAATATGCTCTTGCAGAAATCATAACATTAAAATCATAAATTCGCAAGAGCATATTATAAAATTATATTCTTCTTAATATTCCTAAGACAACGGTTTAATCCTGCCCATTATCTCGCGGTCAATTATCCAATCCGTCCATTCGCTACTTCCTAGAATACCGGAATAACTGCATTACCATATGTGTCATTGATGTAAGTTTTTACATCATCGCTTAATACAGCGTCAACCAAAGCTTTTGTCTTTGCACTGTCTTCATTGCCTTCTTTTACGGCAATAACATTTGCATAAGTATCTGCTGCAAGTGAGTCAGAAGCTTCTACAGCGATGGCATCTGCTACATTTAAGCCGCCTTCTGCTGCGTAGTTACCATTGATTGCTGCAATATCAACATCCGGTAAAGAACGAACAAGCTGAGCTGCTTCAATTTCCTTGATTTCAAGGTTTAAAGGATTTTCAACGATATCCAGAACCGTAGCGGAAAGACCGGCGTCTTCTTTTAATTTGATCAGGCCCTGTGCTTCAAGCAACAGTAATGCACGTGCTTCGTTGGTTGTATCATTGGGAACTGCTACAGATGCACCCTCTTTTAATTCGTCAAGGCTTGCGGTTTTTCCTGCGTAAAGTCCGAAGGGCTCAAAGTGAACAGCAGCTACGGAAACAAGATGTGTACCGTTTTCTGCATTGAAATCATCTAAGTAAGGCTGATGCTGGAAGAAGTTTGCATCCAGCTCGCCGTCTTCCAACGCGGTGTTGGGAAGTACATAGTCATTGTACTCTACGATTTCAAGGTCATAGCCTTCTTCAGCCAGCTTGTCCTTTACCTGTGCTAAAATCTCTGCATGAGGGGTAATGCTTGCGCCAACCTTGATAGTCTCAAGCTCCTGTGTATCAGAAGCATCTGCTGCGCTGTCAGCGCTTTCTGTTGTCTCTGTAGTTTCTGTAGTTTCTGCTGTGGCAGCATCATCTGCTGTGCTCTCCTGTGAACCGCAGCCTGTCAAAAGAGCTGCGCCAAGTGCTAAAGTTGCCAGTAATACGGTAAAATTTTTCTTTTTCATAATGTTTTCTCCTCTTTCCTCTTTTTCATATAATGATGTTGGCGTATCTGATTTTTTATTCACCAACCTTCATCCAATTTGTTTTCATTATTTTCATTATTTTTTCAGACACATCCATCCGGTCTGTTTTCATTATTTTCCGGACACATCCATCCGGTCTGTTTTTTTATCAATTCCGGATACGTTTATCCGTCTTGTTGGCAATAAACATGCCAAGCTCCTGGAAAACCTGTACGATCAGCACGAGTACCAGTACGGTTGCCCACATGATGCCTGCCTTGTAGCGGTAATAGCCATAGTTGATGGCGATTGCTCCAAGACCGCCGCCCCCGGTAAATCCGGCCATTGCCGAATAACCAAGCAGTGTTGCAAAAGCAATGGTACAGCCGACAAACAGTGACGGACGCGCTTCCGGCAAAAGCACCTTCCATATAATCTGGAAGTTTCCGGATCCCATAGCCTGTGCGGCTTCGATCACACCATAATCCACTTCCTTTAAGGATGATTCCACCATTCTTGCGATGAAGGGGATCGCTGCCACAACCAGCGGAACTACGGTTGCATTGGTTCCGATCGTCGTTCCGGCTACCAGTCTGGTAAATGGTAAAATGGCGATCAGCAGGATAATAAACGGAATAGATCTTGTCAGATTGACGATCACTCCCAAAATCCAGTTTAAGATCCGGCAGGGACAAATTCCTTTTTTATCTGTAATAAAAAGCAGCACGCCGAGTGGTATTCCCACGAGATAAGAACATGCCGTGGATAAAATAACCATATACAGGGTTTCCAGTGCTCCGCTTCCCAATAGAGAAAGTAACTGACTAAATTCCATCGATAAATTCCTCCTCATAGTGTACTTGTATTTCATCCAGATATTTCTTGGCCCGGGTGATCAGCTCTTCATTGTCCGGAAATTCCAGAAGCATCTGTCCATAAGCTCTTCCGCCGATATCCTCGGTTCCGGCTCCCAAAATGTTGACCGGGATCTGACAGTGTAAAACCAGATTTGCCAAAACCGGTTCGGAAGACGCCTGTCCGCCAAAGACCAGTCGAAACAGCCTTCCGCTGTGATCCTGTTTTTCAAATTTCTGCTTGGGATAGATCATTTCCTGCGCAACCTTTGTCTTGGGCGATAGGAACACATCCTGAATGCTTCCCTCTTCAATGATCTCGCCTTCATTTAAAACAGCTACATGGGTACAGATCTTTTCAACCACCCGCATCTCATGTGTGATGACGATGATCGTGACACCCAGACGCTCGTTGATCTCTTTTAAAAGTTCCAGAATGGAATTGGTCGTATTGGGATCCAGCGCACTGGTTGCTTCATCACAAAGCAGGTATTTAGGCTCGGTTGCAAGTGCTCTTGCGATTGCCACACGCTGTTTCTGTCCACCGGATAGCTGTGCCGGATAATGGTACATGCGATCCTCAAGTCCTACCATTTTGAGAAGCTCTTTTGCCCTCTCCTTTGCCTGTCTGGCGCCAACGCCTGCAATCTCCAACGGATAGCATACATTTTTCAGGGCATTTCTCTGAGCCAATAAATTGAACTGCTGGAACACCATGCCTATCTTTCTTCTTTCTGTTCTAAGATCGGCACTTCCGAGTGCGGTCAGCTCCGTATCATCGATATAGACCTTTCCCTCTGTCGGACGCTCCAACAGGTTCAGACATCGGACCAGTGTCGATTTGCCGGCACCGGATGAACCGATAATACCAAAAATACTTCCATCTTCTATTGTAAGACTGACATTTTTCAAAGCTTCTGTCTGCTTATCCTTTTGTACAAATGTCTTGCTTACCTGTTCTAATCGGATCATATTGCTTGTAAAATCTCCTTCCTGAATTGTAAAAAGCTCCCGCTTTTATTCATAAAAAAAACAGATACATTTCTGTACCTGCCCACGCTTACATCAATCATCTCTGTCTTTAACGACGTATTGACGGCACAGCAGGATAAACCATATCATGACATCTCATCATACAGCAGCACATCTGCATATTCATCATTGTATTTTTGCTAATTGATCCTGTCATAATCATTTATCCTCCTGTTTCTTATTTTTATCACAGGCTTTACAGCTTCATTACATTTTAGATTTCTGCCTGCATCTGATCTACTCTGTATCTGCAGATCGGTTATCTTTGTGATAGGCTTAGTATAGCATCCTGTCAGGAATTACGCTAATACTTAGAAAATATAATTGGCTATAGCATAAAACTATAGCCAATCTCTAAAATCTCTATTATTTTTCTGTTATATCTGCGCGATCATATATGGCAGCTTACTCTTTCAATTTAAAACTCTACTTTAAAAATTCTGGCACTAAACGGCGCCAGATCGACCACGACGCGACTGTCCTTTCCACTGTATTCCTGTGGATACATATGGCAGTTGTCATCCTCCGGCTTCGTACAACCACCGTAACACTCCCAATCACTGTTTAAAAGCTCCTTGATTGATTTGCACGTATCAATTCCAAAGGTAAAATTCTTCCAGAACTGGTCTGACAGGTTAAGCGCTGTCACAATCCAGTTGTCCCTGCCCTTTCTGGCATATACATAGGTAGATTTTTCCCTGGCATGGATCTCCAGCCATTCAAAGCATTCGGAATTGTACTCGCCTTCATATAAAGCCGGCTCGTTTTCATAGAGTTTACATAACTTTATATAATACTTATGAAAAGCATCGTGAAACGGATATTTGATCAGATCCCAGTCCTGCTCTCTTTCTTCATCCCACTCGCGGAACTGTGCAATCTCATTGCCCATAAAGTTGAGCTTTTTACCGGGATGTGTGTAAAAATATGCATAAAAGGCTTTGATCTGACGGCATTTATCCTCGTACTGTCCCCACATTTTCTGGATGATGGTAGCCTTGCCATGCACCACCTCATCATGGGATAAGGTTAACATAAATAATTCTGTGTAAAAATACTGCATGGAAAATGCCAGCTTATAATAGTGTGCAGGTCGATGCGCGGGCTCTACCTTGAAATACTCCAGCGTATCGTTCATAAAGCCCATGTCCCATTTATAATCAAATCCCAGTCCCTGATAGGTAACCGGCGCTGTCACTTTCAAAAAGTCCGTCGAATCCTCGGCAACCAAAATACACTGAGGGAAACGCCGGTGCAGTCCGTAATTCAGTCTCTTGATAAAATTTACCGCACTCGTGTTGACACCACAGTCCGGATTGCCGCGCCAGTATATCATCCGGCTGATGGCATCCATCCGCAGCCCGTCAAAATGGAATTCCTTCAGCCAGTAATAAGCGCTTGACTGCAGAAAGCTTGCAACCTCGCCCCTTGCATGATTAAAATTGTAGGTTCCCCATTCACTGATGGCAATATCCTTACTCGGGAATTCATAAAGCGCTGTTCCGTCAAACTTTCCAAGTCCGTAGGAATCGATTGCAAAATGAACCGGAACAAAATCAAGCAAAACACCAATCCCATTCTGATGGCAGAGATCAATGAGCTTTTTTAACTGATCCGGTCTGCCATAACGCCTTGTCGGTGCAAAAAATCCGGTGTTCTGATACCCCCAGGAACAGCTTGCCGGATGCTCCGATAACGGCATAAACTCCAGATACTGAAATCCGTTTTCTTTGAGATAGGCGATCAGTTCATCCGCCATTTCATCATAATCCTGCCCCTTGCGAAAGCTTCCGGGATAACACTCATAAATATTCATCGGACGGTCATAGCACTTATCCCGCTGTTTCATCCATTCATCATCCTCAAACCGGTAATCGGACAGATCTTCAATCACAGAAGCAAATGCCGGCGGCATTTCCATCGCAAAACCATACGGATCACAGTGCTCTATCCTTTCACCACTCTGCGTACAGATCACATATTTATATAATTGTCCGGCTTTTGCGCCCTTGATATAGGCCTGCCACACCCCCCTGTACTCACAGGGATACATATTGTATTCTACCCATCCGGAAAAGTCACCGATCAGCTTTACATCTTTGGCATTTGGCGCATAAACCCGAAAAGAAACACCATCCGACTCCACATGCGCCCCAAAATACGTATAGGCATCGAATGCTGTTCCTTTTAAAAATTCATTGTAATTCATAGTCCCCCAATCCATCGTCCCAACGTCCGGACGACTGATTTTCTTATGGCATGACCTGCTTCACAGCCATCATGCGTCGTAACTATCGTATTTTATCATTTTTTAAGATACCTTTTCAACAAATTATCTCCTGTATTGACAGTTTTTTCATGTTATTACACACATCAAACAGATTGTGGGTATTATTTATGGAAATATCCCTACATTTTAAAAACAAGACCGGCCACAGCCCCACAGACCATCCAGAAAAAAGGATGTATTTTACTCAGTTTTTTCAAATTCATCGCCACAAAAAAGACGGCACATAAGATCAGCGGAAAAACCGGCAGTTGAAAGCTTCCATCCTTTGCGGTAAACAACGCCGTCTGGAAAATACCGTAAACCGCGGTTGCGATCAGACCGGTAACAACCGGACGGATCATGGCAAACGATGATTTTACATAAGGATTTTCATTGAATTTATCCAAAATCTTGGCAATGATCACAATAACGATCAGGCTCGGCAGTACCAAAGAAAAGGTTGCTACGATCCCACCTGTCAGCCCGGCTGCATGAAAGCCCGCATAGGTTGCCATGTTGATTCCGATCGGTCCGGGCGTACTCTCGCTGATGGCAAGCATATTGACCACATCCGCCTTTGTGTACCAGTCATGTCTGGACGGAATGTCCATCAGAAACGGAATTGTCGCCGGTCCTCCGCCCACGGCAAACAGTCCGATCTGAAAAAATTCTATAAATAATTGTATAAAAACGTTATCCATCTGTATCTCCATCCGCTTTTCGTTATACTTAACAAGTCCTGTACGACACTCTTTTTACACGGAAAGCTTTCCTGTTTTATATAATACAATCCCCACAATACCGGCTAAAACCACCAAAAGCACCGTCGGTACCGGCGTAAACATGGCAAGCAAAAATCCGCCCACAGCCATTACTGCCGTGATTTTATCAACGATACTTTTTTTACCCATGGTGAGCACCGTATTTAACATCAGCGCGCATACGACCACCTTGATCCCGCCGACGGCATGTGCCACATAGGGATTATCCATAAACTGCTGAATAAACATGGCCAGAATAGAAACAATGATCAAAGACGGGCTGATCATTCCAAGTGTTGATACAATGGCTCCCGGTATGCCTTTTCTCTTGTATCCGACAAAGGTGGATACATTGACCGCGATGATTCCGGGAGTGCACTGTCCAACCGCATAATAGTTGAGCAGGTCATCCTCCTCTACCCAGTTCTTTTTCTGCACCAGTTCGTACTTTAACATCGGCAGCATGGTAAGCCCTCCGCCGAAGGTCAGCCCTCCGATCCGGAAGAAAGTTGTATACAATTCCCAAAATTCACGCATTTTTATCACTCCTAGTCAGGGCAGCCGATCTGCGCCTGCCATTTGAATGTCAACTGAAATATCAATCAAAATATCAAAAAAACAATAATCAACAAATTTAACGATCCGATTGAAAGATGAAATAAAAACCGGTAAATACCTAATATATTGTCAGATTTCATAATCAGACGAAAAATCCAGATAAGAAATATATCTTTCGTTAAAATCCGGTTCCATCGCCAGATTGATGATTTTCTTTTTAGGAAAATCAGAGCCATTGGAAAATAGCTTATCTTTGATTACAAGCTTATCATATCCATATACTCTGGCTCCGGAAAGTGCCGTATTGCCGCATGCAAAGGTCTTTCCCCGGAAAGCATCCGGCAGCAGTCCGACACCAAAAGCGGCCTCAACATCCAGATAATACCCAAAACCGCCTGCTACATAGACCTGTCCGATATCCTGAAGTGCACAGCCAAAAGCTTCTGAAAGATAATCAATACCACACCGGACGGCTGCCTTTGCAAGCTGCATCCGGCGGATATGATCTTGTGTTATGTAAACTTGTTTTTTGTATTCAATGGCTACGCCCTGCTCAAACCACTCATCCTGCAGGGTTCCATGACAATCTATCCTGTGTTCCTTTAAAAGCCGGTACAAAATTGCAACCACATCCGCGCCAAACAATCCGACATCTGCGATGGAATCAAAGGCTGAACCGGCTGCCGCCGAGGTTGCTGCCATTTGGTCAGAATCAAACAGTACCATTTCGGCGTTTGTACCAAGATCTATCAAGAGCGTAGGGCTGTTATTTGTTGTTGAACCAACAGCCAGAATACCACTAAAGATATCCCCGCCCACAAATGCACTGTAACCGGGCATAATATAAGTCTCAATTCCTGCAATTTCCGTCCGGACCTCGTGTAAACAAACGGCATCAAAAGGCGCCTTACTAAGCCCCTGCACGTCATATTCCATCAACAGGTGCACCATGGTTGTATTTGCCGCAATTACCATAAAAAGGACATCGTCACCTCCCAGCTTTTCCACACCCTGGCAAAGCTGATCCCGTATGATATGGCTCAATTCCTCCCGATGTCCGTGCTCCGATGCCTCCAGCCGGGAAATCACATCACTTCCAAACCGGTTTTGTGCGTTGACGGCTTTATAGGTTTCGATCACCTGTCCGTCGGATGCAGAGACCTTCTGCATGACCAGCGTCGTCGTACCGATATCCGTCGTAATAAAATATTTTCCATCATATCCATCTATCGGCTTCCACTTTATATCCAATGCCTTGGAAACAGCATCTACCATTCTTAGCTTCGGAACCTCAATCTCACAATCGGTATATAACCGGGAAAGACAGGTCAGACGATATCCCCGCCGCAATTCATCCGGTGAAAAAAAACGTCTTTCCTGCGCTGTCGGTAATGGTGCTCCTTTCAAAAAACGCACCCTGCATTTGCCGCAGATTCCCTTACCTCCACAGTTTGCGGCAACCGGTATTCCTGCCTTCTGACATAGCAAAAGTAAGCTTTCTCCCGATTTGAAAAAAAGCTTACTTTCTGATGTTTCATTTTCTGTTTTGATTACCAGTTGCAATTCAGACATCTTTCATCCCGCCTACAGAAATCTGTGCTTCATCTTACCTTATACAAACTGATTTCTGTCTCTGTTATAAACATAACCGATTGTAGCGAGTTTATCAAGTATTGTCTGCTTGTCAACATCCTCATCCTCGCATAAATCATCAAGTGAGGAATAAAAATCTCTCAGCTTTAAGTTGACATAACTCAAAAGCATTACCGGGTCATTCGGCATCATATCCATATCTCCTTTTATCTGCCGGATGAGGAACCATTGTTTCCATTATTGTAATAATCAAAGAACTTCTGGATAAATTCATCGGCACTCTGTCCGTTCTGCTGTGAATCGCTGCCGCCATCACTGTTTCCATTGTCCTGATAGGTACTCTCCTGATTCTGTGAAGCTGCTGTGTTGGTTGTCTGTGTCAGGGTAACAGATACGGTCTGTTCTTCATATCCACCGTCTTCTTTTGCACGCTGTATTACAACATCAACCGTTTCTCCGGCTTTATAGTATTGTAAGGTTGATTTTAAATCATCATAATCCGTAACACTCATTCCGTCAAATTGTGTGATGATATCACCCTTTTTAATACCGGCATTTGCTGCTGCACCGTTGTCCTGGATCTCTAATACATAAACGCCCTGAGGAATATTGTACATTTCGGAAATATCCTGTGAAACATTCTGGCAGGAAATACCGAGATAGCCCTGTTCCTCTGTACCGGCAATATCTCTTGTTTCGCGGTTCATCAGATTTTCTAAAATCGGCTCAGCTGTATTGATCGGAATTGCATATCCCATGCCTTCTACAACCGTGGATGCAAACTTGGAAGAGTTGATACCGATCAGCTCACCTTTCATATTTAATAAGGCACCGCCACTGTTACCGGGGTTGATGGCAGCATCGGTCTGAATTAACTTGGCTGTCATGCCGTCAATGGTCACTTCACGATTCTGTGCACTGACAATACCGGTTGTAACACTCTGTCCATAGCCTAATGCATTACCGATAGCTACGACCTGATCACCGACCTTAACATCGGATGAATCACCAATTTTGGCAATGCTGATAGATGATTTGATCTCATCTGATAAGTCGCTTAGCTGAACTGCGATAATACCCAGATCATTTCCAGCATCTGTACCTTTTACCTTTGCTTCGACAACTTTATTTTCATCATCGCCAAAGCATACGGAAATCTCATTGGCATTGACAACTACGTGGTTGTTGGTTGCGATCAAAAGCTCGGTATCATTCTGTCCGATGATAATACCGGAACCGGCACTTGTTGCTTCATACTGTCTGGTACCAAACATACTCTGTACTTCTTCAACACCCTTATTGGTGATGGATACGATGGAAGGCATGCAGCTTTCAGCGATCTGTGCAACGGTATATTCGCTTGCATCCTTATTTGAAACCGGATTGGCGGTTGCTTTATTACTTTCGGATGATGCATCTGTACTGTCTGCGGAAGTGTCTGCTGTATCCGATGCCACAACTGTTTCACTGATCTGTGTATTGGCATTGGCAGCTGCGATCTTCTGATCAAAACCGCTTGCTTTCATAACACCGATAAATACCAGTGACGCAGCCAGACCAAAGGCAACACCGCTTACCAACATCATGCCGAATTTACGGACTGTTGCGGGCATCTTTTTTGTTTTCTTGTTGTGATCATCTCCATGATCGCCACCATTCATATCAGGAGCAGCTCCATAATTTTGTGAAGAGCTGTCATATTCATAATAATTGTGATTTTCGTACATAGCTAAAACCTCTTTCCTGTTTCTTGATACTAATAAGATAACGTAGCTTTGTTATAAAAATATGGTAAAAATGTGTTTATTTTGTGAAATATGCAACAAACAATGCAGTCAGAAGAAACAAACACAAAAACTGCCGTGGCAGCCGGAAGATATAATATCCTCCGGCCAAGCCCACAGCAGTTTTCTTTCTTTTTATTTTAAGCATCCGATACCATTTTTATCATTCTTCCTTATGAGCAACCAGCTTATCACCGTCTACATCGATCACAATGTGATCCCCCTGTCCGATCTGGTCGGCAAGGATCAGTTTGGCTGCGGCAGTTTCCACATATTTCTGGATATAACGTTTCAACGGTCTCGCACCATAAACAGGATCATAACCATGGTCTACAATAAACTGTTTGGCAGCATCTGTACATGACAGATGTAAATCACGGTCACTCAGACGTTTATTCAGATCCGCAATGATCAGATCGATGATTCCGCTGATGTTATCCTTGGTAAGCGGCTTGAAGAGAATGGTCTCATCCAGACGATTTAAAAATTCCGGTCTGAAATGAGCTCTCAAATCATTCATGACAAGCTCTTCCGCTTCTTTGGATATCTCACCCTTTTCATCAATACCGTCAAGCAGATACTGTGCTCCGATATTGGAAGTCATGATCAGGATGGTATTTTTGAAATCGACGGTCCTGCCGAGCGAATCGGTAATACGTCCGTCATCCAATACCTGCAATAATACATTGAATACATCCGGATGTGCTTTTTCAATTTCATCAAACAGCACAACGGAATACGGTTTACGACGAACAGCCTCTGTCAACTGACCGCCTTCTTCATATCCGACATATCCGGGAGGCGCTCCGATCAGACGGGATACGGAATATTTTTCCATATACTCACTCATATCAAGTCTGACAATATTGCTTTCGTCATCAAACAGGCTCTGTGCAAGTGCCTTTGCAAGCTCTGTCTTGCCGACACCGGTGGGTCCCAAAAACAGGAACGAACCAATTGGCTTGGTCGGATCCTTGATACCGGCTTTAGAACGGATAATCGCTTCTGTGACCTTGGTCACACCTTCATCCTGGCCTACCACTCTCTTGTGAAGTTCTTCATCCAGATGTAAGGTCTTATTGCGTTCGCTTTCCGTTAATTTTGCTACCGGGATACCGGTCCAACGGGAAATGATCTTGGCAATCTCATCATCATCCACACTCTCGTGTACCAGACTGCGATTCTGCTTGCCTACCTTTGCTTCCTCTGCTTCCAGTTCTTTTTTCATCGCCGGCAGTTTGCCATAGCTAAGCTCTGCAGCTTTTTCCAGCTTGCCTTCTCTGGTTGCAATCTGGATCTCATTGTTGACAGCTTCAATATCCTCACGAAGCTTCTGTAATTTTTCAACGCTGGCTTTTTCATTTTCCCAGGTTGCCTTTTGCGATGCAAACTGTTCCTTTAATTCTGCCAGCTCTTTTTGTAAATCAGCCAGACGCTCAATGGAAAGCTTGTCGTCTTCCTTTTTAAGAGCCGTCTCCTCGATCTCCATCTGCATGATACGGCGGTTCAGCTCATCCAGCTCTGTCGGCATGGAGTCAAGCTCTGTCTTGATCAGGGCACAAGCCTCATCTACCAGGTCGATCGCCTTATCCGGCAGGAAACGGTCTGTGATATAACGATTGGATAAAACAGCTGCGCTGACTAATGCGGTATCCAAAATCTTGACGCCGTGGAACACTTCATAACGGTCTTTTAATCCACGCAGAATGGAAATCGTATCTTCTACCGTCGGTTCATTGACCATAACCGGCTGGAAACGACGTTCCAAAGCCTGGTCTTTTTCAATGTACTGACGATACTCATCCAAAGTTGTGGCACCGATACAATGCAGTTCACCACGCGCCAACATCGGTTTTAACATATTGCCTGCATCCAGTGCGCCATCTGTTTTGCCCGCACCGACAATGGTATGCAGCTCATCAATAAACAAAATAATCTGTCCATCGCTGTTTTTAACATCCTCAAGTACGGCTTTCAGACGTTCCTCAAACTCACCACGATATTTTGCTCCGGCAACCAGAGCACCCATATCCAGTGAAAAAATCTTTTTATCCTTTAAGCTGGCAGGTACATCGCCACGGACAATACGCTGTGCAAGTCCTTCGACAACGGCAGTTTTACCAACACCGGGCTCACCAATCAGCACCGGATTGTTTTTGGTCTTACGGGACAGAATACGGATCACATTCCTGATCTCCGCATCACGGCCGATAACCGGATCAAGCTTCTGTCTCTTTGCTTTGTCTACCAGATCCTCACCATATTTTTCCAAGGTATCATAGGTAGCCTCCGGATTGTCGCTGGTCACACGCTGATTGCCTCTGACAGTTGAAAGAGCCTGTAAGAACCGCTCCCTCGTAATGCCAAACTCCTGCATCATATCCTTGATGCCTTTGTTGGGATATTTTAATAAGGATAAGAACAAATGCTCGACGGAAACATATTCATCTCCCATAGCCTTTGCTTCATCTTCGGCTGATATCAACACTTTATTTAGGGACTGTCCGATATAAACCTGACCTCCCTGAACCTTAACTTTTTTCTCTATCAGCTGCTTTACGTAGTTTACATAATATTCTTTCTGAATATCCATCTTCTCAATGAGTTTTAAAATCAGACTATCTTCAATCGAAAGAAGGGATAATAACAAATGTTCCTCATCAATCTCCTGATTGCCGTAATCATAGGCCAATTTTTCACAACCATTGATAGCTTCAATCGATTTTTGCGTAAATTTTTGAAAATTCATATATAACACCCCTTTCAAAAAATGTATGTGTCAATCTGTGTCAACATAGGCTTCGAAATACCATACAATCTGGTATCTCTCATGCTCTGGGTATGTTATAACGCAAAAATTAGCACTCGTCAAGAGAGAGTGCTAATAATTTTTCTAAAAATTCTATAAACTGATTTAACTTAGAGGAACAAACGAAATCAGGAATCCAATACCATCCCATCCTTCCATTCGTGACTGTACCGCAGGTATTCCGATTCCGTATTTAAAAATGTCTCTGCATTTTTCGGAAGCAAAATCGGCTCAATCGTATGCTTCTGATAATCACACACATAAATCTTCTTGACACAGTTTAAAAACACCCAGTCAAACCAGTGCTCTTTTTCCTTCTGTGTATAACCCATATATTCAAATAAAGCTCCGGCATCAATATCATTTTCATCATTGGGATGCAAAAACAGATACAGACCATTGTATTTCATATGTGTATAATTGGTGTTTAGCTTTTCAAGCTTCCGGTCGAAACGGTATTTTGCCTTGGAAAGATAATCCTGCTTCACTTCCTGATCCGGCAGAATCGCCCAGAAACGCCCATTATAAAAATTCAATCGGTCTCCGTATTTTTCAAAAGCCATCTCCGGAAGCTCCTCTTTCAGACAGCCCAGATATTTTTCAATAAAATCCTCTTCCTGTCCGTCATGCGGCAATAGTGCCTGACTGACCTCCAGTCCGAAATTCATCGTCTCGTTGATCCAGTCCGGCGATTCACTCTTGATAAAATGAGGCTTGTATTCCTTCCATAAATATTTTAAAGAGACCGCTGCATATATTTCGTTGAGCATTTTTTCATAAGCCATTTTGTCACCTGCCGTTTTTCAAACTTTGTTATTTGTATTGATCTGATATCGCCTGCACGATAAGACTTTTGAACTTACATCCAGTATAACAGATAAAACAGCGTTTGCACCAGTCCGTCGCAACATCTCCTTCTTATCTCCATCTTATTTCCATTTTCCACATATAACTTATTTCCATTTTCCATATGTAACTTGCTTTTCCGCCCGTTTAATGATAAATATAATCCTGACATCATATTATAATAAAGTTCAAGGAGATCCTAAGACCATGAAAACAAAAACAAACAAACTTTTTTCCTTACTTCTCTGTGCAATGTTATCTGCAGCAATGGCTTTTACCATGACAGGCTGTAGTGGAAAAGATACTTCAGATGCTGCAAACGGGGAATCTGTAACAGAAGAAACAATAACAGAATCAGACAACGATCAGACCACCGAACCCGAAGACACAAACGCGCAGTCAGATAATACCGAGTCCACTGATTCACAGTCAGCTGATACGGCATCTGATGTCGAGGTGCTTGGCGAAGGTGAGACTGTGTTTACTTTCATCGTAACAGATGCCGATGGAAATGACACACAGTTCGAGATCCATACAGACAGGAAAAAGGTAGGCGAGGCTTTATCAGAGCTTGGACTGATTGCCGGCGAGGACAGCGAATACGGCCTTTATGTAAAAACTGTCAATGGTGTCACCGCTGACTATGACACAGACAAGACATACTGGGCTTTCTATGTAAACGGCGAGTATGCTCAGTCCGGTGTTGACGCTACCGACATTGTGAATAGAGATACCTATTCTTTCAAGATTGAAAAATAACAAGGGTTATAGAAATGAAACTTTCAACAAGGGAACTAACTGTATTTGCTATGCTGGGGGCACTGATGTATGCATCCAAGATGATCATGGAGGTTGCCCCCAACGTGCATCTGCTCGGCGTATTTACGATTGCCTTCACAGTTGTATACCGTAAAAAAGCACTCTATCCCATTTACACCTATGTGTTATTAAATGGTGTATTCTGCGGATTTGCCACATGGTGGCTTCCTTATCTCTATATATGGACGGTACTGTGGGGTGTTGTCATGTTGATCCCCAATAGCATACCGTGAAAAATAAAACCTGTTATTTATATAATCTGCTGTTCCTTACACGGCTTTTTATTTGGCACGCTATACGCACCGGCTCAGGCTATTTTATATGGAATGGGCTTCAAAGCTACAATCGCCTGGATCATTGCCGGTCTGCCCTGGGATGCCATTCACGGAGTAAGCAATCTCGTCTGCGGTCTGCTGATCATGCCGATTGTAAAGATTCTGACATATCTTGAAACCCGTGCGGCTTTATAATCATTGCCTGCCGGCCGGTTTCCGCTTCAATCCTCTCAGATAATCCTTCACATCCTTCTGCGGTATCCGCGATTCCATCATCTTTTGCAGTGCGCGGTTGTAAGTCCTGTCATCCAGCATACAGCCGGATAAAAAATCAAGCGTTTCTTTTGGATAACAGCAAAAGGCCTCTGCAAGCGTCCACGCGGCTGCCATAGAGGTATAATATGGCTGGAATTCCCGGTTCAGGGCATGAAAGATTTGTTCCAGATAAGTTCCCGGTGTCCGGGCCGGATGGCGGCAGTCCTCCATGGAAATCGTCCGCAGTCTCTTTTTCGTATTTCCATTCTCATCACATTTTAAAAGATGCTGCATCATGATAATGATACCGACACGCGTGTCAAACTCCCGGTCTGAGTACAGATATTTCCGGATAAAATCCCAGGTTTTCTCTCGATCTGTCCTGAGAATGTCCATCTTGGAAAAAACACTGTCACACACCGACCAGTTATCAACACGCGGTATAAAATCCTCAATATAAGGAAGAATCTCATCCAAAGGCTCTTTCACATAGCTTAGCATCATGCCACGAAGCATAATCTCTTCAAAATAAAGATCCTCTGTCTCCCATTCCTTTCTCCAGTTTTCTTTTGCAAGCTCTTTTGCTTTTTTTCTTAAAACAGGAAGTCTGACGCCGAGCATATTGATATCGCCCGGTGTCAGACTCTTTGAAAAATCCCTGTATTGTTCTTCTGCATGTTCAAATAAAAATGCTCTGACAGCTTCTCTCATATCTTCCGGTTTTCCTTCCATAATAAGCCTTCCACATAAGGTATGACTTCATTATACCAGATCCATTTCATTAAAACTATGCAGGTTATTCTTTTTCTTTTCCACAACCGGCTCTTCTATTTGCCGGGTCCGTAATTTCAGAATTGCCTCCATAATCTCATCACAGACATTCTGGTCATTATAAATTTCCTCAAAGTTCTGCACCTCATAAAGACACATATTCCGGATTTTACGACTTAGCTTTGTCTTAAGATTATGCCCGGCCAGCTGAAACATAATTTCATGCTCCAACGGTTCTCCGTCGATCAGGAAAAACTGATAATTAAAATCGACAATCTTTGCCATTCCTCTTCCTGATGCGGAAGCATAGGAAAGTGTATTATGTATTTCAATTCTGGGAAAATACCGCTTCAACCGGAATACCGGCACACTTCTGCGTCCGATATTGGTACTCAGGTCATCATAGATACCTGTCTTTTTCTGCAGTCCCTGTGGCTTTGTCGGAATTCTGTCATAGCAGATTCCCAAAAGATTGTCATAACCTCTTTCACTTTTAAATCCGATAAATTCCATGGTATAGAGCCATGGTTTTTCCCTGCTTTTCTCTTCTTTTGTAAATTTTATCTCACACATCATTTCCGTATGGTAATTTCTGTCCTGTATCTCCAGACTGACACCGGATTTTTCATACACATTCAATAAATGCGGCTCATCCATATAAATAGCTGCACCGGTTTCCGAAATATCTCTGGTCATACACGGATAGTCCTTTCCGTTAACATGAAGTACCGCCGGCAGCTGTACCTCAACACGTTCTGATTTCCGATAGGTCTTCCTTCCACTGATAAAAAACAGACACATTACCATATTATACAGATTCACAATAAGCCAGAACAATACGACGATCGGTCCCATCGAACCGCTGTCAAACATGACCTTTATACAGTTGATGATACCTATGACAGAAAGAACGATCAGCAGAACAAACGGCATCTGATATACCAGCTTTCCTGATGCATCCTCCTCCACACTCCCCTTATTTGTAACCTTGAATTTTTTGAGTGATATTCCAAAGGTTTCCAGCAAAACAGGTAAGAGCATATACGGGAAAAGCGCATATTCATAAATTGACGTCCATTTGGTGTTGCGGATATTGTTGCTCAGCCGCTTTAAGCTGATATTGCTCGTCACATACATCGGAAGCCAGAATATCAGCACCTCCGGAAGCGAACAGCGGAAAATCATATAACCAAACACCGCATATAAAATCGGTGACATAATATAAAAGAACCGCTTTATTGGCGCATACCAGTACCATATAGAGGCCCAGTAATTCATCTTCTGCCCAAAGGACAAATCCTTTGATGTAAAAATATGCATCTTCCTGCCTGTTGAAATAACGCCTCTTGCCCAGCGGACTCTCTGTTGGATCAGATTCTGCAGCTCATTGGCACTCATTCCGGATGCCAGTACTTTGCCAAGACCAAGTGATACATAACCCTTTTTCTGTATCAGAAGTCCGGTCGCAAAATCCTCCGTGATCGCATCCATGTAAAATCCGCCGATATCATTGAGTGCCTCCCTGCTGATAATCGTATTGGAGCCTCCGTAAATACAGCTGTTTGTCCTTGTACGTGCCACCTCAATATCTCGGTAAAAATAATCCTGTTCATTGGGAATCTTCTGTTCGGAATGCAGATTGAACTGGAACAGATCCAGATCATAAAAGGCCTGTGGTGTCTGGATAAATCCAAGCTTTACCTGATCCTCCGGTTTTTTATCCTTGTTTCGCAGCTCCGCATCCACACAATAAGGTATGGTTTCCATCAAAAAACAGCTTTGCGGAAGCATGTCTGCATCCAGGGTAAGAATATATGGAGAATGGGAATGCGCCAGGGCATTGTTTAAGTTTCCGGCCTTCTGTCCTTCATGTGTCTCACGGTCCAGATAATGGACCCCAAGCTGCGATGCCAGCATTTTCATTGTTTCGCGATGACCATCATCACACAGATAGATATGTACTTTGTTTTTATCCGGATATTCCATCCGTTTACAGGCACAGATCGTCTTTGCCAAAAGGACAATATCTTCATTATAAGTGGAAATAAACACATCCACATCCGGGAACAGCTCTAACGGCACATCCGGTTTTGGATAATCCCTGGTATTGTACATATTGGCATAGTGCACCAGTGCCTCCACCATACCGAGTGTCTCCACGATCAACAGGGCTATGCCGACAAACACGGAAACAAACCCGTAACCAAAGGGAATCGTAAAGAAAATACGCCACATCAGATATATAATGGTGCAGAAAATATTCAGGGCAAACCACCACTTGTTGCTCCAGTCCCATATCAAATTTTTAAGATCTGTTTTCACAGTCTGTTTCATTCCGGCTTTCTCCATTTGATTTTCATCAGTCTTCATTGTCAATATCTTTTTGGCATCCCGTCAATGCCCTCATTCTCTCTTCCTGCAGCGATCTTTAATCGGCATCCTCTGCGATATCTTCTCATCTGCCGTCTTCTATCGCACCATCGGTTGTCTTACCGTCTTCTGTTTCACCGTCTTCTGTCTCACCATCGGCTGTCGCACCGTCTTCTGCCGCACCGACTTCTGTCGCACCATCGGCTGTATCCTCCCGGAAAAACTGGAAAGCGTCATCTCCAATGTTGTATGGATACATTTCGATGATAATGCAATCAAAACGGTTGTTTTTTATATAGCTTTCAATATCCAGCTCATCCATATTTTCCAGCGACCACATGGCATCGATCTCCCCACACATGGGAGTCAGGAAGGAAATAACCGGCGAAAAATAAGAGTCACGTATCATAAAAATATGCTTTCCGTCCGGATTGGAATGGTTCACGATCTTTTCATAGCTTCTAAGACCGTTCAGATACAGGGAATACTGCGAGTCAGAATAAATATCCGTATTTTCCAAAACCTCCGGCAAAATCAGGGTGCCGATAATATCTCCGTCCTTATTGGTGTACTGTCCGTTTTCCTCCAGATAGGTACGGGCAATGTTCATATGAAACTTGGGATAATAAGCAACCATGTCATCCAGTCCGGAATAATTTTTACCGGTTGCGCGTCCCATGGAGCCAAGCATACCCTGTCTGTATACCTTTGTCTCAAACTGACTTTTCGCCAGATACTGATCCGTATCCAGTTCATAACCATATTTTTCATTGAGGGTATCGGCTAAAACCTCTGTCGCATAAAAGGCCGCCGGTATTGTCCAGTGATGATCTGTTTTAAAAAAAGCTTCCTCATATGGAACTTCCTCATTGGGCAGATACTTATTCAAATCAAGTGTATCCACACCAAGACGGTTTAAATAAAACAGTGTCTCATCCACAACCACCTGCGGATCATTGACAGGCATATCTTCACTGTAAAACTCAGTCTGTCCCGGCACATACTTGGACGGTGCCACCACAAATAAAACATCCGTCCCAAACCGTGACACATAATCATTTAACCGTTTCACACGCATTGCACATTCAAAATAATCATTTTCATCATCCCGATAAAAAGCTGAATAATGCAGACTTCCGGTCTCATCCTTGATATAGGCAAAATTGTTGATTTCTTTTTTATCCAAAGCCTTCTGCACGGCACCGAAGTATTCAATGTACTTCATACGGCCCTCGATATTTTCCTCCATCGTATTTTGCAGCGTGGCAACCTCGGTCTGCAGCTCATTGGGATTGTCGGCAGCTTCCTTTCGGAAGGTTCCCAAAGCCTCCATGAGCGTATCGCGGTTCAGCATGACGCTGTATACAGAGTATAGCAGGATAAAGGCAATGAAGATAACGGAGAAAATGCGCTTTCGCAGGAAGTATGCGTTTTTTATTAAATTATGTTTTAATTTCTTGAATATTGCTTTCATGGTTTCCTTTTGCTCATTTCTGTCTGTTTTTAAAAATTAAGAGCCATCAATTCGCAAAATCGTTGCTTTGCAACTTTCCTTTTGCTCATTTCTGTCTTTTCGCCAGATAGTATCCAAATATTTTGATCCTGCAAGCAAGCTTGCGTCTCAAAATCTTCGGATACTGCCTGGCTCTTAATTTTTAAAAATTAAAATATATAAACGGATTGTAGCTGCCGGCAGAGAGGTATCCGACGGACAGTAAAAACAGTGCCATAAGCACGATTGGATAAATGATCGTCATAATCACATTGGCGGCTTTCGTGCGGTGATTGTACAGATACTCATTGACTTTTCTGGCAATCGGTGTCGCAAAGATACATCCGGCTAAGAGGAAAATCCAGTTTTCTTTTAGGATGATGCATGCCAGCCCGCTGTAAAAGCCATTGCGGTTTAGTCCAAACATATTTAAGATAAAGCGCCCCGCCTGATACAGATCATTCGCCCGGAATAAGACCCATGCCAGATTGACAAGAAATAACGTATATAAATGCTTCATCCAGTTATACTTCATTTTGTCCGTATACTGGAAAAACCGTTCGGCAAGCTGAACCACAAAGTACATAAACCCCCAAAGGATAAACGTCCAGTTGGCGCCATGCCAGATACCGGTCAAGAGCCATACAATAAACATATTACGCACCATAAAGTCCCGGTTTTCCACGCGGCTTCCGCCAAGTGGGAAATAAACATATTCACGAAACCAGTCGGTCAGGGATATATGCCACCGCTTCCAGAAATCCTGGATTGAGGTCGCAATGTACGGATAGTTGAAGTTTTCACCAAATTTAAAGCCAAAGCACAGTGCCAGTCCGATCGCCATGTCCGAATAAGCAGAGAAATCATAATAAATCTGCAAGGTATAGGCTATGCTTCCAAGCCATGCGAGCATGGCCGGAACCGCATACTGATCGGTGCCGACCGCAGACCATGAAAAGACATTGTCGGCAATCCCTGCAAAACAGTTCGCTAACAGCACCTTTTTTATAACACCGGCTACAAACCTGCTCATACCAAGTGCCACTTTATCAAAAGTAACCTTTCTTGTCCGGATATCCGCTGCAATCGTCTTGTACTGGATGATCGGACCAGCAATCAGCTGTGGAAAAAACGAAATATAAAGTCCTACATAAAACGGATTTTCAGCCTTTACAATTCCTTTGTAGACATCGATCACATAAGATAACGCCTGAAATGTAAAGAAAGAAATACCGATCGGCAGTGCTATGGAGATTTGCGTTGTGGAAAACAGGTCCGAAAACATGTCGGATACAAAGCCAAGGTATTTGAACACAAATAAAATGCCCAGATTTACCACAACCGTCATAATCAGAAAGAACTTTCTTTTTTTCTTTTTCCCAACTGATACAAGATACCCCATCAGGGAATTGAACAGGATGGAAAAAAGCAGCAGCAGAACATTTTTCGGCTCTCCCCACGCATAAAACACCAGACTTGCCACAAGCAGCACAATATTCTGCAGGGTACGCGAAAATGAACAGCTAAAATATAAAATTAATGTAATTGGAAAGAAATAAAACAAAAAAATGATACTGGAAAATACCATCTGTACTTCTCCTACTTACTTGTATACCTACATTGTCTATTTTCGGTTAATAAGGATCGACGGTATAAAAAACAGTGCCCCCAGAATAAATAAGAACACACCGATATTTCCCTTAAATCCGCCTGTCACCGTTGTTTCATCATAAAGGTCTGTCAGACAGGACTGGATCACCTTTCCGTGATTGCTCAGATAGACCTTTATATTGTAAATTTCCTGATCATAATTATCATTTAACCGGCTGATGATCTCTCCGTGATATTCGTAATCATTCAGGTAATAGTTGCCGGGATTGTCATAGGAACCGTCATAGTAATCTGCCGCCCACCGATACCATTCCCTGGCTCTTGCTGATTTCAGATACGCTTCCGTTTCATCAATCATGGCAAACATATATTGATCATTGAGATAATTTTTCCTCAAAAAAGCATACCGGTTTTTCAACGCATCGATAAAAGCCGTATCCTTGCAAAGCTCAGAGAAAAAGGCTTTTTCCTGCATCGCAAGCGTATCCGGATTTGTCTCGCCGACCACGGAATTATTCATAGCCTGGTCAAAATCCCAAACCGGTCCGATTTTCAACAGTCCTCCCTCATTTTTATACATATAGGTAGAATGTTCGCCGGCATCATAGTTGCCAAAATATTCATTGATCAGAAAATAATCCACAAACGTATCGGTATCAATATACTTTCCGTATTGTTTGAAAACACTGTCCTTTTGTGAATATAAAATCTGCTCGATCTTTGAAAAATCACGCTGGATATAGTCGATATTTTTCTCTGTCTGCTTTTTGATGCCCGGATATTTCAGACCGATCCACTCATCTTCAAGCCCCTCTAGCCTGCCATAGGTCTCAAGCATCGTATCAAACTTCGTAAAACGATCCCTGCGGACTAAATAGGAAGTATACGAATTTTTCACATTGCTTTCTTTGATATCAACACGGTACGGCGACTGCTTTATGGTATCCATCATCAGATAAACACCCTGATATACATATTCACCGTTTTGTTTGATAAAAACCTCACAGAAGCAGCTTCTGGGCGCAAACTCCATGATATGCGAAGCCGTCCGGTATGCAATATAATTGCGGATCATGCTTTTGTCCGCCATGCTTCCGTTTAGGATCCACTCATCATCCGCATCCATGCCAAACACATTCTGCTCGTTTTTTTCTCCGTTTTCATCCACAAGCTTTATTCCGTACTGCGACTTATCAAAGGACATGGAGGTATGCCCTCTTTTTTTGATCCGGATCCGGCTGTTAAGCACCGGCAGATCAGAAAGCGAATTATCCCCGTTTTCATTCTGGTACAGGCTGATCGTGCCTCCGATCCACGGCTCCACGCCCTCATTTACGATCTCATCCGTTTCCGTAAATGTCTTGTATTCCGGCAGTTCTTCATTCATTTCCAAAACCACCAGGGGCAGGTTGGATGAAAAATCCTCGGATGCCGTAAAATCATCGCTTATATACTTAAGCGGATCGTCACTGCTCTCATCTGCCTTAAGCTCCTGATAATACAGATAAGAGGATGTATTTTCACCTGTTCGGATCTCTTCATCAAATTTCAGATAGGACAGTCCCAATATTAAGATACAGACCGATATGATGCATAAAAGCAGTTTTTTTACATCGGTAACCATAAATACCTCTTTTCCTATCAGCCGGAAATCTCGTCATCCTGACACACAATGCTGATGCTGTTAATGCCCTCAATTCCATTCAGCTTTTCTTCCAGCGAACCATTCTTTTTCTCGCATTTCTTTAAATAAACGGAAGAAGTCTCAAAAATACTCTCTCCGTCTGCACCAAAATCTACATTGTGCACACGTCTGACAGCCCTTTGCTCCAAAACAAGCTGCAATGTTTTTTCTGCCTCAACCAAGGGACCTGCCCCACCGCGGATAATGATCAGGGTACGGTCTGTATTTCTGACAAATCCAAATAAGATCAGGAATAAAAAGATCACAACCGATCCCAACAGAGCGATCAGATAATCGGAAACACCGCAGCAGATTCCGACTGCCACAGACCAGAAAATATAAATCGTGTCTCTCGGATCCTTGATCGCTGTACGGAAACGCACGATGGAAAGCGCACCGACCATACCAAGGGAAAGTGAAATATTGTTGCCGATGACACACATGACCATCGTCGTTACCAGGGTCACCATGACCAGGGAAATATTGAAACGCTCACTGTAAACCGTCCCGCTATGTGTTGCGCGGTATGCAATATAAATAAGTGCTCCGATCAATAAAGCTGCGATCAGATTGATTGCCACGTCGGTAATCGTAACTGCTCCTTCTCCCTGACTTTGGATCAGATTGTATAATGTTTCTTTCATATCACATGCCTCCTCCTTGTCTTAAAAGCATCCTGGATCTTCCATATTTACTAAAGGATGTCTGTATTCCCGTTTTATAACTCAATGCCTTCTTGATATTGCTCATCAAAAAGCCGTCATATTTGACCTCCAGCGTGATCTCATCCGGTTTTGCAAGCGGATAGAGCCGCGCATTTTTATCAAACAATGAAAAACTGCTCTCGCTGCCACGCAGATTGCTGTCAAATGTGATCCGCGTATTGTTGTCCGGCACATAGTAGGCAAAACGATCGTATTCAACCATGCATTTGGGCCGATACACATCCATTTGCATGATCAGATACAGATTTTGCGAAAGCGGATCCTTATTTTCCTTCAAAAACCGATAATTGCCTTTTATAAGACTCTCTGCCTCTTCCCTTGTCAATACAAGCGACCGCTTCCTCTGCGATCCGTTCCGCTTTTCCTTAAGCTCCAGCTTTGCAAAGTCTGCATCCGGATCATAGATGCGCAGCCTTATCTTTTTCCGATCATCTACGCCATCTTCTTTTTGCAAATAATCCTTATTGTACAAGGAATCAAAATAAACAGATCGGACCACATAACCATCTCGGCCGTTGTGTTCATCCTCCTTCATGTATATCGCCAGTCTCTGCTTTAAGATCCTGGCATGCACCGGGTCTGTCATGTACTTTTTTTCAACCCGCTTTACATCTAAAACCATTTGTTTAATCCTCTTTTAATTTTTAGCTATATTCAGTATTCTATTTTAATTTGACTGCATGGTTTCTCCACTCTGTTTCTCATTATGGAACAGCGCGGTCGTATCATTTTCGTCTACTCTTTTTAAATGAAGCAAATCATCATAGGTGTGAAATATGATCTGCTCATCCTTCCGGATATATTGCAGATATGTGCCAAGCAGGGCAAGCAGCCCGAAAATCGTAACACAAATCCAGATGTCGACTGCAAACCAAAGATAAATCAGGCAGGAAAACAATCCGGCTCCGATCACCGGCATGATCCAGAACTGCTTTTTTTGCAAAAACCGGTACAAACGGTCTCTTTTGATCAGATCCCTTATAATCATCAGAATGATCTGCATCAATCCAAGTCCGAGAAATGCAAACAGTCCGAAAAACAGCATCAACGCCATAAACGACGCATTGACCTCTTCTCCCATCTTCATGCCGATAAAACCGCAAAAGAGTGCTGAACCGATAAACAAAGCATTCCTCAAAAGTCTGGCTCCCACAATGCATAAAAGCACACAAAGCACCAGTGTACACACCCTTAAAAGCGGATATACCACCTCCGGACGAAAGGAAAACCAGATAACACGCTCCCATTTAGGATATTCATGCAGCTCATACAAATATTCTCCGGTTTCATCCGACCATGTCGGCGCCTCTATAACTGTCACTGTATTCAGGCTGGCATTGCAGTCATCATCATTTTGCATCAAAAGGTAAACTCCGACCGGAAGCTTGCCGACCTCGCCCGTTCCCTTTTTGCATTGGATTGTGGCCGTCGGTTTTATTCTTTCTTCTTTGATATAAGAGGCAACCGCATTTCCCATATCGGCAATTTCTGCCTTTCCGGTAAGCTTGCGGTAAGGCGTGAGCGAAAGCGCCTCGTAGGTCTTTGTATACAAAAACTCCCCATCCCGGTATTCTGCGATCTGATAAACATCAATTCCCAGAAACCGCGATTCATTCTGTAAATCCACTGAAATTGTCACACTCTCGTCCGTTTTAATATCAGGTCTGTCCTGAAGTGTTTTCGCCTCAGTTCTTATTACGGAAAAAAGACATGAAATAATTATAAAAAAAGAGACCCCAACAGCTAGAGTCCCCCTTTTTTTATATTGAAAATAACTCATTTATAATCCCTCATATATGAAATTATTACCCTAAACTATTCTGTAGTAGAATACCGTGCCCGAGCCAAAAAATCAATATGCAATTTTTTATAAAAAATTTTTTATATTTTTTTCTTCTAAAGACAAATTTCACAATTAGCATGCCAAAATCCGCCTTATATGATGTTGCCTTACCATGTATATCAGGATCCGCTGCCATCATACCGCGATGCTCCGCGCATCCACATCTTATAGCTTAAGTAAAAAAACACCGCTCCGATGACCGGCGACAGCCATGACAGTACCGGTACCTCATCCGGTCTCAGAATAACCAAGCTCGGATAATACGCGATAAACGCAACCGGCAGAAGAAAGGTAAATAAAAACCGGAACACCGTATTGTAAATCGTAACCGGATATTTTGCATAATCCTTCAGCTTTAGCGACAGATCCAGAATATAAAACGAATTTTCGATCCAGAAACAGGTTGCTGCCGCGGCATTCTGCATCGCCATCATAAAAAGAGATGCGGTGGCCAAAAATACGATCAGCTTTACAATCGCCACAAATGTCACCGGAATTGCCAGATGATGCCAGGAATAACAGATTGTCCCAATTCCAAAGGCCAGCTGTCCCAGTCCTTTTACATCAAAGACCTCCGATTCATAATAGAAAAAGAGATTGATCGGACGGAAGCAGTATTTGACAAAATCGCCGTCAAAAACACAGCGTCTCAAATTCCAGTTGTTGTCCAAAAGACACTGTGTCGGCGTGATGGAGATCAAGGAAAAACCATATAAAAACAGCATTTCATAATAGCCCCATCCGTTGATATTGGGAAATTTGCTGAACATCAGCCAGAAGGCGGCAAATCCAACGATGTTGGTCGCGATCATCCCAAGTGTGGAAATCACAAAATCCGCCCGGTAGCTCATCCTGCTTTTGATGTCCTGCGTGATAATCTTAAAATAAATTTTGAAATAAAAGGCAATGCCCCGTTTTTTTACATCCATACATTAACCCCCATTTACCGTTACCTGTTTTATGGATACCTTCCAGAACAGGCGGCTTATGACCGACATAAGAACGGCCCATAAAAACGAAATTGCAAGCTTTGTCATAACCATGTTTTTATCAGTCCCATCGCTTAACAATAAGGTAAGCGGTGTATCATAGATTGCCCGAAACGGCAGATAATCGATCACAGTACGAAGCTTATCCGGAAAAAACGCCAGCGGGATCGTGGCACCGGATAACAAGGTTACGACGGCCTGCTTCATGATATTGATGCCCCAGATTGACTCCGTATACAGGCAGATGGTTCCAACAATAAAATCAATTTCATAGTTAATGATAACTGCCAGAATAACAGCAGGTATAAAATACAATAAGTTGATACCCAGCGCGATCGTCCCCTTTGTCACCAAAAGCACAATGATAAAGGTCGGAATAAATGTAAATACAAAGTTGACAACAAAGCTTCCGGACACACTCCAGAATAAGTAATTCCGGTATTCCATGGGACGGATGAGATTGAGGGCGATCTTGCCGCTCTGGATATCCCTTCCCATCTCCCAGACAATGTACATTTCCATAAAATTGAAAAGCGCCGTTGCCAATACCAGATAGATCATAGTCGTTTCAAACGTCATTCCATTGACCACATCACTGCCGGATGATGCAAATATCGCCTTCCAGACAAAATAGATCAGCGTCAGATACAACAGATTTCCGAATACCATCACAGCAAGGGACATCCGGTAATTGATACATTCGATAATTCCGGCTCTTGTCAGTGCCAGATATTTTTTTAACCGGTTCATCATACGCCCTCCCTGTAGATTTTTTTGATAACATCCTCCGTAGAAATTTCTTCCAACTGCATATCCTTGATCTCATGCTTTTCCTGGACCATTTCCAACACATTCAGCACCTTGATCTGCTCTTCATTGATCAGAATGGAGATCCATTCATCATCATGCGAGATCCGTACATCCATTCCGGCGAGCTCTTTTTCAAGATGTTCCTCTACCTCTTTCATATCCTCGCCGGGTCTGATCTTCAAGGTACGATAGGATCCGAAAAAACGGCGCAGATGCTGGATGTCATTGTCATAAAGCATCTTGCCCTTATCGATGATAACGATCCTTTCACACAGTGCATCTACGTCCCCCATATCATGGGTCGTTAAAATAACAGTTGTATTCTTTTGTCTATTCAATTCCAGGATCAGTTCGCGGATCCTGCTTTTCATGGCTACATCCAGGCCGATTGTGGGTTCATCTAAAAATACAACCTTGGGATTGTGCAAAAATGCCGCCAGAATATCACTCAGAGTACGTTGCCCCAAAGACATCTGACGCACGGGCTTATGTAAAATCTCATCAAAATTGACCAGCCCGCCGTAAAGCTCCATCATATCATCATAATCCTTTTGCGGGATCTGATAGATATCCTTTAAAAGCTTAAATGATTCGACAAGCGGCAGTGCCCACCATAGCTGCGAACGCTGTCCAAATACAACACCGATCTCCTGCGAATTGGCTGTACGGTTTTTGTACGGTATCCTTCCATTGACCATCAATTCTCCGCTTGTCGGCTCCAATACCCCGGTCATCATCTTGATCGTGGTGGACTTTCCGGCTCCGTTTGGACCTAAGAATCCGACAATCTCCCCCTGTCCGACCGACAGCGAAATATCATCAACCGCCCGGATGATCTTATAATCTCTTGAGAAAAGATCCTGAAAGCTTCCCTTCAGACCTTCTCTTCTGTTTAATACCTTAAATTCTTTGGTAATATTTTTTAGTTCAATCATCTTCTCCATATATTATTTTTGCAGCTGATATTGTGTATCCGCTGCACTCCCCTTTTCTTTTATATTTTGGTGTTTTTGTGTTTCACCTGTTTTGATTTTCTTATATGTTGTTCTATTTTTCCGATTGTATTCTGGGTTTCCGATTGCATTCTGATTTTCTGATTGTATTCTGATATTCCGATTGTATTCGGATTTTCTGATTGTATTCTGGCTTTCCGATTGTATTCTGGCTTTCCGATTGTATTCTAATTTTCCGATTGTATTCTGACTTTCTGATTGTATTCTGATTTTCTGATTGTATTCTGATTTTTGATTTATCCTTCTATCCACTCCTAAAGGCAGCAATATATTGTACTGTCCTTCATTTCTAAATAAATTATGAAATTCGTCTTATTTTGCAAAGTTAAATCACACTTTAATTTTTCAATTGTTTCAAATATACTTTGCTTAAAAACAGACAGATCACAAATGATACCACAAATGACACCGGCTGTGATTCCTGTATTCCATCCATCCCCCTGATCCGTGCAAATAAAAGCAGTGTTGGGATAAAGACCAGTCCGCTTCTTAGGCTGGAACCGAAACTTGCCAAAAGCTTCGCTCCCGTACTTTGAAATCCCATTTCAACCATCATGGTAAGCGGTACAAATAACAGTCCGATACTCATCAGATGCAAAGCTCTGATACCCAATGCCACAACATTCGCATCGTCTCTTAAAAGCCGAATCAACTGTGGAGCAAATCCATACATCGGTATCATTAAGATCGCAAGTACAATTTCTTCCAGAACAAGCGCGGTCCAAAATCCTCTTCTGACACGATCCTTTTTTCCCGCTCCGTAATTAAAACTGCTGATTGGCTGAAATCCCTGTCCAATTCCGATTGCAACCGCCATCGGGAAAAAGCTGATACGTGATACGATACTCATTGCCGCAACCGCCTCATCTCCATAAATACCGGAGCAGCCGTTTAATAACATCGTTGCCACGCTGTTTAATCCCTGACGCAAAAGACTGGGAAATCCGGTAGCCATAATCTCAAAAAATGTCCCGGCTTTTTTGGAAATATACCCGAATGCGATCCTGGTCTCCGTTTTACCGGATAAAAACATAAACAATAAAATTCCAAAGCTGAAAAGCTGTGAAACTGCCGTTGCAATACCGGCTCCCGCAATGCCGAGCTTCAATCCAAACATCAACACCGCATCCAGCCCGATATTGACCACAGCACCACTCATCATACCAACTGTTCCGAGCTTAGCCTTTCCTTCATATCGCAACAGATTGTTCATGGTAAGACTGGAAGTAAAAAACGGCGCCGCCAGTGCAATGTATGTGATGTAAGTCTTTGCGTATGGCGCAATTGTATCGGTGCTTCCCAGAATAACCAAAATGGGACGCATAAATACAAATGTCAGAACAGACATCAATAATCCGATTGAAAACGATAGAAAGAAGCCGGTTGAGGTATATTCTATTGCCTCATCCAGTTTTTGTGCTCCAAGTCTCCGGGACATGATACTTCCGGCTCCCTGTCCGCACATAAATGCAACCGCCTGCAAGATTGCCATAAACCCAAAGACAACTCCGGTCGCTCCACTCTGACTGGTTCCCAGTGTTCCTACAAATGCGGTATCAACCAGATTGTAGATATTGGTAACCATCATACTGATGATGGTGGGAATCGCCAGCTTTACTAAAAGCTTTTCAACCGGTTCGGTTGTCATTTTTATAAATTGTTGTTGCTGGTCTTGTTGTTGTTTTTGCTGCTGTTTTTGCTGCTGTTGCTGTTGTTGTTGCTGTTGCTGTTGTTGTTGCTGTTGTTGTTGCTGTTGTTGTTGCTGTTGTTGCTGTTGTTCTTGGTTTTTGCTCTGTTTCTGCAGACCTTGTTGTTTCTTCTTTTCTTCCAGCCGTTGTCTATTTTGCTGTTGCTCTTCCATAATGATTCACCACAAATGTTTACTACCCATTATATAGTCTATGCATTTCTTTTCCGAATGTCAAATATGCAGCAAGCATGCATCCCAGCATGCCTTTTTTTCATACCATCCATTTAGTATGCCAATTCTACATATTTCCGGCAATTATTTCATTGATATTTACCTGTTTCTTTTGTTTTCAGCATGCTTTTTCGCGTTTTCTGCATTTTAGCATGCCTTTTTCTTCTGTTCTGGCATGCTTTTTCTCATTTTTCGCATTTTAGCATGCCTGCTTCTTCTTTCCCTGGCATGCTTTTTCGCGTTTTTCACATTTTAGCATGCCTGCTTCTTCTTCCCTGGCATGCTTTTTCTCGTTTTTCGCATTTCAGCATGCTTGCTTCTTCTTTCTCCGGCATGCTTTTTCGCGTTTTTCGCATTTTAGCATGCCAGCTTCTTCTTTCCCTGGCATGCTTTTTCGCGTTTTTCACATTTTAGCATGCCTGCTTCTTCTGTTCTGGCATGCTTTTTCGCGTTTTCTGCATTTTAGCATGCTTGCTTCTTCTTTCCCTGACATGCTTTTTCGCGTTTTTCACATTTTAGCATGCCCACTTCTTCTTCCCTGGCATGCTTTTTCGCGTTTTTCACATTTTAGCATGCCTGCTTCTTCTTCCCTGGCATGCTTTTTCGCGTTTTCACATTTTAGCATGCCTGCTTCTTCTTCCCTTGGCATGCTTTTTCTCATTTTTTGCATTTTAGCATGCCTGCTTCTTCTTCCCTTGGCATGCTTTTTCGCGTTTTTCACATTTTAGCATGCCTTTTTCCTAGTATTAATAACAAATATCCAGCTATCCATACCTGCTTCTCTTATTTTCGGCATGCCTTTTTCCATTTTCCACATTTTAGCATGTCAATGCCTTCTATCCTTGGCATGCTTTTTGCATAAATATCTAATAAAGCATGCCAATTCCCTTTTACGAATACAAAAATCCCTATTAATATCCCTACAATGCCTTTTCATAACAATAAAAAGGCTGCTCATACATAAAAACTTCCCCAACCTGCTGGAAATTCAGATGACTATATGCCCGGAGAGCCTTGATATTGTGCTGGTTGACTAAAAAATGGATGCTTTTATATCCACGCTTTTTGATCTCTTCCATTGCAAAGCCAAGCATCTTTTGCGCCAGTCCCTGATTTTGATAATCTGGACGTACAGCAAGTCTTGCGGCTTCCTTTCCTGGTGCCAGCTCCTTTGACCACTGTGGAAGCTTATCCACATTTTCATCCTCGTCAATGGATACTGCGGCAATAATTTCTCCGGCATCATTTCTTAAGATAAGCAGAGCTTGATTTGAAAGATCCATATCAATCTCTTTTTCACCCGGATAATGCTCATCCCATGGGCAGAACTGACGACCAAGCTGGGCCTTATACAAGCCTAATATTTCCTGTTTATCCTTTTCACATGCCAGTTCATATTTCTCATTCATAATTCCTGTTTCTCCCTAATCACATAATCTTCATCATTCCGCATTTCTCAAGCATCCTGATTTTATTTTCCTATTGATTTGTATCAAGCTTCACGCCTGATCTCATTTACCCATCGCTTGTATCAAGTTTCATTCCTGGCCTCTTTTACCCATCGCTTGTATCAAGCTTCACTTCTGGCCTCATTTACCTATCGTAGTGTTAGCATCGCCTGCATCAGCCTTCAACCACCCGGTCCTCCCCAATATGATTGACAACCTTCCTAAAAATAACAACCATCATACACACGCTGACAATTAATGCAAAAATCTCCGCAATCGGAAATGCCCACCATACATAAATCACATTGCCAAGTCTGGACAAAAACCATGCTGCCGGAAGCAGGACGATCAACTGTCTGATCAAAGATACAAACATACTGTAAATACCGTTTCCAAGCGCCTGATAAAAGCTTCCGAATACAATTCCAACCGCCGCAAGCGGGAAGTGGATACTGATGATCCGAAGCGCCGGAACACCAATCTCCATCATATGGTCAGATGCGGCAAACATCCGCAAAAATGCATCCGGGAACAGTTGGAAAATCAGCAGGCCAAACAACATAATGCACATGGCATATGTCACGCCCAGTTTTAAGGTCTTTACAACCCTGTCACGATATCCGGCGCCATAATTGTACGCGATAATCGGCACCATACCATTATTCAGACCGAATACCGGCATGAAAATAAAGCTCTGAATCTTGAAATAAACACCAAAGACTGCTGCCGCTGTAGAGGAAAACGTGATCAAAATCCGGTTCATGCCATAAGTCATCAATGATCCGATGGCCTGCATAATAATAGAAGGAATACCTACTGAATAAATCTTTCCAATCATAGAAAGATCAGGCTTGAAGCCTTTCATACTCAGAGAAATTTCCTTATTGAATTTCAGGTTAAAAAATAAAGCAAGTGCGCTTCCGACACACTGTCCAAAAATCGTAGCAATCGCAGCACCGGCCACACCCATCTTGGGCATTCCAAACAAACCAAAGATCAAAATAGGATCCATAATAATATTGATGATCGCACCAACCGTCTGAGTGATCATGGAAAAAATAGTTTTTCCGGTTGACTGCAATAACTTTTCTAACATCATCTGCATCAACATACCGATTGAGAAAACACAGACAATCGTCAGATACTGGATTCCATAAGAAACAATCTCTGTATCATCTGTCTGACTGTGATAAAATATTCCGACAAAACACAGTCCGATTATCAATGCAACAAGGTAAGTCATCACCGCCAAAAAGATTGCATTCGCTGCTGCCTTGCTGGCTTTTTTATGATCTTTTTCTCCCAGCGCTTTGGAAAGCACCGCATTGACACCAACGCCGGTTCCGGTTCCAAACGCAATTAAGAGAGCCTGTATCGGGAAAGCAAGTGACACCGCTGTCAGTGCATTTTCATTAATACGGGAAACAAAAATACTGTCTACAATGTTGTACAAGGCCTGCACAAGCATGGATATCATCATAGGTAATGACATACTGACCAGTAACTTATTGACAGGCATGACTCCCATTTTATTTTCTTTCATAACATTCACTCCTCATATATGTACTTCATATTTGCTTTTAACAAAGACACAAAAATGACTGCTTTTACCATTGTACAACGGAAAGCAGTCATTCGCAAATCAAAAACATTACAATTACTCATTATATTGTAATAATGAGCAAACTAATTGCAATCATCATATCGCACCAATTATTAGATTTGTCACAATTATTGTATTATAACAATCATAAAATCTATCACAATTATCATATCGCAGCAATCATAAAATGTATCGCTATTATCATATCGCAGCAATCATAAAATGTATCGCTATTATCGTATCGCAGCAATCATAAAATGTATCGCTATTATCGTATTGCAACAATCATTAATATCATGGCTACGATCAACACAACCAAATAAATCTTTGTCAGCTTCGGATTGATCTCATCCACTTTGTTACGATAAATAACGCCGACAATGCTCAAAATCAGAATCAGCGCTGCAGATACTAACCGCATATATGCGTTTTTCTTGTAATTTAAGTCTAAACTGCTTGTTCGTCCGGCAGGATATGTCAATTCAATTCCCTCGTCAACTTGATCCAGTACATCTGTAATTTCACTTAAAATATCATGATCTGTAATTTTCTTCGCGAGTCCTGTAATCTCAGTTCCTTTAGAATTAATTGTATATCCATCTTCATCAAAAGTATCATTACCCCAATTTTTGGATGCCAAGATCACATAGCTTTCCATTGTTTCTTCATTAATAGCCCAGTAATAATGATCAGTCCCTATCGGAATTAGTCCATTGATACTATGTTCAACTGCTAAAATCTCAGCTCCGGCATCAATCCTGACTGTATACAGATCATCCTTGTTGGTCAGGTCCTTAATCCCTGTAATAGCTAAAAAAGCGATTACTACAATCACAAAAATAGTCAGAACCACCGTCTGCAGCTTTTTCTTCATAAAATTTGTCCCCCTGGTATTCTCTCTCATATGAATTCATTTAGATCATGACATCTGTGTCATCAAATTTATATCATTGTATTACTGCACCCGTGTCACCAAATCTACATCGTGTCTATAGCATCATATCTGCATCACCATATCTACAGCTTTGTGTCTATAGCATCATATTTGTATCTTCGTGTCTGCATCGCCATATTTGCATATTCACATCTATCACATATCTAAAATCACATCAATAAACTAACTATACCATACACATTCTTTCACAGACAACGATTAATTTACCAGACACATTATCATACACATTATCTGCCGTTGTTTACCGCTATTCATCCCGTCTACAAAAATCTCTCCGTCCCCGGATATCCCAACTCATTCAACAGATACGCATAGCTTTTATCCTGCATTCTCGCCTCGGATTCCAACCGCAGCTTGTCATATTTCTTCTGCTTGCTGCCGGTCATAATCAGAAGCACATCAACAATCGCGCCAATGATCAGGACAACACCCATGATCAGAAAAACAACCGGCATCAGCCACTGCATATGCTCCGGTGTCCCAATCTGATATCGAAAAAGCAGATGAAGACCGCGATACAGGACAAAGGCTCCAAAAAGCCCCATGATCAGTCTGCTCCGAATAGAAAATGTATCTGACGGTATCCCCAAAACAGCAATCTCATGGCATCTTGGATCCAGATAATATGCCTGACATTTTTTGCATCGCTTTACCGGACTTTCATATCTTTTTTTACTGTATTCATTGTAAGATAATAATTTACTGCCACATCTATTGCAGCACATGACCTTTTTATCGTTTGTCATTCGTTCCCCGCTCCCTCGATTATACACACATTCTGGTATTTTGCTATTCAACACGAAATTCTATCGTGTTATTTTCAATATCATAAAACGTTTCCTGGTAGTGTCGTTCTTTTACGTCGACAGAAACATCCGCGTTCCATGTTTCATTTTCCTCATATACATTTATGTTTATCCTAATATTGTAAATTTCCCACCAATTTGTTTTAAATACCTGAATTTTAGGAGTAATGTTTATTTCTCCATTGCTTATTTCAAAAGAATATTCGTACATACCATGAAGCATTCCTCTGTTTTGAAAGGTCATACCAGAAGAATTTATTTCATATGATATCTTTTCCTCCGTATCTTTTCCTATATAATTACATTCCAGACCTGTTAGCGGACATTCTTCTCCATGAATGGTTACAAATACATTTCCTTTCATCCGATTCATGTTCCAGAAAATAATTAGGGAAATAACTACAAGCACTATAATGATACCTAATATTCTAAATAAATTAACCACCTTTTTTTTCATAACTTTTTCCTCTTATACTTTCAAAAGCCTGTAGTTTATATGTACACAATATTACGACACCATAAGAACCCGCCAAACAATACCTTTTAACCCTAACTTGATATCCACGAATTGCTCCGTTGCAAAGCAGCTCCCGCAATTCTCAAACATTCGAAATCCGCTGATTTACTGTGTAAATCGCCACGTTCTCATGTTTGGTAGATCCCAAGTTCAAAAGTCTTATCGTGCAATCATGAACGACTTTTTGACCCTGATATCATATAATTATACTATGTCATAGATTGTTTCCCTACGCAAGAAAAAGTAAAAACAGGAACCCACGCACTAACACGTCAAATTCCTGTTTTCCATCTTAACCCTATACTCTGATACCAAGGTCAAAAAGTATCAAAAAACCATTTGCCCCTTTACCTCAATATCATAATATTTTTATTTACAGCCTCTAAGCCTTGCCATCGCTCTTGCCATGGATGCCCGTGATACATTGTATTCGATAATGCTCTGCTTTTGCTGCATCTGCTCCTTGGCACGCTCCAAAGCCGCTTGCGCACGGAACTTATCGATTTCCTCCGGCTTTTCCGCAGAATAAACAAGCACATTGACCTGACCTTTATCGACCTTGATCAGACCGTCGGATACGATTGCCCTCTGCCACTCTGTTTCACCAGGCTTGCGGAAGCGGATCTCACCGATCTCCAATGTCGTTGTCATCGGCTCATGTCCGGCCAAAATTGCCATTTCACCATCATAACCGGGAAATACAAAGCTTTCACATTCGCCGTCATAAAATACTCTGTCACAAGCCATGATCTTTAATTGAAAACTCTTCATAGCATCACCTATTTTCTTACTATTGCAATTACAATATTCCAGAATCTCAACCAACTATTACAATCATAATATTTCAGAAATCCTCATCAACGATTGCAATTACAATGTCTCAGCCTTTTTCTTGACATCCTCGATCGTACCAACATTGAAAAATGCTGCTTCGGAATAAGAATCCATCTCGCCGTCCAGAATAGCCTTGAAGCCCTTGATCGTCTCCTCAACCGGAACAAAGACACCCTTTACACCGGTAAAGTTTTCAGCTACATGGAACGGCTGTGACAAAAATCTCTGTACCTTACGTGCACGGTATACGGTCTGCTTATCTTCATCAGACAACTCTTCCATACCAAGAATAGCGATAATATCCTGCAATTCTTTGTATTTCTGTAAAATCTCCTGTACACGTCGGGCTGTTTTGTAATGCTCTTCTCCGACAACATCTGCTTCCAGAATACGGGAAGAAGATTCCAACGGATCAACCGCAGGATAAATACCCTGTTCTACGATCTTTCTGGACAAAACAGTGGTTGCATCCAGATGTGAGAAGGTGGTTGCCGGTGCCGGGTCAGTCAAGTCATCCGCAGGCACATAAACCGCCTGAACGGAAGTAACGGAACCGTTTTTTGTAGAAGCAATTCGCTCCTGCAGCTCGCCCAGGTCATTGGCCAGTGTCGGCTGATAACCAACAGCGGAAGGCATACGTCCTAAAAGTGCGGATACCTCAGATCCTGCCTGAACGAAACGGAAAATATTATCAATAAATAAAAGCACATCTTTATTTTGTACATCACGGAAATATTCCGCCATGGTCAGTCCGGTCTCAGCTACACGCATACGTGCTCCCGGCGGCTCATTCATCTGTCCGAACACTAAGGCTGTCTTGTCAATGACACCGGATTCTTTCATTTCCATCCAGAGGTCATTACCTTCTCTGGATCTTTCTCCTACACCGGTAAAAATGGAATATCCGCCGCTCTCTGTTGCGATATTGCGGATCAGCTCCTGGATCAGTACGGTCTTACCTACACCGGCACCACCAAACAGACCGATTTTACCACCCTTTGCATAGGGAGCTAAAAGATCGATAACCTTAATTCCTGTTACAAGCATTTCCGCTACCGGGCTCTGCTCATCAAAGGAAGGAGCCTCTCTGTGGATAACCCAGTGTTCACTATCCTCTAAGCTTTCCTTGCCATCCAGTGTCTCACCGAGTACATTGAACAGTCGTCCCAGTGTCTTTTCACCGACCGGTACGCTGATACCCTTACCGGTTGCGACAACCTCCATGTCCCTGCACAGACCTTCGGATGCTGCCAGCATGATACAGCGGACAACATTGTGTCCGATATGCTGAGACACTTCCATCACACATTTTTTGCCATTGTTCATGACATACAGTGCGTCCTTGATTGCGGGAAGTTCTCCATTTTCAAATTCCACATCTACTACCGGTCCTGAAACCTGTACGATTTTTCCTGTATTTTCCATTATGTGAAATTTCACCTCGCTTGTTTCTTCTTTTTCTTGAGTGCCTTGGCTCCACCGATTACCTCAGTGATTTCCTGCGTGATTGCCGCCTGTCTCACACGGTTGTATTCGATTGACAAATCGTGCAGCATGGCCTCTGCATTGTCCGTTGCGGACTGCATTGCCATCATACGGGCGTTTTCCTCACTGGCAGACGCTTCAACCAATGCACCGTAAAAAAATCCTGTTATATAATTATCTACTACTTTCTCCAGAACAGCTTTCGGAGAAGGATAAATCAGATACCATTCGTCATGAAGCTTTTCAGCTGCCTGTAAATCATATTCGCCCTGCTCATTCTGGATCTTTTCAAGCATTTCCTGTTCAATAAATTTGTGCGTCTGCAAGGGTAACAGTCTCTGCACCTGTGCTTCCTCGCTCATACTATTGATCATTTTGGTGTATACGATATAAATCTCATCCAGCTCTTCATCCTTGTAAAGCTTCATCATGCGCTCTGCCATCATACGCGCCCTGTGAATGCTGGGGTTGTTGGCAGAATAGGCAAAATCCTCTTCAATCACATAGCCCTGTGATTTGAAAAACTGTCTTCCGAGCTCGCCGACTACAAACAGCCGGTAATCCTCGGCCTCGTCGATCAGCTCTCTTGCCTGCTTTAAGACATTGAGGTTGTAAGCCCCGGCCATTCCTTTATCACCGGTAACAACCACAAAGCCTTTCCTTTTAACCGACTCTGCAAGGTCCTTATTGCGATTATCAAAGTACAGGTGCTGCATATCCGGGTAATGATACAGGATGTCCCGGATCTGCTCCTGTAAGCTGAAAAAGTACGGCTCTGTATTGGCAAGCTTCTGTTTGGCCTTCCGAAGCTTCATGGAAGACATCATATACATGGCCCTTGTGATTTTCATGGTATCACGGATACTGTTAATTCTGTCCTGAATTTCTTTGGTATTCGCCATTTCCTATCACGCTCTATTCTTAAATTCTAATGCTGCGTCAATAATTGCCGCTTTGATATCATCATCAAGTGCCTTGGTGCTGTTTAACTTGCTGATAATATCATTGTGGTTTTGTGCAAACTCTTTTAACAGATCCTTTTGGAAGTTCTTAACCTGATCCGTTGCAAGATCACTGAATACCTTGCCGTTGGCACAAACCAGTGTGATAACCTGCTCTGCCATGCTAAGCGGATGGTTGAGTGGCTGTTTTAAAAGCTCCATCAGCGCACTACCGTGGGCTAACTGCTTTTTGGTGCTCTCATCCAGATCGGATGAAAACTGCGTAAATACCTGCATTTCACGATACTGTGCCAGATCAATACGGATACTTCCGGCTGCTTTTTTCATAGCCTTTGTCTGTGCCGCACCACCAACACGGGATACGGACAAGCCGACATTGACGGCCGGACGCTGTCCGGCAAAGAACAACTGGCTTTCCAGATAGATCTGACCATCTGTAATAGAGATAACATTGGTCGGTATGTATGCGGAAACATCTCCTGCCTGTGTCTCAATAATAGGCAGCGCCGTAATGGATCCGCCTCCTGCTTCCTCTGAAAGACGCGCAGAACGCTCCAACAGTCTGGAATGCAGATAGAAAACATCACCCGGATAAGCTTCACGCCCCGGTGAACGCTCCAACAGCAATGAAATAGCACGATAAGCTACCGCATGCTTGGAAAGATCATCATATACGATCAATACATCTTTGCCATGGTACATAAAATATTCGGCAAGTGCAGTACCTGCATAGGGTGCAATATACTGTAACGGTGCCGGATCGGATGCTGTGGAAGAAACCACGATCGTGTAGTCCATTGCATCGTTCTTTTTTAAGTTGTTGACAAGCTTGGCAACGGTAGATGCCTTCTGTCCGATTGCCACATAGATACAGACAACATCCTTGCCCTTCTGGTTGATGATGGTATCTGTTGCAATACTGGTCTTACCGGTCTGTCTGTCACCAATGATCAGCTCCCTTTGTCCACGACCGATCGGGAACATGGAGTCGATTGCCAGAATACCGGTTTCCAGAGGTTTGGATACGGACTTACGGTCTACAATACCGGGCGCCGGATTTTCAATCGGGCGGAAACCGTCTGCTTTGATATCGCCCTTTCCATCGATCGGATTGCCTAAAGCATCAATGACTCTTCCTTTGAAATCCTCTCCGACGGAAATACCGGCCATCTTGCCGGTACGAACGACACGGCTGCCTTCCTTGATCTCGGTATCACGACCAAACAGGATAACCCCGATCTCATCGCGGCGTACATCCTGCACCATACCCTTGACACCGCAGTCAAAAACAACGATTTCTCCGTAAAACGCATGATCAATACCGTCGATATTGGCAATTCCGTCACCGACCCAGTTGACCACACCGATCTCTTTATTTTTGGCTTCCAGATCAAAATCCTTGATCTCTGTCTTGAGGATGGAGATAATGCCCTCATAGCTTGTCTGGGTCTCACTGCCGTGTGCACTTTTTGTAACCTTCATCAGACTGGATTTTAACTGCTCGATACGTCCTTTTTCACTCCAGTCATATTCCTTTGTCCCAACTCTTAAGATAAATCCACTCTTGATGGACGGATCCTCTTCCAGTGTCAGATCCATATCGGGATTGTGGTATTCCTTTTCCAAAAATGCCCGGATACCTGAAAGCTGTTCTTCGTTGGGCTTTGTAACATAAATAAGAGTTGCCGTTTCTTCTTTTTTCTGGGATTTGCCGGCATTTTTGCAGTATTTGCAAATATCATCCCACAATGCAAAATCCTGATTATCACACAGTAACTTCAGGCAGTTGCGTATTTCCTCAGGGAAAACGCGATCAATGATAATGTGCTTTCTTTCCAGAGCGACCGTAGGGTCTTCAAAATCCACTCTGATCTCAGGCACAGCATCCAAAATATCCGAAACTTCTTTCAGAATGTCATTGCCGATTCCACTGTTGACCAGGTCTGTTGCATATTTTTCTGCTGTCAAAGTCACGCTTTCTCACCTGCTTTATTTAAAAATTTGTCATACAGTGCACTGTCTGAATCTGCACTGCCTGTTCCACTGATTACCTTGCTTGCGGCATCCACAACCATGGCTGCGATCTCGCTTTCCGCACTTTTCAAAATCTGGTTCTTCTGATTTTCAGCTTTTGTAACTGCGGTTGAAACCACTTCACCGGCTGTTGCCTCTGCATCTTTCAAAATCTTCTGATATTCCACATCCGCATCTTTTCTGGCTTTTGCAAGAATCTGTTTCTTTTCATTTTCTGCTGATGCTAAAGAAGCTTCGTACTGCGTCTTTAATTCCTCTGCCTGCGTCTGTTTATTTCTGGCCTCTTCAAACTGTCTGTCGGCTTCCGCCTGTCTGTCATCAATGATCTTTTTGATCGGTTTGAAGAAAAAAATACGCATGGCTACGAAAAGCACTAAAAGATTTATGATGGTAAATACTAAATTGATATCAACCTTGAGCATTTTTTGCCCCGCCTTTCCGTATATTACGCACAACCTGCGCGCCACTTTGGTTTAAACGACCATTATTTGAGCATTACAATGATCATCAGGGCGATAACGAAACCGTAAATAGCGGTTGCCTCTGCTAACGCACAACCCAAAATCAAAGTAGAGTTGATCTTGCCTGCTGCCTCCGGCTGTCTGGCAATGGCTTCTGATGCCTTACCTGTTGCAATACCGATACCAATACCTGCACCCAGTGCACAAAAAACTGCAATACCTGCTCCAATTGCGATTAATGAATTCATAATTATTTCTCCTTTTTTGTTATTCTTCCCATCTGCAACGCTGCGGGACTTACTCAATTGCCTCAGCAATATACATGGATGTCAGGAATACAAAAACATATGCCTGTAACAATCCATCAAATAAATCAAAATACAAACTAAATACTGCCGGTAAAAATACAGGAACAACGATCTTGATCAGTTCCATGATAACGAATGCACCAAGTACGTTACCAAACAGTCGCATACACAGTGACAACGGTCTTGTAAACACCTCTAAGATATTGATGGGTGTAACAATTGCCACCGGCTCTGTAAAGTGATGCAGCCACTTTCCGACACCTTTGTGGTGTATTCCTGCAGCTTCCACCAGGACGATGCTCATGACAGCTAATGCTATCGTGACATTCAGATCCTTTGTTGGGGATTTCATACCAAATAGTCCGATAATATTGGACAAACCTATGTAAAGTAAAACCGTTGTCAGATAAGGCACATATGACTTTCCGGCAGGACCGATCATCCCTTCCACAAGTCCGGTCAATTTGGTATAAATCAGCTCGGCCACAGCCTGTCTTTTACTGATATGATTGATCTTTAAATTCCTCGTCAGAATGATCGCACCGATGATCAGGATTGCCATGATGATCCATGTAACAACAACTGATTCCGCAATGCCGATTCCTCCGAAAACAGGAATTGTAAAGACAGTCTCACATTCCAGCTCGGCCATTAATTTTGAAGCCAGATCTCCCAAGAAACCATCTCCTTTATTAATTGTTAAATACACAGATTATGAGGAAAATGCCCGGTATCGTGGGATATCAGGTGTTCCGCCCTCAAAATCTGTCTGTAGTTTACGCCTTTTATATTCAGATTGCAACCCGTAAAATATAAAGATTTTCGAAACTGAATTTACAAATAATCAAAAAATCCACAAACCAAAAATGATCTGTGGATTATAGGTCAAATTTTTATTCTTCAAATAATGGTGTTGAAAAATACCGCTCTGCCGTATCCGGCAAGATTGTTACAACCGTCCTGCCTTCTCCAAGCTTTTCAGCAAGCTTTAAAGCAGCTGCTACATTGGTGCCGCTTGAAATACCGCACATCAGACCTTCCAGCCTTGCCAGATCTTTGGCAGTCTGCAGCGCCTCCTCATCTGTTACAATATAAATATCGGAATAAATTTTCTGATTCAGAATATCCGGGATAATGCCATCACCAATTCCCATCTGTAAATGGGTGCCGATGTTTCCACCTGCAAGAATAGCCGCATTTTCCGGCTCAACAGCCCAGATTTCAATATCCGGATACTGCGCCTTTAATGTTTCACCGATTCCGGTGATCGTACCGCCTGTACCAATTCCGGAGCAGAAACCATGGATAGGACCTGCAACCTGTTCCATAATCTCCAGCGCCGTATGATTTTTGTGCGCTAAAACATTGTTGGGGTTGGCAAACTGCTGTGGTACAAACACATTGGGATTTTCTTTTGCCATTCTGAGTGCTGTCTGTAAACATTCATCAATGCAGGCACCGATGTCTCCTGCATCATGTATCAAAACGACCTCTGCGCCATAATGCCTGACCAGCTTTCTGCGTTCCTCACTGACTGAATCCGGCATGACTATGATCGTCTTGTAGCCTCTTACTGCACCGACAAGTGCCAGACCGATGCCCTGATTGCCGCTGGTAGGCTCCACAATGATCGTATCCTTGTTGATCTTACCTTCCTTTTCTGCTTCCAGAATCATATTATAGGCTGTACGTGTCTTGATGGAACCACCTACATTAAGTCCCTCAAATTTTACAAGAATCTGCGCATTGCCAGGCTTGTTTATCCGGTTCAAGCGTATCATCGGGGTATGTCCCATTGCATCTAAGATATTGTCGTATATCATAACTGTCCTCTTTCTGAATGATTTATCTTATTATATGTTGGTATCTTAACACGTGTCACCGGGTTTTAATCAGCTTTCATGGTCACAGCAGACACCGGCTCATATTTTTAATAATCATTTTATTGCTTGCGTCACTTTTCTTATGGTATAATAATTGCAGATTTATTACAAGTTCAAAAATAAATCATCTAAATCATTTCATTATTTTCAATATCTGTTATTCACAATACGAATACCCAAATTGGTTAATATAATTGTTATTATTGACACTTACCATAAATTTGATATAATCATAGCTACATGGAGGGTCCTGCCAATAAGTGGACTTATGAAACAGAGTATTTCCGTTACGACGGATGCTACCCAAAGGCTATGCATGATTGCATAGCCTTTTGTGTTTTTAAGGAGTACTATATGGATAAATTTAAGCTATATATTGTCGATATGAAATATGTAAGGAATCTCAAAAATATAGAAAAACAGAAAACAGGCAGAACTAATACCATTCTTTCTGTTTCATCTCAAACTCATAAACAAGGTCGTCCTTTCGTGGGAATTGTCCAAATGATAAATGGTATCAATTACTGCATTCCTTTATCATCCATTGAAGAAAAAGAAAAATATATCAACATGTCCGAAAATATAACCTGTCGCAAGATCAAAGATGACACAGACAGAGTAATTGCTATTCTAAATATCAACAATATGATTCCCGTCCGGGATGAATACATTTCAAAATTTATAATCGAACCTTCTCCATATGATAATCATGAACAAATAAAATATAAATTAAAATGCAAACAAGAGCTTGACTGGTGCAATCGTCATGCATCTGAAATTATAAGATTATCATCCGAATTACATACCATCATTTGTGAAAATAAGCCTTTCAAAAAGAGAAGCATCTGCCCAGATTATTTAGAATTGGAAAAAGAATGTGCCAAAGGCAAACGCATTTCAAAAAGAAATCAGAAGAAAAAAGATAAACAAAAACGCCATCCTCCTTCATAACCGAATTAAGATGGCGCCTTCATTATGCGTTTTTAAATTTATTCTGCAATCGCTTTAAATGCCTCTGACAGATCTTCGATAATATCATCAATATGCTCTGTACCGATGGAAAGTCTGATGGTGTTGGGTTTGATGCCCTGATCCAGAAGTTCTGCTTCGTTGCATTCTGAATGTGTTGTAGAAGCCGGATGGATAGCAAGTGATTTTACATCGGCTACGTTCGCTAACAAAGAGAACAATTCCAGATTATCGATAAACTGCTGTGCTTTCTTTGCATCGCCCTTGATTTCAAAGGTAAAGATGGAACCACCACCGTTGGGGAAATATTTTTTGTACAGTCTCTGCTGCTCCGGATCTGTGGAAATAGACGGATGATTTACTTTTTCAACCAAAGGCTGGTCTTTCAAAAACTGTACTACCTTCAATGCATTTTCTACATGTCTTTCTACTCTTAAGGATAAGGTTTCCAGTCCCTGTAAGAAGATAAATGCATGAATCGGTGATAAGGTAGAGCCTGTATCACGAAGTAAGATTGCACGGATGTAGGTTACAAATGCTGCCGGAGCTGCATCTTTTGCAAAGCTTACACCATGGTAGGATACGTTTGGCTCAGTCAGCCAGGGGAATTTGCCGCTTGCGATCCAGTCAAAGTTACCGGAGTCAACGATGACACCACCGATGGTTGTACCGTGACCGCCAATGAATTTTGTAGCAGAATGTACAACAATGTCTGCACCGTATTCAATCGGACGAACCAGATAGGGTGTTGCAAATGTATTGTCAACGATCAGCGGGATCTTGTGTGCATGTGCGATCTGTGCGATTCTCTCAATATCAACAACCTCTGAGTTGGGATTTCCAAGTGTTTCAATCTCGATTGCTTTTGTATTGTCCTTGATAGCTGCTTCGATCGCATCATAGTCAAAAGGATCTACGAAAGTTGCTTCAATGCCAAAATCCGGAAGTGTATGGGCCAACAGATTGTATGTGCCGCCGTAAATATTTTTGGCTGCTACGATATGATCACCTGCATGTGCTGCTGTCTGTAATGCATAGGTAAGGGCTGCTGCGCCTGAGCTTACGGCAACGGCTGCAACGCCGCCTTCCAATGCTGCAATTCTGCTTTCAAACACACTCTCTGTCGGATTGGTCAGACGTCCGTAAATATTACCTGCATCACGAAGTCCAAATCTGTCAGCCGCATGCTCACTGTTATGGAATACATAAGAGGATGTCAGATATATCGGAACGGCTCTTGCGTCTGTAACCGGATCCGGATTTTCCTGTCCAATGTGAAGCTGTTTTGTTTCAAATTTAAAATCTCTTTCTGCTCTTGTCTTCTTAGCCATTTCTTTTTACCATTTGCGGATCAACCGCTTACCTTTCTTTTGCTTTTCTACCTGGCATCTTCAGTATTTAGCTTTACTGAAATGTCGCGGTCATTTTCATTTACATTCTTTATGTTTTCTGAATATTTGTTTTTGTTGTTCTCTTGATGATGTTATCTTAGCACAGGATTTCGTTGTTGTATAATACTCTAATCCAATATCACGTTATAGCCTCATTCTATAGCTCAGATGCTCATCCTGATTATGGTAAAAATGCATGCCAAAAATTTCACCGGCTTCCGGCCGGGCAATGGGGCTATGTGGTCCGGGAGCTATGGGATTCCTGCGCCTAGTAAGTGTAAATGTTGCCAGCTACTGCGTTTTACCGGTAAAGGCACGGAAAATAAAACGCGCCTTTGGCTTGAACGAGTTATTTTCCGTGCCAGTTTTTCGTTTGTGGCAACATTAACGCTTACACGGCTCGGAATATACGCTCCCGGACCACATAGCCCCATTGCCCGGCCGGAAGCCGGTGAAATTTCCTCAATCCGGACATGAAAAGCAGACATAAAAAGGCCGATGGCTTTTTTTCCATCGGCCCACGCTTGCCAATCTTAGTATTCTTCGTCAGCAACCTCTTCTTTTTCACCGATATCATTAACCGGTTTCTCAAGGCCATCAATCTTCACACCGCTTTTTTCAGAATAATCCCACAATGCTGCATGGATCGCTTCCTCTGCTAACAGAGAACAGTGTACCTTTACCGGAGGAAGTCCATCCAAAGCTTCCATAACTGCTTTGTTGGTTACGTCCAAAGCATCCTGAACGGTCTTTCCTTTTACAAGCTCAGTTGCCATGGAGCTGGTTGCTACTGCGGCACCGCATCCAAAGGTCTTAAACTTGGCATCCTGAATGGTACCGTTATCATCAATATCTAAATACATTCTCATAATGTCTCCGCATTTGGCATTTCCGACAGTGCCAACGCCACTCGGATTTTCCATTTCTCCGACATTTCTCGGATGGTTAAAATGATCCATTACTTTTTCACTGTACATACAACTTTCCTCCTTTAGCTGTTTTTCTTTACAAAATCCTCATAAAGAGGTGACATATTCCGTAATCTTTCAATGATTTTCTTTAATTCATCGATTGTAAAATCAATATCTTCCCTGGTTGTCTTTTCAGACAGGGACAGACGTAAGGATCCATGTGCGATCTCATGCGGCAGTCCGATTGCCAAAAGTACGTGGGACGGATCCAGTGAACCTGATGTGCAGGCACTTCCCGATGAACCGCAGATGCCGTTCTGGTCTAAGAGGATCAGCATGGATTCTCCTTCGATGAAGCGGAAACAGAAGTTGGCATTGTTGGGAAGTCTCTTTTCCAGATCTCCGTTTACTTTAGTATAAGGGATTTCACTGCTGACTCTCTTAATCAGGTAATCTCTTAGCTCTGTTTCATATTTGATACGCTCGTCCATATTAGCGAGTGCTAACTCTGCTGCCTTGCCAAAACCAACGATACCGGGGACATTGTGTGTACCGGCTCTACGCTGTCTTTCCTGCGCACCACCATGGATAAAAGAACGGATCTTGACACCCTTACGGATATATAAAAGGCCGATTCCCTTGGGTCCGTTGATCTTGTGACCGCTTGCTGAAAGCATATCAATATGCATTGCATCTACATCAAGCGGAATGTGACCAAAGGCCTGTACCGCATCAGTATGGAAAAGAATACCATGTTTGTGGGCAATCTCACCGATTTCTGCCAATGGCTCAATGGTTCCGATCTCATTGTTGGCTGCCATAATAGAGATCAGAATGGTATCCGGACGGATTGCTTTTTCCAGCTCCTCCGGACTTACCAAGCCCTTTTCATCTACATCCAGATAAGTCACTTCAAAACCATGTTTTTCCAGCCATTCACAGGTATGCAGAATAGCGTGATGCTCAATCTTGCTGGTGATGATGTGTTTGCCTTTATTGCCATAAGCCTCTGCTGTTGCCTTCAATGCCCAGTTGTCTGACTCGCTTCCGCCACCGGTAAAATAGATTTCATCCTTTTTGGCGTGAATAAGCTCTGCCAGTTTCTCTCTTGCATCTTCAACCGCTTTCTTTGCTGTCTCGGCAAATGAATATACAGCAGAAGGATTTCCATAATATTCTGTAAAAAAAGGAAGCATTGCTTCAAGTACCTTTGGGTCGACCTGCGTTGTAGCAGCATTATCCAGATAAATTATCTTTTTCATATTTTGCCTTCTTTCTGTCAGCACCCATTTTCAGGCTGCAGTTACTCTGTTTTTATTTCCTACCTATTTGGTATGAATTACATTATAATTATAGCCCTATCTTCCTATTTGTCAACAGAAAGATAAGGCTAAATGCGCCATTTTGCTGTATTTTATTGTTCTTTTTGCCATGCAACCATATCCGCCAGTGTGATATGATCCACAACATCATTAACCGCATCATTGATTTTTTCATAAATACGCACTGTGATGCAGGATGCCTTTCTGTCACAGACCTCCTTATCGTCGCCGATGCAGGCCACCGGTGCCAGATTTCCCTCGGTCTGTCTTAAGATCATTCCGACTGTATATTCCTTTGGATCCTTGGTCAGACGGTATCCACCCTGCGCACCACGGATACTGTGTACATATCCCGCCTTATTTAATAAGGAAATAATCTGTTCCAGATATTTTTCCGATATTCCCTGACTTTTTGCAATGTCCTTGATGCTGACCGGCTGATTGTCTTCTCTGCAGGCAAGCTCCAACATCATACGCAGGGCATATCTGCCTTTGGTTGAAATCTTCATAAATTCTCCATTCTGCTATGGATCGGTATAGCAAGATCATAATAGCATTTACATTAAAACAAGCTTGGGAAATTCAATTCCCAGTAATTAAGTATATTATCAACCAGATGGGTGTAGAATTCAAGTATCAATTTATTTATCATCAATTTCTTTTATTATAATCTAACACTTTCATTTTATTCCTCATTTATTAACAACTTTTTATATGCGAAATCAATACAGAATGCTCCTAATGGAGCAGTTATTAAAATTGCAACTACTGCTATTGTTAGAACAATATTGCCGCAAGACAACCCCATTGCCAAAGGAACGCCACCTAATGCCGCTTGTACTGTGGCTTTTGGAGTATATGCAATCATGCAAAACATTCTTTCTCTCATGGTAAGTTTTGTCTTTAACAGACACAAAAATACTCCCAGCATTCTAAACATAAGAACGCCTAAAATTAATATAACAGATAAAACACCTGCTGATACAGCATATTTTATGTCTACTGTTGCCCCGACTAACACAAATAAAACTATTTCAGCAACAACCCATAGTTTATTAAATTTTACAGACAATCTTTTTGCAACAACTTCCCGTTTCTTTTGCAGAGCGATTCCTATTGCCATAACTGCAATCAAAGAAGCAAATGGGAGAATAGTGGAAAACCTATCTTCAAATGTCACCAAAATAAAGGACAGACATAAAATGATAACAACTTTTGATGTATCTCTAATATGCACTTTTTTAAAATAATATGCGAGCAAAATCCCAATAAATGCTCCTGTAACAATCCCCAAAAGGATAGAAACAGGGATATTAACAAAGCTTCTAATTGATACATCATTTCCTTGAGCAAGTCCTGTAAAGGCAGTAAACATTACAATCACAAAAACATCATCAACAGATGCACCGGCAAGTATCAGTTGTGGAATACTGTGTCTTACGCCATAACCCTCTTCCATTAGTTTCAACATCTTAGGAACAATTACAGCCGGCGAAACCGCCCCAACGACCGTTCCCATAATTGCCGCATCTAAGATAGATATTCCCAATAATTTAGGTGCCAATATAATCATTCCCATAATTTCAAAGCAAGCAGGAACAAAACACATAAGAATTGCAGGACGCCCTACCCTTTTTAGATCATTTAAGTCTAACGATAATCCTGCTCTTGTCAAAATTATTATCAATGCGATTTTCCGCAATTCTGAAGATATATTTAACAATGAACTGTCAATCATATTCAAAAAATACGGTCCAAGTATTATACCTGTAAAAATCATTCCCGTCAGACTGGGCAAATGGATTTTTTTACATATCCACCCCATAAACATTCCCATCAGCAATATCATAGCAATACTAATCAACATAATAAAAAAGCCTCCTTTTAGCTATATTAAGACGCAAAAAAGCTGATAATTTCTGCGTCAAAATGCAGAAGTCATCAGCTAAGAATAGCGGTTTTAGTTTTGCAACTAAGGGAGAACTTCATTCCCTCGCCGGATAATAAAACAGTTCCTGTTAAAATCCCTCTTTTTTTCGCACCATACGCATTTTACGCCGTTTTTCACCGGCCTCCCATTCTGCCTTTTCGGATTCGGTTTCTATAATGAGACCCGGAACGGCACAGGGCTTTCCATTTTCATCAACGGCAACAATGGTCAGATACGCCCGGTTGATTGGTCTGCGGATGCCATCCATCGCCTCTACATAGGTATCGACACGCACTTCCATGGATGAATGTCCGACATAAGTGATCTTGGCGATCATAACTATCAGCTCATTGACATAGGCACCTCTGATAAAATGCAGATTGTCTACCGATGCAGTGATCACATTGGTCTGGGAATGACGGTTGCCGACAAGGCATGCCACCTCGTCAATCCACGACATCAGCTGTCCTCCAAACAATCGCCCCATACCGTTCATATGTGTAGGACGCAACTTGTGAACCTGCTCTATTATCGAATCCTCTACTCTTTTTTCCTTGGGTATCTCTGTCATTTTCTTTTTAAAGCTCCTATCTGTTATTTTTAAATTTCCGATCAATCAAAGTCATACGCAGCTTATGTAAAAATGCAGAGTATGCTGCGATCCGGTATCATAATCCGATATCACGGTAAGGCAATGCTAACAGGTAAACTGTTTTACCTGCGTTTCGAGGGATTGGGATAAATCCTTCAGACCGGAACTCTGTGTATCCAAATCTTTTCCCTTCTGGTTAAAGTCATCAGACATGCCTTTCAGCTCCTCGCAGGTTGTCATGACCATAGTCGTACTGGCTGTCTGTTCCTCTGTACTCGCTGCCATATCTCCCGCTACCTGTTCAACGACAACAAATGCCTTGGACAGCGCGTCCATAGTATTCTGGATATTTTCAATATTGGCTGCGATATGTGAAAAGATTGTTTCAGTCTCTTTTACGACCTCTCCGCCTTCAATTACCGCATTATTGCTGCGCTCTGCCTTATCCAACACAATATTGACCAGATTCTGGATATTGGCTGTCGTATTCTGGATCTCTGTAACGGAATTGTTGGACTGGTCAGCCAGCTTCTGGATCTCGCTCGCCACAACGGCAAATCCACGTCCGGCCTCTCCTGCTCTTGCAGCTTCAATCGAAGCATTTAAGGAAAGCAGATTGGTCTGGCTGGCGATCTCACTGATCATTTCCACCATCTCGGAAATTCCGTTCAGGCCTTCATTTACATCTATGATCGCCTGTTTCAGGTCATCGGACAAAGATGTGATCGCTGACATCGTTTCTGTCATATTGCCCATGGTCTTGTGACCGGCGTCAATTTCTTTTTTGGTCTTGGTGATCACACCGTCTGCCAGATTGATCTCATCAGAGGTCTCCGAAACCGTTGCAGCCAGATTGGTAGCACCGTCGGCAATCATTTCGATTGCATGATTCAGCTCATTCATGGTATCCGACAAAGTATTGACGGTATGATACTGATTGTCGGAAGCCACAGCCAATGATGTTGCTGCCGTAGAATTAAGATTGGCATTGGTATCAATATCAGCAATGGATTTTTTCATATCCAAAATCATATTTTTGATGCTGGTTGACATCGCATTGAGTGAGATCGCAATCTGTCCGATCTCATCCTTGCTGTTGATATCAATCGGTTCAGAAAAATCAAGTTTCTCCATTACCAGAATGGAACGGTTCAATTTGGTAAGCGGAGCCAGACCACCCTTTAAGATCATATAAACCGCTGCACACAGGATCAGAATGCCGGCAATACTGATCAAAAAGGATTGCAGGCGAAGCTGGTTCAGATCCTTGAAAACAGCTGCTTTATCCGCTGTAAATACAACATAAAATCCGGTGTCCGGAATATTGTTTATCCAGATATAAGTGTCATCCAACTGCTGGAAGCTGTTGACCGTATCGGCAGAAATCATTTCGGCCACCTTCTGATCGAGCGGATCAGATGATTCAAAAACACTTTTTTCCTCAGTCACATTTTCATCGGCAAAAACAATTCCTGTATTTTTATCAACACCGTAGATATTGTCACCATCCATGATATGTGTCTCCTGAATAACGGTCACAATGGAATCCATCGGAACATCGGCTGAAATAACACCAATCACCTTTCCTGCATCATCTTTGATATTTGTAAAAACGGAAACAATGTATTTACCGGAATCAGCATCCAGATACATCTCTCCCAATGTCACGTTATCAGCTTTCAGACCGTCCTTATACCACGGGCGTTCTTTCATTATCCAGTCAGAATCCGGTGTCCACATTTTGTCTATGTAAGTGCCACTCTCAAGACCGCAGTAAATACCGGTCGGAATGGTCTCGGGGTAAGCATCACCGATTGCATAAATATAATTCCTGATATCTTCCTCTGTCTGACAGCTTCGCTCTATAGAACATTGTACATTTTCTATCAATCCCAAAATCTTGTTGAAATCGGACAATGCGTGATAATCAAGCGCATCTATCCCATTTTGCACCTTATCTTCCGTTTCCTTCAGAATAATGGTCCTTGTAGTAAAATACGTAACCAGAAAAACTGCCAGAAAAGCGATTGCAAGGAGCGGAATCAACACAATGATCATCTTCTGTTTTAAAGATTTTAAATTTTTTCCCATATGTAAGCCCTCCGTTTTTTATTATAATCGCTCAAAAAGTATAAGTAAAGACCGCATCCTTATTCCGATATCTCTTATACCATATTTTTTAACACGTTCATAAACTATGTCAGAAGCTTTTTGCAGAATAATTTTATGCAGGAATTTTGACAAATGTTTTAGATTGTAATAATCTGTTGAATAGAATTCCTGACAAATACTGTTATGATCTGTTAAGCAGATTATTAACATAACCTGTTTGATATGGAAGAAATCGGAAATACTATTATAAAAACCGGAAGGAAACAACCATGCTCGAATTGAAAAACATTCATTGGAAAACCCCGGATGGGGAAGAAATATTAAAAGGTGTTGATCTTAACGTACCCGAAGGCAGACTGACTGTCATCACCGGACCAAACGGCGGCGGTAAAACTTCACTTGCCAAGGTCATCGCCGGACTTTATGAAATCAGCGAAGGAAGCATTATTTATAATGGTGAGGACATTACCCATATGTCCATCACAGACAGGTCGCGCAAAGGAATCGCTTATGCTTTCCAGCAGCCCGTCCGTTTCAAGGGCTTATCGGTCCGCGATCTTTTGGAGCTTTCCGGAGAAGAAAAGCTTCCTGAGGACAAGCTGTGCAGCATGCTTTCCACCGTTGGTCTGTGTGCGCAGGAATATATTGATCGTGAAGTAGATGCATCTTTATCCGGTGGTGAAAGCAAGCGTATTGAAATTGCCACTGTATTAAATCGTAAGGGTGCCGAGCTTTTGGTTTTTGACGAACCGGAAGCCGGAATCGATCTTTGGAGCTTTTCCAACCTGATCAATGCCTTTGAAGCAATCAAAAAAAACAGCAGCCGCTCTCTGATCATCATTTCCCATCAGGAACGCATTATGGAGATTGCCGATTACGTGGCTGTTGTAACAGACGGCCGGATCACAACCTTCGGTCCAAAGGAAGAAGTCCTTCCCGGACTCTTATCCGATAACCGGCAATGTGCATGTCCGATGCATATCACAACAAAGGAGAACTGTCACGATGAATGAGATTACAGAAAAGCTTTTAGCAGAAGTATCTGATTATAAAGGAGAATTTAAAGGAGCCTACAATATCCGTGAAGACAGCGGATGTGTGGCCAGACAATCTTCCAAACACATTAAGATCACAGCCAAAAAAGATAAGCCCGGTATTGATATCCACATCAGCTGCAAGGATGAACAGGAAACCGTATACATTCCGGCCTGCGTCACACACAGCGGTGTTCACGATGTTGTATACAATGACTTCATCGTAGAGGACGGCGCCGACGTTATCATCGTAGCCGGCTGCGGCGTCCATTCCGACGGTGCCGAAGAAGCCAGCCACAACGGCATCCACCGCTTTCTCATCGGAAAGGGTGCCAAAGTCGTTTACAAGGAAAAACATATCGGAACCGGTAAAGGTACCGGAGAAAGAAATATCGATCCGGTTACAGAAGTAGAAATGGCTGAGGATTCCTATCTGGAAATGGATACCATGCAGATCAGCGGTGTCAGTCATTCCAAGCGTTCGACCAAGGCCAGGCTGGCAGCCGGAGCCAAGCTCATCATCCGTGAGCGTCTGCTGACCGACAAGGATGAAAAAGTCTCTTCTGATTTTGATGTATCCATGGATGGTGACGACAGTGCAGTTGATCTGGTTTCCCGTTCGGTAGCCAAAGGTAACTCTTTTCAGGAATACCATTCCGTTATCCGCGGAAACTGCAGATGTACCGGTCATTCCGAATGCGACGGTATCCTTGCAGGCAACGGTATTGTCAATGCAGCACCGGAGCTTCATGCCGGCAACATTGATGCATCCCTGATTCACGAAGCAGCCATCGGAAAGATCGCGGGCGAGCAGATCATCAAGCTTTGTACACTCGGTCTGACCGAAGAAGAAGCAGAACAGAAAATCATCGAAGGATTTTTGAAATAATTAAAAAGCCCCGTGTTTGTATGTTTTTTCATACAAACTCAGGGCTTTCTGTTTCATTTTATTTCTGGTTTTTTATTTTTCTGTTTTTATCTTTCTGGTTTATTCTGTTTTTATCTTCAGTTTTTGTCTTTCCGTTTTATTTCCGTTTTTATCTTCTGTTTTTGTCTTTCTATTTTCTATATCTTATCTTCAGTTTTTCTCTTTCCGCTTTATTATTTTTCTTTCTGCTTTATTCCTTCTGTTTTTTATTTTTGCTTTTTCAGGTCTTATGCAGTTTTTTCCATGATGGCATCTGCCCTTTCAACTTCTTCCAAGCCTTCATCTCATCTTCCCTGATGCCTAAAAGCCTGGAAAAATCCATACTCAGATCTTCCATTTCACGGACAGCCTGCTTATAGTAACTGCTGATCTCCATTTCACCCAGCTGTGTCCTCGTCATAACAAAAAGCTTGGTGGTCACAGTAAAAAACCGGCTGAGACTTTTTTTATAATGGCGCTCACTGCCTTCGGGTAAAATCTCATATCCCATTTCCCGCAGTGTGCGGTATGCCTCATAGGAAGCATCCAGCGAAAGTGCGATCTGCTTCATAGATGCTTTATACAAGTTGCATTCTAATGCATAAGTCAGATAAGCCTGTGGCAGGATCTTTGCCAGATGACATTTATACCATGCATCCATATCGGAAACCCAGTTAAGCTCATAACCTGTTTTGACAAACATACCTTCAAGCATCCGGCGGACTTTCTCATAACCGGCTGCCTTTTCTGTGATTTCATCCCGGTTTCCGGCTGCGGCAGCTCTATCCGGCTTTACCGGACCGATCGTCATACTGCCGTTTCCGTCGCACACGCTGATCATAAGCTTTCCGCGCCTTTCGCCGCCATTTTCCTGCAATCCGAAAAGCACATTCTTTTTAGCCGGTGAAAGCTCCTGTACTGTTTTTTCAATATATTTTGCATGCATGTTGTTGCCGACAAAAACCACAGTATCCGCATCAGCCTTTGCAACGCACTCTGTCACTTCCAGCATCTGACGGTACGGCATGGCAACAAAGATCACATCATAATGTCCATTGCCGACTGCATCAACGATCTTTGGATGATCCGTTGTCACAGCACCGCCGAAATAATGGTGAAGCACCAGCCCTTCTTCCGACAAAATCTTTTTTCTGTCGCCACGTGCCAAAAGCTCTACATCCTGTCCATTTTCACACAATGCATGACATAAAAAGCTTCCGGCCACACCGGCTCCGTATACTAAAATTTTCATTTGTTCCTCTCCTGCTATAATCTGTATCATATTTCTGTACAGACCGCTTATTTTATATTTTATTGTATCCTGACCCTTTAAAAATATCTTTACATTCTAAAAACTGACATCAAAAAACAGCCAGGCAGAATGCCATAATACCAATTATAACAAAAATGACAGCCTTAAAAAAGACTGTCATTTAAAATACCTTACAAAAACATTACAAGATATTTCTTAGTATGTTTTTAGTGATTTCCGAATAAAGGTGTGGACAAATATCTGTCTCCTGAGTCAGGAAGTAATGCCACGATGTTTTTGCCTTTATTTTCCGGACGGTTTGCTAAAATAGTAGCTGCCTTTAATGCGGCACCGGATGAGATACCTACCAGAATACCTTCGGTTACGGCAAATCTCTTGCCTTCTGCAAATGCATCCTCATTTTCGATCGTGATTACTTCGTCATAAATCTTGGTATTGAGTACATCCGGTACAAATCCGGCTCCGATACCCTGGATCTTGTGAGCTCCGGGAGTTCCTTTGGATAATACAGGGCTTGTTGCGGGCTCTACAGCTACGATCTTGACATTGGGATTCTTGGATTTTAAGTATTCACCAACACCTGTTACAGTTCCGCCTGTACCAACACCTGCTACAAAGATATCAACAGTTCCGTCTGTCTGCTCCCAGATTTCAGGACCGGTTGTTGCTTTGTGTGCTGCCGGGTTAGCCGGGTTGACAAACTGTCCGAGGATAACGGATCCTTCAATGCTTTCTTTTAATTCTTCTGCCTTGGCAATGGCACCCTTCATTCCTTTAGCACCTTCTGTCAATACCAGCTCTGCACCGTATGCTGCTAAAAGATTTCTTCTTTCTACAGACATGGTATCGGGCAGTGTCAGGATGGCTTTGTATCCCTTTGCTGCCGCTACGGCTGCAAGACCAATACCGGTATTTCCGCTTGTAGGCTCAATGATGGTTGCGCCCGGTTTTAAAATACCTTTCTTTTCAGCATCCTCGATCATTGCCAGTGCAATACGGTCTTTTACGGATCCTGCGGGATTTAAGTACTCTAATTTTGCAAGAATGGTTGCTTCGGTTGCTCCTGCGTCTTTGCTATAGTTGCTTACTTCCAAAATCGGTGTATTTCCAATTAATTCTGCTGCGCTTTTTTTAATCTGACTCATGTTTGTTTCCTCCTGATATTCACAATTATCTTTCTTTCATTATTCTTATCTTTAATTGTATCAAATTTTTTTTATCATTGGAAGCTTGTCTGAAATCCTCAGACAGCTTTATTGGTTTTCATCTAATCATCTGCCGCCTTGCGACAACATCGCATGGTCGGTCTGATATGACGCATCTTTACATTACGCATAGGCTCCTCCTTTTTCCTACTCGTTTAGTAGGATTTTTGATAATCTGATTGTATTCCATAAAAAATAGGATGTCAATACATTGACACCCTATTCCCTATTCCTAAATCCTATCGCTTGCTATAGATTTATGTTATAGCCAAAAAATTGAAAGCTTTTTTAATCTCTCTGATATCAGATTTAAAACCTGCCAAGCACGGTATCCTTAACATCCCATCGAAGCGGCGGATGCGGTGTCTGCGCTCCAAATCCGACATCCACATAGGTTACCAGACGGACATAATCCGGGAGATTGAATTTTTTACGCAGTCTGTCACAAAATTCCTCATTGGGGAAGGTCAGCCATACACTTTCCAAACCTGCTGCATGCGCTGCAAGTACGATATTCTGTCCTGCTGCACCGGCATCCAAAAGCTGGTTTCTGCGGGGCGTAAAAGAATTGGCACGATAGCATCTCATATCCTGGCAGATGACCAGATGCACCGGTCCCCCCGGAACATCGCTTCCACGAAACAATCCCGGTTCATTTTTTTCACGCACTACTACGTAACGGATAGACTGAACATTACAGCCGTGTGCTGCCCAAAGTCCTGCTTCCAATACCTTGTCGATCAGCTCATCCGGAACCTCTTCATCGGTAAATTCACGGACGGAACGGCGTTCCTTTAAAATCGTGAAAAAGGCATCTTCCATTTCTTTTGTCACAGGTGTGGGCTTATATGCGGAAAGATCCACATGCTCACCGTTTGCGAGCTTGTCTGCCGTATCGATCAGAAAAGATACATACCGGTATTCCGGCAGATCCGTTGACAGCCCTCTTTCTTTCCAAAGACGCATCAGACGCTTTGCATAATCCGCCTGTGTGGGTGAAAGCTTTTTGTCTCTGTGCTGTGCATGATAAACCTGAATTTCCAAGGTGTGATGACATCTTTCCCTTACGCGGGCGCGAAATTCATCTTCCTCCATTGCAAGCAGCTCTTCATCTGTTAAATTGATATTTGCATTCCAGATTGCCATTACTTCTTCTCTGGACATATAATCCATACTGGTATCTACACTTGCCATGTCTCTGCCTCCTGTATCTTGTGTTTACTTTTCTTGCTTTTGTGTTTTTCGATTTAATATGATATCATTCTATAGGCCAATTCAGAAACCGGTTATCCGGATCTATATTTCATCCCTGGCTCATACTTCAACTTTAGATAAAATACTCAATATCATCATCCGTCTTTCTGCCGCGGCTGATATCCTTCATGATCGTGGCTGCTTTCTGCGCCAGATAATCGTCCTCTCTGTGACGCGGATAAGGAAGATTGATCTTGTACTCCTCCTGAATGACAGAAGGTCTGGGACTGAACAGAATAACACGGTCCGCCAGGTAAACAGCTTCATTGATATCATGGGTGACAAATAAAATCGTCTTTTTTTCTTCCTCGCGGATTTTCATCAGCTCTTCCTGCAGAGTGCACCTTGTCAGATGATCGACCGCACTGAAAGGTTCGTCCATCAGGATGACCTTGGGATTCATCACAAGTGTACGGGCAATCCCGGCTCTCTGTTTCATACCACCGGACAACTGTGAAGGATATTTGTTTTCAAAGCCTTCCAGATTCATCATCTTGATATAACGTTTCAGGCGGCGTTCCTGCTCATCCTTCGGAACCTTTGCAATCTCCATTCCATAGGCGATGTTCTTTTTAATGGTCTTCCATGGAAATAAGGACGCATCCTGAAAAACAACGCCGATATCACGGCTGGTCCCTGTGATTTTTTCATCATCCAGATAAATCTCACCACCATCTGCGGACAACAGACCGGCTACAATTTCCAGAAATGTACTTTTACCACAACCGGAGGGACCTACAATGGCAACGAATTCTCCGTCGTTGACCGTAAGACTGATGTTGTCCAACGCATGTACCAGTTCCTTATCGGCACTCTGATAGTATTTTTCAATGTTGTTTGCTTTTATTGCAGGCATATATTCCTCCGATTCCCATATGCATCCGATTAAAAATCCGCATATGTGTGTTTATTTGTCGCAATGGACTTCCATTGCCATATCTGTTCCGATATTATCTTTTTATTTGTAGGGATCTTCCAGTCCCAGCTCTTCTGCTGCTTTTTCAGCAAAGGTATTGTCATAAGTACCTTCTGCAGTTACATTTTCATCCAGCCATCCATACTGATGCAGGATATCGATGGTATTGTTGACACGGTCAACCGGGATAACCGGGTAATCAGTCCATACGTCGATTTCTGATTCAACGGCCTTTCTCATAACCTCTTCGTCCGTGTTCATCTTTTCGGCAGCCCATGCAATAAATTCATCAAAATATTCGTTCTTTACTTCTTCATGTACTTTGTAGTAAGCAGTGATCACTCTCTGCAGTTTTTCGGGCTCTTCATTGATGATACGGTCAGATGCGATCAATGTACCTGTGTAGTAATCCGGAATATAATCCCATGCACGTCCTAAAATATGCCCGGTACCTTCAGCTTCTGCCAATGCAGCATAAGGGTTGTGGATAATCGTTGCATCTACTTCACCGGAAGTAAAGGTTGCATATGCTCCCTGATAAATACCATTTGCTACGAGTTCAACATCATCCTCACCAATGCCTTCGGATTCCAACATCTTTAATACGGAAAGCTTCATTCCGCCTGCAGCAGCTGCAGTACCTACGGTTTTACCTTTTAAATCTGCAATGCTGTCAATTCCGTCTTTGGCAATCAGCCAGTAGCATCCGGAATATCTCCACATATTACCGACAAGCTTTGCGGGCACACCGTTGGAAATACCGGGGATGTAAGCGGAAGGATCTCCGTCCGCAAAATCAATCTCACCTCTGGTGAGCAGAGAAAGAACTTCATCGTTGGATGACCATTCTACATTGTTAAATTCAATTCCAAGCTCTTTGTATAAACCTTTTTCAATGGCAAAATTGTTGACAGCACCTGTCATACCGGTTGCCAGGCAGGTATTGATCACGATCGTATCATCATCGCTTTCTGCCTGTGTGTCTGTGCTCTGGCTGTCAGAAGCAGCTTCTGTTGATCCGCATCCGGCTAAAAGACCAAGCGAGAGGGTCAGGGTTAACAGTGTTGCTAAAAGTTTCTTTTTCATAGTAATCTCCTCATAAATTTTATTTAAACAACCTCAACTACCAATGGCATGTAAAATTGTTGTTTGTGTATTTGCAATTGTTATCTGTACGGTTGTCCGTTTTTTACAATGTCACTTTACCTTATTCTGCCATTTATGACAGACAGAAAATTCAATCAGGGCGATCAGTTTTACAAACAAAACGGATATTACCGTTACCAAGATGATGATAAAAAACATCCTTGCGGAATTTAACAGGTTCTGCGCTTCGGAAAGCAGATATCCAAGTCCGCCTTTTGCTGACTGCATTTCCGAAAAGATAACACCGGTCAATGCGGTAGCGGCTGCTAACTTTAATCCGTTGAACATGGACGGAAGTGCTGACGGGATCATAATCTGAAATACTGTCTGAATCCGGTTTGCCTGAAATACTTTGGCTACCTTCAGGTATTTTTCCTCTGTCTGTCTTGCTCCTGTTACCGTATTGTATAAAATCTGGAATACGGAAAACAGAAATACCAGCATGACTTTTGACTTAAATCCAATACCAAACCACAAAATCAGCAAGGGTAAGATTGCAGTTTTGGGAACTGCCATGATTGCGGAACAAAAAACATCCATATATTCTTCAAGCTTCGGAAACAGTGTCCAGATCAGTGCAACTGTGATGCCGACCAAAGCAGCCAGTCCATAACCGACAAGTACCTCTTCCAGTGTCAGGATCAAATGTGGTAACAGCGTATGATCGGTAATGATCTCCACTGCTTCCTCAATGATCATCGTGGGGCTTGCGATAAATATTTTGCTGATCTTTCCTGTATCAACTGCGATCTGCATATATGCAAGCAGTGCAAGCAGAGTGATGATCTGCAATACATTGATCACGGTAAATTTTTTCTTTTTCTTTATCTCCGGCTTAGCCATAGGTGTATTCTCCCTTCTTAACGCTGTCACTTTCAAAATACTCTCTCAGACACGCCGTTCCCTCATTGAGAACGTTTTGCGTGATCCGGTGTGACAGACATTTCGAATAATTTTCAATCGTTGTCGTGTCGATAACGTCACAGTAAAACGGTGCGAACTCGCGAAACCATGGATACTTGTCATAGTAAGTTCTCCATACCTCCGCGTACGGACAGTGATCCTCACCCCATTCCGGTATCCATCCTTCAAAGGGAAGATCGATATCTGACATAAAATCGGCTACCGTGTCTGCTTTCTTACCCTGTGCAAGGGATTTTTCCCGGATCCGGTTGCTTCGGTCAACCGCCAGATTGAAAACGGTTTCCCTGACAATATCCTTGGCAACGTCATGTCCGTATCTGTCATATAAGGTTTTGCAGAAATGGAAATACTGCATGGCAAACTGTCTGGCTGCCTTACGGATCTGATCTACCATCAGAGCCCGGTCCACGGTCCCGGTAATCTCATATGCTTCTTTTCCCATCGTTTCATCCTCCAAATCAAACGCTGTATTTTAAATTATTTTATTCGTGTTCTTTTTCCTCTACCGAATAAAATGTTTCCATCAGTTCAATGTATTCTTCTTTATTGGCAAAGCGTGGCTTGTAATTGTTTTTCATGCGCTTTGCCAAGGCTGCATCATCCCTTAACATGCGGTATGCAAAAAGTGCAAACAGCTTTGCCGTCAATACATAAGCCTCGTCTTCATCTACAACATCAAAGTCGGATGCATGCAGTCCGCTTCCTGTCACGCCGCCGGTATGAAAGGTCAGAACCGGTATCAGCTGCTCTAAGTCTCCCAGATCGGTAGATCCGCCGGAATGGCTGTCCTTGGAAATCTGGCGGACCGGTTTATCTCCGGCTGCATCCTTAGCCAGTGCTAACAGCTCCTGCGGTACATCCTGCGGAATGGAGGGAAGGTATCCCGGCATGGTCTCGATCCGGTATCCGGCTCCGAGTGCCTCTGCCCCTGCCTTGAAGGAACGGTCTGTCTTGTAGGCTGCATCGGTAAATGCTTCGATTGTCTTTCCTCTTACCAGTGTCTCTAAAACGGCTTCCTCCGGAACGACATTTACCAGATCACCGCCCTTTGTCATGATCGGATGAACGCGGACACAGTCTTTTTCATAAAAAGTATCTTTATTGAAAGCCAGAGCCTGTAATCCGAGGTTAGCAGCGTATAACGCGTTGATGCCTTCCTCCTTGGCTCCTGCGGCATGCGCTCCCTTTCCCTTGATCTTGATGACCTTGGAAACAAATCCGTTGCCGTTTCCGTCTCCTAAGCTCACACCGTCCATTGCAATGTGATGTGTAAGAGCCGCATCAATATCATCAAAAGCACCGATCCGGATCATCTCACACTTGCCGCCGCCGTAACGGATCTTTCCGGCTTCCACCAGAGTGTTTTTAAAAGCGACTTCTCCGTATTCCTCAGCGGGTGTTGTCATAAATACGAGCTGTCCGTCCAAAGCCTTGGAAATCTCCGGATCTGTCAGTACAAATGCAGCTCCGATCACTCCGGCAAGCTGTGCGTGGTGTCCGCAGCAATGTGCTCCCTGTGTCTCGGGATTGGCATATTTGTGATTGGGGATGCGCAGTGCATCCAACTCTCCGATCAGTGCCAGTGAAAAGTTGTCCTTTTTGTCTTCATTGATATAAGCCTTGGAACCGGTTATCGCAATCTCTGTTTCCAGTCGGCTGACCCTGTCCTTTATAAAATCATTGAACTTTTCGGATGTACGGAATTCTTTGTATCCAAGCTCCGCATGTGTGTATATGTCACGTCCGAAAGCAATGATCTCATCCTTCTTTTCATCTATGATTCGAATGATTTTCTGTTCTATCTGATCCATGGTGTACCTTTCAATAACTTTTTCGATGACTTGTAAGCATATGCTTACTTGTTTCTCGCTTATTTATTTCCTACTTGTTTTGTATGATTTCATTTGCTACAGTTGCTATCTTAAGTTTCTTTGCCTCTTTTGTCAATGCTTTGGGCATTCGCATTATTTAAGAGCCAGTTATAGGCATTGACTATATCACCCGTATTTGTCAAAGAATCATGCTTATGGCATCCTTCAGCTGATCTAAAGCTTTTTCCAGAGTGCTCCTCGGACAGGCAACATTAAACCGTTCAAATCCCCTGCCGGTCTTTCCGAAAATAAATCCGCCATCCAGCCATAGATGTGCTTTCTTTTCTATGAAATTTTCCAGCTCCTTATCAGACAATCCCAATGCCCGACAGTCAACCCAGGTCAGATATGTTGCCTGTGGATGGATCATCTTAAGCTGCGGTAAGTTTGCCTCAAGATAGTTTTCCATAAATGCAATGTTATCTTTGATGTACTGTTTTACAGCCTCATACCAGACCTCACCATGCTGATAAGCCGCCTTGCAGGCTGTCAGCCCCGCTGCATTTAACTGGCTATAGCCGGATGCATCAATGGCGGCCTGAAATTTCTTTTTAAGCTCTTTATTTTTGATCACAATGTTGGATACCTGAAGTCCTGCCAGATTAAAGGTCTTACTCGGCGCAGTCGCTGTCACGGCAATCTGCTCCAAGCCTTCCTTTGCCGTGATAAACGCCTGATGCGGTCCGTCCCAGATAAAATCGGCATGAATCTCATCACTGAAAACAGTTACCCCATGCTTACTGCATATCTCACCCATGTGTGCCAGTTCCTCTTTGGTATAAGTCTTTCCAACCGGATTGTGGGGATTGCACAAGAGAAAAAGACGGACATTGTTTTCCACGATCTTTTTTTCAAAATCATCGAAATCAACCGAATAAGTATGTGTCTCTTCATCATAAACCAGATCACTGCTCACAAGCTTTCTGTGATTATCCTGTATCACACCGCTGAAGGGATAATAAACCGGCTGCCCGATCAGCACCGCCTCATTTTCCTTTGTAAATGCCTGAACCGCCATCGCGATCGCATATACGACGCCCGGTGTCTTGACAAGATCTTCTTTTTTAATCTCGTATCCATAATGCTTTTTTGCCCATCCATTGACGGCATCCAGGTAATCGTCCAGTGTATCTGTATATCCGTAAATGCCGTGCTTTACCTGCTCATACAAAGCATCCTGGATATAGGAAGAAATCCTAAAATCCATATCTGCCACCCATAAGGGCAGGATGTCCGCAGCTCTTCCTCTTTCTGTGGCAAAATCGTATTTGAGGCAGTCTGTATGATACCGGCCGATGACGCGGTCAAAATCCAGATTGCGTTCGGTCTGTTGTTGTGTTTGCTGGTCTTTCATTTATTGTTCCACCTTTTGTTCTGTCTGCCGGCTTTTATTATTCTGCTTTTCTGTCTATTGCTTGTTATTTCGCAGTTTGTTCTGCCTGCTGATTTATTATTTTACAATTCGTTTCGTCTGCTGTTTTGTTATTTTACAGTTCGTTCCGTCTGCTGGTTTGTTATTTTACAGTTCATTCCGTCTGCTGGTTTGTTATTTTACAGTTCATTCCGTCTGCTGGTTTATTATTTTACAGTTCATTCCGTCTGCTGGTTTGTTATTTTACAGTTCGTTCCGTCTGCTGGTTTGTTATTTTACAGTTCATCCGTCTGCTGGTTTGTTATTTTACAGTTCATTCCGTCTGCTGGTTTGTTATTTTACAGTTCATTCCGTCTGCTGGTTTATTATCTCACAGCTTATTATGCCTGTTTATTATTGATTTCAATTATGATTGGAATGCCTGCTCCAGATCCCGGATCAGATCATCAATATTTTCTATTCCGACGGACATTCTGAGCGTAGCCTCCGTAATACCGTTTTGCGCCAGCACATCCTTTGGTACATCGGCATGTGTCTGGGTAAGCGGATATGTAAGCAATGTTTCCGTACCGCCGAGACTTTCTGCAAACCGGATCAGCTTTACGTGATTTAACAGCTTTTCAGCTGTCTCTTTATCCTTTACATCAAACGTCAGCATCGCACCAAAGCCGCGGGCCTGTTTTTTCATAATCTCATATCCCGGATGATCGGGAAGCCCCGGATAAAGCACCTTTGTCACATTCTCCTGAGTGAGCAGCCATTCTGCAAGCTTCCGGGCATTTTCCTGTGCTCTGTCCATCCGGACAGCCAGTGTCTTGATGCCACGGATAACAAGAAAGCTGTCAAAGGGCGACAGTCCTGCTCCTGTTGTCTTAAAAATAAAACGGAGTCTCTCACTCAATGTTTCATCCTTGACAATCGTAAATCCGGCAATGGTATCGTTGTGACCGGCCAGATATTTTGTTCCGCTGTGGATAACGATATCTGCTCCCAGCTCCAATGGATTTTGCAGATAGGGCGATAAAAATGTATTATCAACAATCAGTAAAAGACCATGTGCCCTGGTGATTTTTGACAAGCCTTCAATATCTGTCACATTCATCATCGGGTTTGTGGGCGTCTCAATAAAAACAGCCTTGGTCTCCGGTCTGATATAAGCTTCTACCAGATCTTCACAGCAATTTACACTGGTCACTTCAATACCGTTTTTCTTGCTGATATGGTTGAAAAGTCGAATGGTACCACCGTACAAATCCTTATCCACAATCAAATGATCTCCTGGCTCAAACAACTCCATAACAGTTGTGATCGCCGCCATTCCGGAAGCAAAAGCAATACAATCTGTACCTTTTTCCAATGCTGCCACCGTCTTTTCCAGATACTCTCTGGTCGGATTCTGCATTCTCGTGTAATCATAACCGGTGCTCTGTCCCAGTCCCGGATGTGCAAAGGTTGCAGTCTGATAAATCGGCACGCTGATCGCTCCGAAACGCTCCTTACCATAATCATTTTCCAAGTGAATACATCGACTTTCAATTCCAAGTTCCATATTAAGCTCTCCTTGTGTTTTATTTTAAAATCAGCCGTTAATCCATACCGTTTTTGTATGATTTAGTCAGATGATAGTATAACATTAGAGACTTTTTTCAGGCTAATACATAAAAGCAACCGCCTGCTATAGTCATAAGCTATTGCAAGCGGTTGTTCTGTCTCTGATAGTTGTATTTTTCGGTTTTATCCAATTTTACCCCACTTAATAATTTGTAGTGAGGGCTTTTTGGCTCATTTTTCTTGTTTTTACCCTGCTTCTTGGTTTCCGGCGGGGTTTTTTCGCCCATTTCTCTCTTTTTTGCCCTGCTTCATGTGTTCCGGCGGGTTTTTTCGCTCATTTCTCTTGTTTTTGCCCTGCTTCTTGTGTTCCGGCGGGGTTTTTTCTCCCATTTCTCTTGTTTTTACCCTGCTTCTCGTTTTCCGATGGGGTTTTTTCGCTCATTTCTCTTGTTTTTGCCCTGCTTCTCGTTTTCCGGCGGGTTTTTCGCTCATTTCTCTCTTTTTTACCCTGCTTCCCATTTTCCGATGGGGTTTTTTCGCTCATTTCTCTCTTTTTTGCCCTGCTTCTTGTGTTCCGGCGGGGTTTTTTCTCCCATTTCTCTTGTTTTTACCCTGCTTCATGTTTTCCGATGGGGTTTTTTCGCTCATTTCTCTTGTTTTTGCCCTGCTTCTCGTGTTCCGGCGGGGTTTTTTCGTTCATTTCTTTCTTTTTTACCATGCTTCATGTTTTCCGGCGGGGTTTAATCCTTGCAGACATCCACCCAGCCTTCCATGCCTGCAACAGCTTCCAGCTCTGCAATCGTAAGCTTAACGGCGCTGTGATCATTGCCTGCAGCCGGATATACCGTGTCATATTTTTTTAGGGATTCATCCAGATATACTGCGATTCCCTCCTTGATTCCAAACGGACACACGCCGCCCGGTGCATGTCCGATATATGCTTCCACATCATCAAAGGGTATCATCTTTGCCTTGACATGAAAGGTATCCTTATATTTGTGATTATCAATACGTGCCATTCCTTCTGCCACAATCAGAATTGGTTGATTGCCAATTAGAAAAGAAAGGGTCTTGGCGATCATTCCCGGCTCCACACCAAGCGCCTGTGCTGCAAGCTGTACGGTTGCACTGGAATCTGCCAATTCTATAATGTGGTCAGCATATCCCTTTTCTTCCAGATATTTTTTTGCTTTATCAAATGACATAATCCTATGCCTCCTCTATATTTTCCAAAATTATCTTTTCTAAAGTTATTTTTTCAATGTCATTTTTTCAATGTCATTTTTTCAAAGTCATTTTTTCAAAGTTATTTTTCAAAATCATCTCTTCAAAATCATTTCTTCAAAATCATCTCTTTAAAATCATTTCTTCCGAACTATCCTTTTTTTAAAATTTTCCTTATTTCAAAACAGATCCTTGACATCATAGCTGTCCGAATTTCTCCTCCAATAAAGTATAAAGCTTCGGTTCAAACGAAAATTCTTTTCTCATGGCCTCTACTTCATCCAGATACTTTTTGTTGGAACCACGCGCTATCATCGGCCGCTTAACCGCACGGATCATGATATTTTTAGGTGTGTGCTCAAAATCAATAAATTCCAAAAGCTGCGTCTTGTAACCACAGTATTCCAACAGATTGGCACGGATAGCATCGGTTGCAAGTGCACAAAAACGCTCCTTCACAATTCCATAGCGGGATAAAAGCTCCAGTTTCTCTGGTCTGATCTGTCCATTCAGCTCATGCTGGCAGCAAGGAACCGAGAAAATCATATCCGCATTCCAGCAGATGGCATTGTACAGTGCAAAATCGGTTGCTGTATCGCAGGCATGCAGGGTGATGACCATATCCACATCAAACGGTGCGTGATATCCATTGATATCTCCCATTTCAAAGTGTAGGTTTACATAACCATATTTTTGAGCTGCCTGATTGCACTTTTTTATCACATCCTCCTTCAGATCCAGACCGATCATTTCTACCTTCAGTCCCCGGATCTGTGTCAGATAATAATATACAATAAACGTCAGATAGGACTTGCCACAGCCAAAATCTATGACATGCAAGGTCTCCATCCTGCGCTTGGAAATCTCATCATCCAGAATTTCAATAAAACGGTTGATCTGCTTGTATTTATCATACATGGAGTTGACCACACGACCCTCTTTGGTAAAAATTCCCATATCGATCAAGGGCTCTATCTTAGTCCCCTCTTCCAGAATATAGTTCTTTTTCCGGTTATGCTCCGCCTGTATGTCCGCCACCCGGATCGTATCATTGGCAATTCTTTTTACCTTATAATTGCAGGCACCCTTTTTGGAGATCAGAATGACATGCTCCTTTGTCACAGAAAACGCATTGATCTGCTTATAGTTACCCAATGCTAACTCAAAAAGACGGCTGCTGATTTCTGAACCCGTGTTTCCGTCTTCCTGACTATTCTCCGATGTTTTGTCTAAACTACCGCTTACATTCTCATGAAACACCTGCTTTTGTGTATAAGATGCAATCTGCCAGCCATTCTGCTTTTTCTCGGCAATGATCTTATTCACAGGCTCCGATTTCATCCTCGGATTGCTGATAATCACGCGCACCACATCATCTGCAAAGATCTGCTCCAGATAATATTTTAGTTCATCCATATCCGCATACCTCTTACTTCAATGCTTACTTCAATGCTTACTTCAATACTTACTTCAATGCTTACTTCAATGCTTTATCCTGGAATTTGAGGATCTCATCCAGATACTTCTGTCCTAAAGGGCTGATCGTCATACCCTTTCTGATCAGATATCCAACTGTCATGATCTCATCTGAATCCAGCTTGACCGCACAGTATTCAGAACCATTTAAGTCCTCACATAAAATACCGGAGCAAAGCGTATAACCATTCAATCCGACCATCAGATTCAGCAAGGTGGCTCTGTCGTTAGCACGGATTAACTGCTTGTATTCATAAGTTGACAGCACCTCCTCCGCAAAGTAAAAGGAATTGTTTTCTCCCTGGTCAAATGCCAGACAGGGATAATCGTTGAGTTGCTCAAGGCTAACCTTTTTTTCCTGTGCCAGAGGGTGTTTTTTCCACATATAAGCATAAATACCACAGTTTAATAATGGATGGAATTCCAGATTATTGTCTGAGAAAATCTTGGAAAGTACATTCCGGTTAAAATCATTCAGATATAAAATACCGATCTCACTTTTGAAGTTTTTGACATCATCAATCACATCATTGGTCCGCGTCTCATAGATTGCGAATTCATACTCATCCATACCAAACTGCTTGACCATTTCCGAAAAAGCATTGACCGCAAATGCATAATGCTGTGTTGAAACACTGAACTTCTTTTTCAGCTCTTTTTTGCTGATATACTTTGCCTCCATCAGCTCATACTGCTGCACGGTCTGTCTGGCATATCCGATAAATTCCTTTCCTTCCGGTGTCACGGTAATACCACGGTTAGTCCTGCGGAACAGTTCAATGCCGATCTCACTTTCCAGCTCCTTGATTGCTGCCGATAAGCTCGGCTGTGAGATAAACAGCTTGCCCGCTGCCTCATTCATGGAACTGGAGGAAGATACTGTGATTACATATTTAAGCTGCGTGATTGTCATGACGCTCTCTCCTTCATATCAAACGATTCTGTGTTTTCTTCTACATCATAGTATTCTATTTTACACCTTATTTCAAGGCTGGCAGTTTGCAAAGCCTCCTCCTATTTCAGGTACTCGTCCACCTTTTTTGGTGTATCCAGGCGTAGCCTTACAATCGTCATCATGATCATATACCGGAGCACATCCGATAAGATTGTATCCTCAAACTCTGACTTCATCGTCTCCGGATAAGGATGCACCAGAAAGTGCACATTATACTCATCCTGATATCTTGATATAAAGGCGCTGACATACAGACCGTTCAATACAGCAGTTATAATATCATCATCCGTTATCTGCGTATTGATCTTGTAAAGCGTTGAAATAAATTTGACCTGATTTCCTTCCTTTATCCGGAATTTTTTATCGGTAATCTCGGCGATCGAATAATTCTGTCTGCGGTTGGTAATTGCCTGCAAAAATTCCGTCTCTTTATTGTTATCTACGATGTACTGATAAATATCTCCTGGTGTATATGCCATAATATCCTGTATTCCTTTCCTTATGTCTATATTTAAAGTTCCGGCTCATAATCCTATTTCTGAAAAAATCAGTCTTTCGTTGAAAAATGATATTCCACAGATTAGTATAACACAAAGAGTCACTAACCTGACAACAGATTAAAATCATATAAAAATTGCATTTTCTTGACTTTATGTCTTCCTCATGCTATAAAGTAAACAGTGTTTACCGAATATGTAAAACCAGTAAGTTAGAAATAGCTTTACCTAATGTACCAAACCGGTAACTTAGCAACGCATTTACCAAATATACAAAACCGCTAAACCGACAGCGGCCTTACCAAATATACAAAAACGACAATTAGAATTAGCAACAGCTCACAACCATTCACACAAAAAGGAGGTGTTATTATCCGCGAAAGTTCAAAAGAAACCAGAAATGCAATTTTAAAAAGTGCTATGGAGATATTTTTAGAATCCGGCTATCAGGAAGCCTCCATGCGAAAGATTGCTGCAAAAGCAGGCATCACGGCAGGTGCGATCTACAAACATTTTTCCGGAAAAGAGGAAATGTTTGACGAGCTGTTTGAGGCAAGCGGCCAGAAGCTGATGGGCATTACCGAAGCCATGATGGATATCGACTTTTCCGCCATGGCAGATGACGAACTGATCGGCATACTGTATTCCCGTGTCTCCATCCGGACCATTCAGATGCTGGAGGGCGACATACGCCTCCTCCATATGCTTCTAAAAAACGATACTGGAAAATGTCTGGAAAAATTCCGCGATATCTATGTTGAACGAAGCGCCGGATTTGCCTTTCATTATTATGAAGAACTATATAAAAGAGGCTTTGCCCAAAAAAAGCCGTCAAAGGAAACCATATATCTGCTATCCTCAGCTGAATTTTCCATGGCCTGTGAAATAATAGCCGACGACGCCTGCCAAAATGGAATCCCGCAGGAAATGAAAAAAGCCTTTATGGAAGCTATGGATATTTTACTTTACGGACTAAAAGCAGAACTGGAGATCACCAATATTACAAAAGGAGACATGAAATGATCTGCAGGTATTAAAAGACTGGACCCCCGATTTTATTTCCGTCATCCGCAAGGGCTATATGACCGGCTACCGCCCTTTGGATAAAAGATACGGAGCAGTTCTCAACCTTTTATTTAAGCATCTGGACAAATCCAACATGTGCCAGATAATAGAAATCTCATATGTATAGCATCATAATCGCACAGAAAGGAAGCATCAAATGAAATACGGATTTTCACAAAAACTCTTTGGATATTTTTACTTAAGCTCCTGCATGAAGGAAGCGAAAAGGCAGAAATTAACCATTGACAAAAAGGCAATCAAAAAGGAATACAAAACAATCCTCTTACGTGCCGGTGATATTGGCAGATCCCGGCTCATGAGTTCCTACTGCATGGGAGCATACTTCATCGCCCTGAACAGAAAAACAAGCCTCTCCCCGGAAGAATGCTTTGAACTCTACAAAAACGGTCTGTCCAACAATGCCCTGTTCCACAAGGTAATGGGTAATGCCGACAGTTATCTGGATCCGAAAAAAATGCCCGGAAGAAAAAAATGGTCTGAGGAATCTCATTTGGAAAAATACAAAAATGACTGGGTTGTCGATATCATTGAGGGCGGCGAAAATGACAATTTTGTACTCGGCTATGACTATCACAGCTGCGGTATCTGCAACCTCTGCCGTGACGAGGGCTGTTTTGAACTGGCCAAATATCTGTGCCGGATGGATTATGTCCTCGCCGATATGATGGGGCTTGAACTGACCCGCACCAAGACCCTTGCTGAAAACGGAGATTGCTGCGATTTCCGGTACGGCAGAAAAATGCAGTCGCACATGTGATTTCTTGCTAAAACGCATGCCCTATTGTATAGTTAAATGGAAGCTTTTTTACTTAAGCTATCATATTGAAAAGTAGGGATACTATGAATTACGCATTTACAAATACTAAAATACTGGATGGCTCCAAGGACATGCAGCCGCAAAGCGGACTCTGCATCCTTGTCCGGAACGGTATGATCACGGATATCGTACCCGACACAGCCGATCTTCATGATTACAAAGTCATTGACCTGCACGGAAGCTATATCCTGCCGGGGCTTATCAACATGCACGTCCATCTTGCAGGGAACGGAAAGCCACAAAAAAAGCAGCGTGACAATGAAAAGCTGGTCAACACCATTATGAGTTCTGCCCTGACCCGTGCCGTTGCCTACAAAATGGTATATGGCTTTGCCAAAGACGAGCTCTTTAGCGGTGTTACCACGATCCGCACCGTTGGCGGACTTGGCGACTTTGACACACGTCTCCGTGATGAAATTGAGGCCGGTCAGAAAATCGGTCCCCGCATTCTTGCATCCAATCAGGGAATTTCCGTCCCCGGCGGTCACATGGCAGGATCCGTTGCCATCGCAGCCGCATCCATTCCGGATGCTCTCAATCACCTTGCTCAATCCGAAAAAGAAAATGTAAATCTCATCAAGCTGATGATTACAGGCGGTGTCCTGGATGCCAAAGAAAAAGGCGTGCCCGGCGAACTGAAAATGTCACCGAAAATGGTGCGCGCAGTCTGTCAGAAAGCACATGAGGACGGCTATATGGTAGCTGCCCATGTCGAATCCTCAGAAGGTGTCCGCGTTGCCTTGGAAAACGGCGTCGACTCCATCGAGCACGGAGCAAAGCTTGATGATGAAATGATAAAGCTTTTCAAGGAGCACCATGCATTTTTATGTACGACGCTTTCTCCCGCCCTGCCCTATGCCTTATTTGACCGTTCCCTTACCAATGCAACGGAAGTGGAACAGTACAATGGCAATGTAGTCTTTGAGGGTATCATCGAATGTTCCAAGCAGGCTCTTGCTAATGACATTCCTGTCGTTTTGGGCAATGACGTCGGCTGTCCGTGGATCACGCAGTATGACTTCTGGCGCGAGCTTTATTACTTCCACAAATACGTCGGTGTGACCAATGTTTTTGCACTCTATACAGCTACCAAGCGCAGTGCCGAGCTTGCCGGTATCGGTGATATCACAGGTTCCATCGAAAAAGGAAAGGCCGCTGATATGATCGTCGTATCGCGCAATCCGCTGGATGATCTGCAGGCACTTCGTACTCCGGAAATGGTAATTGTCAGAGGAAATCTCATCGATCACCCTCATATCAAAAAGAGGAAACAGGTGGAAACAGAACTGGATAAATTTATCTGATTTTTCAGACAACAGCCTTTTGGGGCGACCGTAGCAAAAATAAAAATACCGATCTTCAAATATCATCAACTGACATTTTGAAGGTCGGTATTTTTTATCGGTATATTTTTACAGCACATCTACAGCACAGCTATACAATCACTATTTTTCTGCTGCCTTAGCCTGCTCGAGCGCATGTGCAAGCTGATCCGGACAGGAAGTACTCCTGAAACCGCACTTGATCCCGCTCAATCTCTTGATAGCCTCATCTACATTCATACCGGCAACCAAAGCACCAACGCCCTGCGTATTGCCATTACAACCGCCAACAAACTGGACAGACTTGATCACGTCTCCATCCAGCTCCACGGAAATATTTTGTGAGCAGACGCCAACCGGCTTGTATTCATATGTCATAATCTGTTCGGCTGATCTAAAATCCGCCTTCCTCCTTTTCATATCTGTTGTATCAAAAGGGACAAAACATTTTTTATCCTACCTCATTATATGAAAAAAACTATCATTATTCAAGCATCTGTTTCTGCTGTAAAAAATCCAGGATCCGGTCGGCCAGTGCCGCATGCCCGTACTCATCCAAATGCTCCATATCGACCTGACTTGGCACTGCATAATCCGATGCAGCCAGAAAATGAACCTTTTTTTCATCAGCTACCTTCTGGTATTCTTCCTTTAATTTTTTGGACACGTCCACCGATTCTAAACCAAATTCCGGATCGTATTCCTCTTTCCATACATCCTTTCCCAGATGGATCGGAGATAAGACCAGAATCTTGTCAGCCGAAATAAAACGCAAAAGCTCATCTATGCACTGTGATAAGCCTTTTGCAATCCCATATGCGGAATTGTGAAAATAGTCCTTGCAGTCATTGGTGCCAAGCATCAGGATTGCCGCATCCACCGGATACTGTGATTCCAATATGAAAGGCAGCGTGGCAAGTCCGCGTCTGTCATTGCGGTAGCAGTCCTCAAAAACCGTTGTCCGGCCGCAGAGACCTTCTTCCAAAACACGGACATCCTTTTTTTGCAGATGCTCCTGTAAAATGCTGGTCCAGCGCACACCCCATGAATATCTGTTTTTTGTTCCGGGGATCAGTCCCCATGTATTCGAATCGCCATAGCACAATAACTGTTTCATATCCATATATCACCTTTTCCGCTTTTATACACTATAAACAGAATCTGTATATCAAAGATCTGTTTCTATCTGCAATAAATCTACACTATCTTTTGGTTAAAGGCAATTATGAATGTTTTGTAACCGGTTATAGTCAAAAGTTATATCTATTTGTCTCGAGCCGCTTTTTTAACCGCATTTTCATATACCATATTCAATTCTTCCAATACAATACAATGCGGAATGGTATTTTTCCTTACAGCCTCCCTGCAGGCTTCAAATTCCATCCATTTCACGCCATCGACTTCCTCTTTCTGCAGGACAAAATCTGTTTCCTCCCGATCTGTCCACAACGCAAAAATGCGGGAATACTGCCTGTCGTGAAACGGTTTCCCGGCAAAAACATCATCCCAGATGACCATCCTGTCTCCACAGAAAATAAGATCATCCTCCGATGCATCCACAGAAAGCTCTTCCTGTAGTTCCCGGATCGCCGACTCCTTGTATCCGTCACCTGCCGGTATGTGTCCGGCACTGGAAATATCATAACAGCCCGGAAAAGAGTCTTTTATTTTACTCCTCATCTGCAGTAAAATTTCTACCTTTCCGGCTTTCTTTCTCAAAATCCAGACATGGGAGGTCCGGTGCATAATGCCCTCGGCATGCGCTTTTTCCCGGTCTACCGTCTGCCCGGTCGGGTTTCCATATTCATCTACAATATCCAGTAATTCCTGCATATTCTTACCTCTTGTGATTTTTCTGCTCTTATCTGCATCCTGCAAGATACCATGTTGCAGACAAGCTTCTTCTGTTTGGGAACACAAAAATCAACCTATAGGATCTTGCCACCGCCGATCACAGTGTCTCCATCATAAAATACAACTGCCTGACCGGCTGTGATCGCCCGCTGCGGTTCATCAAACGTCAGACGGACATTTCCGTTATCCAAAGGCTCCAGCAGGGCTTTTGCCTCTTTTTGTTTGTATCTGGCCTTTGCTGTACAACGCATCGGCTCAGTCAGCTTTTCTACCGAAATCCAGTTAAGATCATTGGCCTCCAGTGTTGTGGTAAACAGATCCTCGTTGCGCCCAAGCACAACCTGATTTTTTTCGAGATCTTTTTTTACGACATACATCGGTTCCTTTAAGGAAAGTCCGAGGCCCTTTCTCTGTCCGGTTGTGTAGCGGATGAGACCCTTGTGCTCGCCAAGCACCGTGCCATCCTCTGTCACAAACTCTCCGTGCGGAAATTTTTTTCCACAATACCGCTCAATAAAGGCTGCATAATCCCCGTCTGGCACAAAGCAGATATCCTGGCTGTCCGGCTTGTGGGCATTGACAAAATACATTTCATCCGCAATCTCACGGATCTCCGATTTGCGGTAATTGCCAAGCGGGAACAGCGTGTGGGAAAGCTGCTCCTGTGTCAGGTTATAGAGCACATAGCTCTGGTCCTTCGTCTCATCCAGTCCCTTTTTTAATAAGTAGCGCCCTGTTTTTTCATCTTTTTCCACGCGCGCATAATGACCGGTAACCACATAGTCATAGCCGAGCTCGTACATCCTGTGCATGAGCTTTTCAAACTTCATATAGCGGTTGCACTCGATACAGGGATTGGGCGTACCACCGTCAATATAGGTATCGACAAACCGCCTGATCACCTCTTTGTCAAAATCCTCGCTGAAATTCAGCACATAATAAGGAATTTCAAAGCTCTGCGCCACAGCACGTGCATCCGCCACATCGGAAATCGAGCAACAGGTCTTGGTCGCCGTATCCGGCAGATCCTGATTGTCGTATAACTTCATCGTAACCCCCATGCAGTCAAAGCCTGCCTTTTTCATCAGGTAAACTGCCACAGACGAATCCACGCCGCCGCTCATGGCGATCAAAGCTTTTTTATTGTTGGTTGTAGTGTTGGTTGTTGTCTTTTCTTCGTTCAACTTGGTATCCTCGTATGTTATAACTTTTTTATTCGACTTCTTTCCGCAGTCCCTTTGGATAGTGATTTTTCATCTGTCCGCCCGCAAGCTTGCCCCATCCGGCACAAAAACCGTCTATAAATACCGGACAAAAGCCCTTTATTGCTGACTTATCTCTACCTATCTGATCCGGTATTATCAACTCATCTTTATCTGTCTGATCTTGTATTGTCAATCCGGCACAGATATCTCCATCCTGTAAGAAAAAACCTTCTCCTCTAAAATATCCATTTGCCCTTGAATCTGCACTCTTTAAGTTTACATAATTTTTTACCTGTTTTATATTCAAACTCAGAGCCAGCGCATGCGCCGGTTCAAAACGATTCTTTTTAAATGTACCGATATGAAGTCCCGGACGCTCTACCTTGAGACCTGCCAAAGAAGAAATGCCCTCCGGCAGTCTGTACAGATTGTCTCCAAACAGAATCATGCGCGAATCCATGATCCATGCCTGCATTTCCGGTGTCAGAACAGCATCGCAAAACTCCTGAAACGAAGCCTGCTGTTCCTTATTTAAAATGCCTTTTCCATTCTTATCCGAAGCATTTTTCAGTGCTTTTTTCCCTGACTTTTTAGATGGATTTTTCTTTTCGGATTGATCCTGCCTGTATTCTGCATTTTCGCTTTTTTGACAGGCTGTATCCCATCCACCTTTTTTTCTAAGAACAGCCACATAATGTCCTTCTCCATGCAGCTTGTGCGGCCACAAACGGAAGGTATCTTCTAAATGAAGATTTCCACCTGCCCATTCTGCATGTGCTTTTTCAAAATACGGAGCCTGTACTTTCTCCACTTCAAATTCCGGATGTGTCGTCAGAAAATTTGCCATCGCCATCTCATCTTCCTGCGGCGAAAAGGTACAGGTCGAATACACCAGTCTTCCGCCCTGTTTTAACATCATGGCAGCCTGTTCTAAAATATCAGCCTGTCTATCGGCACATATATCCACCTGCTCTAAGCTCCACTCTGCCATGGCATCCGGATTTTTACGGAACATCCCCTCTCCGGAGCAGGGAGCGTCGACCAATATTTTATCAAAAAACAATGGAAAATGAGGTGCCAGACCATGCGGATCTTCATTGGTCACCAATGCATTGGTAACACCCATTCTCTCTATATTCTGAGACAGAATTTTACATCTGGCAGGATGAATTTCGTTAGCAACAAGTAACCCACTTCCATGCATAGCAGCGGCTAACTGTGTTGCCTTTCCTCCGGGTGCCGAACACAGATCCAGCACATATTCTCCCGGCTTCGCATCCAAAAGCCCTGCTGCCGACATGGCACTCGGCTCCTGAATATAATATACGCCCATCTCATGATAAGCCTGCCTGCCCGGACGCAGCGCGGCCGGATAATAATATCCATGCTTTGCCCATGGCACCGGATTTATATCATCCATACCGATGGCTTTAAGAACCCTTTGGTCAAATTCCTCTTGTGTATTTTCACCACATAAGCCCGGCACATACTTCAACTCATTGATGCGGAGCGCCTGATATTTTTCATTTTCATAACAATCCAGAAAAACATCCCATTCATCCTGTAGAAGTTCTTTCATTCGGTTTATAAAATCAACTGGTAAATTAAAATCTGACATAGGTTATTACTTTCTGTTTCAGTGCTTTCTCTAGAGCACAGCTTTTTTTATTTACAATGTCTGTTTTGTATTTTCTATTTTTAACATCGCCTTTCCATTATAAAGAATTTATATCCGAAAAGCAATCTTGCCACCGGATGCAAAATTCATCAGTCATAAACCAAAAGCCCTTCAAAAACCTGCTCGGCATCCATTGAAATTTCATCCAGATAAAGGAAAGTCTCCCCATCACGACTTTCTGTATAGTGGACATACCCCTCCGCGCCGTCCGGTCCATGTACAAGTACCCATTCCGAACCGATACACTGTTTAAAAAATGTCCTGCTGCCCTTTGGCAGTGTAAAGGTTGCAGAGGCTTCATCCATGGTATAATGCAATGGCAGATCAGCCGTCAGCACATGTGTCCTCGGCAGATCATAGTGACTGTCTGCCCCTTCCTGCAGCACCAGTTCCTGATTGTCATAATCATACCAGTAATACACCTTGTATTCATGCACATCAAGCGTCATGCCCCTGTCATAACCATAGACACCACCCTCAACAAAACCGTTCTGATAACCCATCTGTTTCATTGGAAATCCAGGAATGCTTCCGATCTTTTTAAGTCCTGTTTTTTCATTATAAATAAAGAAATGTGTTACCGGATCATCACTTGGTCCGTAGTCTGCAATGGCAATTTCCAGTCCATCAAAATAAGGTGAAATATCTGTTATGTAAAATTTTTCCGTCTCCGGCGAATCCATATAGATACCAAAATCATTTTCCAGATCATAGACCGTTTTGTCAATCGTAAGCAATGCTTTTTCATAATCATTTTCATCTGTTTTTATTTGATACAGGACCGTATTTTTCCTGCCGTTTCCGGTCAGATCCACAGAAACCTCCCTGCCAACTGCCTCTTCCTTTGGATAGGGATGATTGTCTGCATAGTCATTTTCCATTTTTTGCAACAGACTGATATTGTCTTTTTCAATCTGCGAAAATTCATCTTCCGAAAAATCATCCCCGCGATCCTCATACCATGCATAGCGTCCAAAATAAAGCTGCAGATAGGGATTTTTGAAATGATAACCGTGCCGTGCATAAATCTCATTGCGCGCCAGCCACAGGTCATTGTCGCTCATATTGACAAGCATATTCTCTGACAGCGGATAATACTCACTCATCGGATACACATATTCAGACGCATTGCGGTGCACGCCGGGCTCATCGATCACAACCGATGCCTCAATAAAAGGAAAATCCTGCATCATATCCTGATAATCCTCGCTAACCTTTGCATCTTCACAATCATACGGCACATCGGTCGGTGTGGAAAAATAATAGATCTGATCCTTTGTATATGCCAGTGCTTCCCCTCCCGGCATATCCACATAGGGCATATCCGATGCATAAACGGAAAATAAAAATCCCCAGCCCTCCTGTTTGTCATTGGAGGCCTTCTGCAATACGGTAAAACCTTTTTGATCCTCATTTTCCGTGATCACATACCTGCCTTCCCAGGCTTCCGGCAGGGTAAGTGTGATATTTTGGTATGTATAAATAATATTATTGTCGTCATAAGATTTTACAGCATGATTTCCGACACCGGCCTGTCCGTTGTCTGAACTTCCGGCGGATTTGTCTGTGCCATCTGATTGTGTATTTTCATCCGATTCTGATATATGATCTGATTGCACATTATTCCCTGTTTTGGATGTATTGTCTGATTTGTTTATGCTGCATCCGGTTGACATAACTGCAAAAATCATGCTGCACAAAATAATTTTTAAAATGGTCGAAGATTTACTTTTCAGTCTATCTATCATTATGTTTTTCGTCATACTTTCCGTGCTGTCTTTCGCCAGACTTTTCATTTTGCCCTTTATTTCATTTCCTACTTTCATATACATACCCCTTTCATTCTTGAATTTCCTCAATTACTCCACTGCAAAGCAGCTCCCGCAATTCTCAAACATTCGAAATCCGCTGATTTACTGCGTAAATCGCTACTTTCTCATTTTTGCCCCTGATACCATCATAATATATGTAAAAAAGGAAATCCATCACAAATATTTCGTAAAATACGAATTATCCGTTATGATTTCCTTCTTTCAGTTCGTTGTGCCGATAGTTTACATAACTCCACGACAAAACATCTTTCTTAAATACACCTTTATTTTAAAACCCGCTTTTTAAAGGCAGGATCTCCGTAAACAGCCGAAAATCCCAGCTCTTCCTCAATTCTTAACAGCTGATTGTACTTTGCCACACGCTCACTCCGGCACGGTGCTCCCGTCTTGATCTGACCGCATCCCAATGCAACCGAAAGATCTGCAATGGTCGTATCCTCAGTTTCACCGGAACGATGGGAAGCAATTGCCGTATAACCGGCCTGGTGTGCCATCTTGATGGCTTCGAGCGTCTCTGAAACCGTGCCAATCTGATTTAACTTGATCAAAATAGAATTGCCACATTTTTCTTCAATTCCCTCACCCAGTCTCGAAGTATTGGTAACAAACAAGTCATCACCGACCAACTGCACCTTGTCGCCCAGCTCCTTGGTGATCTTTTTCCAGCCCATCCAGTCCTCTTCATCCAGTGGATCCTCAATAGAAATAATCGGATATTTGGAAACCATGTTTTTATAAAGCTCAATCAGCTCATCCGACGTATAATCCGTCCCGGTCTTGGGCAGATGATAGCTGCACTGCCCTGTGATCTTGTGTTCCGCATCCATCATGCCGGTCTCTTTTTGCGGTTTCCATTCACTGGCCGCAACGTCCAGCGCAAAACAGATGTCCTTTCCACATACATATCCGGCATGTTCAACAGCTTCCGTCAAAAGCTTCAGCACTTCCTCAACATCTGCGACATCCGGTGCAAATCCGCCTTCATCACCAACTGCCGTCGATAATCCTCTGTTTTCCAGTACCTTTTTTAAGCTGTGATATACCTCGGTTCCCATGCGGAGCGCATCTCTAAAGGAGGAAGCTCCAACCGGCATGATCATAAATTCCTGAAAATCAATAGAATTGTGGGCATGGGCACCACCATTTAAAATGTTCATCATCGGAATGGGCAGACAGGTCTGTGATACGCCTCCGAGGAACCGGTAAACCGGCAGATTCAATGCCTGCGCTGCTGCTTTTACCGCTGCAATCGATACCGCCAAAATAGCATTGGCACCAAGTCCCGACTTGTCCGTTGTCCCGTCAGCCGCGATCATGGCAGCATCCAGCTTGTAAATATCGGATGCATCCAGCCCGACAAGGGCCTGTGCAATGACTGTATTCACATTTTCAACCGCTGTCAGAACACCTTTTCCAAGATAACGGTCCGGATTTTTGTCCCGAAGCTCCAACGCCTCAAACTCACCGGTCGATGCACCGCTCGGAGCAATTCCCCGTCCACGCGCTCCACAAGCAAGCACAACCTCTGCTTCAACCGTCGGATTGCCTCTCGAATCCAAAATCTCTCTTCCGATTACCTCTTTTACTTCCAAATAATTCATACCGACACACTCCTTTTACCATATGTTGTAAAACACATTTCATACATGTAAAAGTATGTGCGTATTTTTAGAATCTATGCACTTTGAGATCTGAGTTCCTTTACAACATCCAGAATACTGTTGACAATCAGATACTGTCCTTCATTTTCATATTCATATTTGATGTTGACTTTATCCCCATATTTTCCCAATTTCATCCTCTACACATTCATTACAAATCTGAAACCGGTTTTAATGGTTACTGCCTCTTTCAAATCCAATTACTCATGTCTTAATGCTTCGATCGGGCTAAGCTTTGCCGCACGTTTGGCCGGGTAAATACCAAAGAAAATACCGACAGCCGAAGAAAACAGTGTTGCCACAATCACGGTTGTTACAGAAATTTTAGCATGGAAACCGATCAGGCTGCAAACCAAAACCGCACCGAGCGAGCCTAAAATAATACCAATAATTCCGCCAAGCAGCGTGATGATCGCCGATTCAAACAAAAACTGCATCAGAATGGATCTGGTACGTGCGCCGAGTGCCTTGCGGATACCGATTTCCCTTGTCCGCTCCGTCACGGAAACCAGCATAATATTCATTACACCGATACCTCCAACCAAAAGCGCAATGGCTGCTACCAGCACAATAAATATCGTGATAACATCAATAATACGGGTGATCTGTGACAGCTGGTCACTAAAGCTCTGCACCAATACCACGCCCTGACCGGTAACTCTGTGGCGTGCCTCCAAAAGCTGCATGGATTTTTGTGCCACCTCCGTATTGTGCTCATTGCCGTCTCCGTAGATCATGATCTCGGAAAAGCTGTCAGTATAAAATCCAAAATTGGAAGCAAAGGTCGTGATCGGCATATCAAATTCAACCTGATCAAAAGATCCCATCATATTGAGCAGAGTGGAGGAATTGTCAGCCTGCACACCTACAATCTTCAATTCAAAGGTCTGTCCCCACTGGGAAACCTCAAAAGTCTTTCCAACAACATCCGTCGTCCCAAACATCGCCATGGCACCGCTTTCACGGATAACACATACCTTTGCAGCATTTTCTACATCACTCTCCGTAAAATAGGCCCCTTTTATGATCGGCTCTGTGGCATGATACTGCAGATACTGGTTGCCTGAGTATGCGTAGGCCTGAAAATTTCCTTTGGGTCCGACCGCATTGATATAAGACGAAAGCTGACCGGTTGCCCCTTTGATATACGGTACCTTTTCCATTAAAGCAGTAAGATCATCATCCGTAAACTCGATTGCCTGATAATCTCCGTTCTCCATTGAATAAATGGCGATCAGTCCGTTTCCAATCTCATTTAAATCACTGCTGACAGAACCGGACACGCCGTTTCCGACTGAAATGATCATGATAACGGAGGAAATACCGATGATAATACCGAGCATGGTCAGAAAAGAGCGACCTTTATTGCTCTTTATATTTTTTAAAGCCATTTTTATGTATTCCGCTAATTGTCCCATAAAATATCTGTCTTTCCTTATTTATAATCTCAACTTTACTACACCGGATTTGTATGCAATACTTATTCATCTCCGGCATCATATGCAACGACCGGCATGCCCTCCGTAATATCGGAAGTCACCTCGGAGATCACAACGTCATCTTTGGAAATGCCGCTTACGATCTGTATCTTGGTATCCGAAGAAATTCCGGTTACAACATCCCTTCTTACGACAACTCCATCCTCCACAACATAGCAGAAGGATCCTTTTGTATCATAATTGACACAGGAAAAAGGAAGAACCATAGCATCCTGAACCGTTTCACACTCGATCTTTACCTTGCCTTCAATTCCGATGTATACCTGATCATCCGGATTGTCAATATGTACGTCTACATCAACGGTAGATGCTCCATTTTCATTTTTACCGGCGATCTTGCTGATTTTTGTGACACTGCCGTCATAAGTGTTGCCATTGATCGTGATCTGTGCTTTCAGACCTGTCTTTACCTGTGCCAGATCATATTTTGTCACGGGCACGGTCACCTTCAGCCTGTCACTGCTCCGGAGTGTAAAAAGCTGGGTTCCTTCAAGCAGGCTCTGTCCCTGTACGACACCGACCTCTGAAATGATACCGTCAAAATCCGCAATAATTCCATCCGATGCTTTCTCTAAGCTCTTTCCGGCATCCTCTTTTTCCATCTCATTGATCTCTTTTAATACTGCCTGCTGCTTGCTCTGGCTTGCCAGCGCCGGATTGTCCACCTTTTCTGCCTTGTACTGCTCTGCCAAAGCCTTGTATTCATTTAATTCATTGCTGCAGGTCTGTACCGCTTTTTCCAAAGCCGGATAATCATACTGTGCTTTCTTTTGTGCAAGCTCTGCAAGCCTGGCATCGCCTTCGGTGATGAGCTGTGCCAGCGCTTCATTGGGCGTCGCATTATCCGCCTGTTCAATCTTGTATTGGTCAATCGTTGCCTTTAAAGTATCATATTCCGTGGAGACCGCCATTGCCTCATTGTAGCTTGCGGAAGCACTCTCCAGGCAGGAGGACCAGTGCACCACAAAAGCCATGGCGTCATCATAATTTTTGACGGCCTTTGTATAATCACTCTGCTCTTTCTGAATCGTTGCATTGGTTGCATCAATTCCGTATTCATCAGCCTGCGCTTTCAGCGTTGCTTCCTCTGATGCACGCTGTAAATCTTCCAGATCATAAGAAAGAAGCGCGTCTCCTTTTTTGACCTCTTCGCCGTTGACCGCGTTTAATGCGGCTACGGTTCCCGCAACCGGTGCAAAATAGGTTTTTGATTCTTCACTTTCAACCGTGCCGGACACTTCGATCTGACTGGATATATCCTCGGTCTGTACCGTCGTCGTTGCTACCTGATAGCCACTGCTGCCACTACCCATACCGGATAAAACGCTCACACCGATCACAAGCACAACTACAACAGCCGCCACAATGATAATGATTTTTTTCTTTTTATTTGTCTTCATTTATATAGTCCCTTTCCACTTTTCCGTCCTTGATCCGAATCACGCGCTTTGCCTGCGCTGCAATTTCATTGTCATGTGTGATCAAAATAACGGTTCGTCCTTCAGCATGAAGTTTTTTCAGTATTTCAATAATTTCCCTGCTGGATGCCGAATCCAGATTGCCGGTCGGCTCATCCGCCAGGATCACCGGCGGAGCCTGTGCAATCGCACGCGCAATCGCGACCCTCTGCTGTTGTCCGCCCGACATTTCCGACGGCTTGTGCGTCATACGCGCACCGAGCCCCACCTTTTCAAGAGCCTGTATCGCCAGCTCATGCCGTTTGGACCTGGAAACACCCCGGTACAATAAGGGCAGCTCCACATTTTCAATGGCCGTAAAACTCGGTATTAAATTAAATCCCTGGAATATAAAACCGATCTCCTGATTTCTGATATCCGAAAGCTCGTCATCCGAAAGACTTGAAACATCCGTTCCGTTTAATATGTAAGTACCGCTGCTTGGCACATCCAGACATCCCAGCATATTCATAAGTGTTGACTTGCCGGAGCCGGACTGACCGATAATAGCAACATACTCGCCCTTGTCGATATTTAAGCTGACATGGTCAAGTGCCCGTACCTCATTCTCACCCGGATTATACACCTTGCATATATCCGTAATCTGTATTAAATTGTCCATTTCTGTTTCCTTTACCTTTATTAATCAGCCAATCGTGCCTGCACACCGGCAGATTTTCTTCATTATAGCATAGGATCATTCTGTAATCATTAACATTCTATTAAAAATACCGAAAAATATATTTCAATTTTTCGGTATTTTCATGGAGCCTTATGACATTCCGTTTACGGTTTTATACTTGTAAAGCATTTCTGCATGATTCTGTTCCTCTACCTGAATATCGGCGAGAAGCTTTCTGACATCACTGCCTGAGAAATTAAAGACATCGGAATTATATTCACCGGAAATCAGTTTTTCTGTTCCGATACAGTCTGTTGCAAGATAATTGTCCTCTTTCTTATCATCACTGTTTGTCAGCTGGTCATAAGTTGCTTTGGGATCATAATCCTTTCCCTCACTGTCGTTGCAATCACAAGACGGTACCTTTCCATTTAAAACCTGCCCCAGCGAATCGAAGTGTTTTTGTTCCTCATCCGCAAGCACGGAAAACAGATCCTTAAGCACTTCATCATGAGCTTCTTTGCTATAACGGTTGTATTTGTCAATGCATGCCTGCTCCTGTGTCTGTAAATCCTGAATCGTTGTTGTCTCTTTTTCTGTCAAAATCACGTCCGTATCCTCCCATTTATTTTTTAATCCTTCCATATATAATGTGGTCTGCATCCAGAGCAATATGGAAGTATGTGATTATAAGACGTATTATTTGCTTAATGATGAAAAATATACCTTTAAAATGATAAAAAATAAAATAACGCACCTTGTTTTCTCCATTCCAATGTTGCCAATTCCTTTGAAAATAGGTATACTTGTTATATGTGTATATGTATACATATTTTTATATTTTGAGCACCACAACAGTCTGTGCCAATCTATAGCGCAAAAGGAGGTTCTATCGGTATGGCAACAAACGCATCTTCCGAAAACTATCTAGAAACAATATTAATGTTGGGGAACACTTTACCTGTTGTACGTTCCGTAGATATTGCCAATGCACTTGGCTTCAAAAAGTCCAGCGTCAGCATTGCAATGAAAAATTTAAGGGAACAGGGATATATTACCGTAACGGATGCAGGATTTATCTATTTAACCGAATCCGGCAAAGCAATTGCAGATATGATTTTTGAAAGACACGAATTTTTATCCAAATGGCTGATTTCACTTGGCGTTGACAGCACTATCGCCACAGATGATGCCTGCCAGATTGAGCACGTCATCAGTCCCGAGAGCTTTGAAGCAATTAAAAAATATGTCAAAAATGCAAGCAAATAAATTTCTATAGTTATTTAAAGATCTGCCTGTCAAAGCAGATCTTTTTTTATACTTATTTTTCCGGAGCACAGCTTTTAAAAATGCAAGAAAAAAATCATGTCGTTTTTTGCAAGTGTTCTTGCAAACTTATGTTATAAAACAAAGAAACCTTGAAAGCAAAGGGATTTCTTGTCGTTTTTTGTTTTTGCATTAAAAGATGATTATATGTTTTTTGTTTGGTTTCGGCTTATGTTTTCTGCCTGTTTTTGCAAGAAATTGCATTTTTCAAAACCAAACAGCTGTTTTTATATTAATAGTTTTATTTATTACGATCGTCTGTTTTATTGCCGAAAATCATACGATAGCCATAGTTATTTTTTATAGCTTCAGCTCTTACATCTATATTATCCTTGTTATTTTCCGGGTTTTCTTTTATTTTAGCGGATACGTTTTCTGCCTTTGCCTCTGTTTCGTGCTCCGTCCTTACATTTCCTTTACGATTGATACAGCTTATATTTCCACACTGTTTACATATATTAAAATCGGTACATTCTTTTTTCTCATCCTGACTCCATGTGAAAAAAGCAACTGTCTTTTGCGGCACAAATACCATTGCCTCATTGATCTTCACATCCTGTATGCCCTGTTTTTCTATGAGCTTTCCGGCCTGTGCAATATCATCCACATCCAAAAACCTCATTCCAGCCACATAAGTCCCTGTATGTGATGCATGTTCATCATAAAAAGCCCTGTACGCACGTCTTAGCACACCCATGGCATAACATTCCACAATATAAGCCTTTAACAGCTCTTCTTTTTGCTCATAACGCTCAATCCGGTCATCAAAATAGCTGCCGGCTGACATAAGGATGAGTATTCGGTTGTCTTCCGTTGCCTGAAACCATACTGTTATTTTGTGATTGATAAACTGACCGGCTGATTTTGGTCCGGCACAGTCCCGGTCATCATACAGATCCTTCCAGACTCTGACAAGCAGATCCTCTTCAATTCCCTGCATATGACTTTCCTGCAGGATATCCGCATAGTCATCATATATCATGGGCATAAAATACTCATAAGAGCCCTCAGAAGGCCTTAAGAGATCTTTCCATACACGAATAAGCCTGTCCAAAGAAAAAGCCGCGTTTGCCGGACTGGTGGACGGCAAAACAACGGCTTTCATATGTATCTCAGATTCAATATATTTTTTGTAATATTTTTCTGCTGCCCTGCCATTTACATAAATACGTCTGATTTGTGTCTTTCGGATGATTTCCGTCAGATCGGCTGCAACAACATTTTTAATGCTGCTGTCCGAAGAACCGACGATATCACATTCCTTGATCACATCCCATAATGCAATATGATGAATAAGCAGCATTTGTTTTTTGGAAGCGTTATCTTGAGGCTCCGCACTTTTGGTAACGGCAGACAGCACTTTCCAGAAACGATTTTGGGAATGGCCGTAATAAAATCCATTCTCTCTTGATTTTACGGATGGCAGACTTCCCAATATTAAGATTTCTGAATTTTCATCGTATACAGGCTCAAAGGGCTGCACAATATGCGTATACTCTGCCATCGCAATTAACCTCAGTCAAAAATATTTAAGATCCCAATTGATTTTAAAAACAGGATAAACAGCATAACCGGTGCAATATACTTCATCATAACGGTATATAATTTTGCACGGCCGAATTTTTCACCGTTTTTTTCTGCTTCATCAATAATAAACTGCGGTCCCTTTACCCATCCGATCAGAATACATGTACCAATGGAGATCATCGGCATCAGAACATTATTACTGATATAATCCATAATATCCAGAACCTGCGCAACGGCACCGTTCGGAAGTGTCACTTCAAAATACAGCTTGTTGTAGCCAAGACATACGATCAAGCCAAAAACAAGAGCGATTGCAGTCTCAAGAAGCGTTGCATGAAGACGCTTTAAGTGGAATTTATCCATAAGACTTGATACAACTGCCTCTTCAATGGAAATAGCGCTTGTAACAGTTGCAAATAAAACCATGGCAAAGAACATACATCCGATCACATTGCCGGCCACACCCATCAGGGCAAAAACCTTGGGCAGAGATACAAACATCAGGCTCGGTCCGGATGCTTCCATTCCTTCTCTTCCCATAAAAGTAAATACGGCGGGAATGATCATAACACCTGCTAAAATTGCGACACCAGTGTCAAAAATCTCAATCTGATTGATCGATTTAACAAGGTTAGAATCATCTTTTACGTAGGAGCCATATGCGATCATAATCCCCATCGCAACACTCAGACTGAAAAACAGCTGTCCCATGGCATCTACCAAAACAGTGAAAAACTTTCCGAATGTAAGGCCTTTAAGGTCCGGTACCAGATAAATTTTTAATCCCTGCATACCGGTACGGACAACTCCGTCGTCACCGGTATAACTGATGGTCAGCGAGAAAATTGCAATTCCCAGCACAAGGACAACCAGAATCGGCATGATGATCTTTGAAAATGATTCTATACCTTTATTGACGCCAAGGATAATAACGCCGGATACAACGGCAAGAAAGATAACCATGTATACAACCGGAGATACTTCAGATGTAATAAATCCGGTAAAATAACCGTCCTGGGCAGCATTCATGCCGTCACCTGTCAAAAATGCAACAAAATATTTGATAACCCAACCACCGATCGCACAATAATACGGCATAATGATGGCCGGAATAAGGCATCCTAAAATACCTAAAAAGCCAAAGCGCTTGTCAACAACACGGTATGCGGTAAGGGGCCCCTGCTTGGTATTTCTTCCGATTGCAATATCGCTTGTCAAAAGAGAAAAACCAAAGGTCAGGGCAAGAACTATATAAACAACTAAAAACAGTCCTCCACCATCCTTGGCTGCCAGATATGGAAACCTCCAGATATTCCCTAGTCCTACAGCACTTCCTGCCGCTGCCAGCACAAATCCCAGCGAACCGGAAAATGCATGTCTTTGTGTTTTCTTTTCCATAAAAAATCTCCCTTTACTTAAATTTTGTCATATATGCTTATCATTATCTTTTATTTTGGCATTTTTTTCAACTAATTTCTTTTTTGTTGCACGGATGCACTTTTTTTCATCTATTAAAAAACACGGAAAAACACGGAAAAACACAGAATATTCATTTGCTTTTTTCACATGAATCAACTAAACTTATAGTTATGATCATCCGGTCAACAGCTCCTGTTCATTACTCCTTCCGAGTTTCCGGTCATATGATTACGACAGCGGGCAATCATACCGGGCCGAAACAACCGGCGCGGATACCAGGCAGTTCTCCGGATAATAATATTTTTAACAAAGAGAGGTAATAACAAACCATGAGTCAGGAAAAAGTTGATCAGTATAAAAAGGAAAAGAAAAATCGAAAGGCCAACATGAAAAAGGCCAAACGTCATAAGAAGCTGTGGAAGATCTTCGGTCCTGTCCTTGCGGTTCTTATCGTGGCATTAATCGGTGCAGGAATTTATTTTATTCCCCATTGGACCAACCAGAAGGTTGAAGAATCCCAGACTGACCAGATTGACTATGACCAGTTAATGCAGATGCTCAATCAGAGTGCCGGATCGATAAGCACAGACAGCACGGGAAGCACAGACAGTTCCGGAAGTGCAGACAGCACGGGAAGCACAGACAGCTCTGGAAGCACAGATGCCGAATAAGTCATAAATATACAATGGTGCGGATACCAAATGTCATTTTTATGCAACAAAAAAGCACAGCCTGACTTTTACAGGCTGTGCTTTTTTCATTTTATCAATAACCGGATTTTTAAGTCTCTATCAGGATTTTACTTAAAATAACGTACGCCTGATTCAAAGATCTTCATATCCTGCTCTCCATAGATATTGATTGCAACAGCATCATCACGTCTTTCGGAATGAGCCATCTTACCAAAGCAGCGGCCATCCGGTGAAGTGATACCTTCAATCGCAACATAAGAACCGTTTACGTTCCATTCTTCATCCATAGATACGTTTCCATTGAAATCTGCATACTGTGTAGCAACCTGTCCGTTGGCAAACAGCTTGTCGATCCACTCCCTGGGTGCTACGAAACGACCTTCACCGTGTGAAGCCGGGTTGACGTAGGTCTTTCCAAGCTCAGCCATCTGCAGCCAGGGCGATTTGTTGGATACAACCTTTGTGTATACCATCTTGGAAATATGACGGTTGATCGTATTGAGGGTCAATGTCGGCGAATCCTCTTTCTGTCCTACGATCTCACCGTAAGGTACCAGTCCCAGCTTGATCAACGCCTGAAAACCGTTGCAGACGCCAAGTGCCAGACCGTCTCTCTTGCTTAACAAGTCCATAACGGCATCCTTGATCTTGGCGTTCTGGAATGCGGTTGCGAAGAACTTTGCACTTCCGTCCGGTTCATCACCTGCGGAGAAACCACCGGGGAACATGATGATCTGTGCCTGGGCAATTGCCTTTTCAAATTCATCAACGGATTCTCTGATGTCCTCTGCCGATAAATTGCGGAATACCTTGGTCACAACATTGGCTCCTGCTCTTTCAAAAGCCTTGGTACTGTCATACTCACAGTTTGTTCCGGGGAACAACGGAATAAATACGGTCGGTTTTGCAACCTTATTTTTGCACACATAGATGTCTTTTGTATCATATAATTTCACTTCAATCGGATCAGTTGCTTTGACAGCCTTTGTAGGAAATACTTTTTCAAGCTTCTTTTTCCATGCATCAAGCGCTTCTGTTTCACTGACAGTTGTGTCATCAAACTTAAAGCCTTCTTCGATCACAGTTCCCACCATTTTGTAAGCAATACCGGAAGCATCCACAATATTCATCATGCCGGTAGGTACTTCTAACAGGAAGTTGCCAAGCTCATTTTTGAAGAGCTCATCATTTTCTACCATGCCATCAAATCTGACGCCCAGACCATTACCAAATGCCATCTTGGCTGCGGCAGCTGCAATACCCTTTGAATCCAGCACATATGCAGAAACGACAGCTTTGTCATGGATAAGCTCCGATACCTTTTCATAAATATCTGCGACTTTTTTGTATACCGGCAGATCATATTCATCTTTGGGAAGACGTACAACCACAAGTCTGCTGCCTGCAACTTTAAACTCAGGAGTAATGATTTCAGGATATTTAGCCACATCCACTGCAAATGACACAAGTGTCGGAGGCACATCAATATCATTGAAGGTTCCTGACATACTGTCTTTACCACCGATACTCGGCAGACCGTATCCGATCTGTGCATCATAAGCACCAAGTAAAGCCGCAAAAGGCTGACTCCAACGATGTTTGTCCTCGGTCATTCTACGGAAGTATTCCTGGAATGTAAAACGTACTTTTTTGAAATCACCACCTGCAGCAACAATCTTGCTCAGCGATTCGGTAATTGCATAAACAGCACCATGATAAGGGCTCCAGCTTGAAAGGTAGGGATCAAAACCATAGCTCATCATGGTAACGGTCTCTGTCTTTCCTTGTAATAAAGGAAGCTTTGCAACCATGGTCTGCGTCTCTGTCAGCTGATATTTACCACCGTAAGGCATGTAAACGCTGCCTGCACCGATGGATGCATCAAACATTTCCACCAGCCCCTTCTGGCTGCAGACATTCAGGTCATTCAGGGTGCGGAGGAAGGCTTTCTTGACATCACCTTCTGCTACGGCATCCGCAACATCCTTGATTGCATATTCATTGAAATAATTATCTTCTTTTTTCGGAACATCAATGGCAACATCGGCTTCCTGATGTGCTCCGTTGGTATCCAGGAAGGCACGGGAAATATTGACGATCTTTTTGCCTCTCCATTCGAGTACCAGTCTGGGCTCTTTGGTTACAACAGCCACTTCTACCGCTTCGAGATTTTCTTCTGCTGCATATTTCAAAAATTCCTGTACATCCTTGGGATCTACAACAACTGCCATTCTTTCCTGTGATTCGGAAATAGCAAGCTCTGTACCGTCAAGACCTGCATATTTTTTGGGAACCTTGTCAAGGTCAACGACCAGACCGTCTGCCAGCTCACCGATTGCTACGGATACACCGCCGGCACCGAAGTCATTACATTTTTTGATCAGTCTGGAAACCTCTGCTCTGCGGAACAATCTCTGGATCTTGCGCTCGGTAGGTGCATTACCCTTCTGGACCTCTGCGCCACAGGTTTCAATAGAGCTTTCGGTATGTACCTTGGAAGAACCGGTTGCACCGCCACAGCCGTCACGTCCGGTACGTCCGCCAAGCAAGATAATGATATCGCCCGGATCGGAATTTTCACGGATTACATTTTTGCGTGGAGCAGCTCCCATAACAGCACCGATCTCCATTCGTTTTGCAACATAATTGGGATGATACAGTTCCTTTACATAGCCGGTTGCAAGACCGATCTGATCACCATAGGAAGAATAACCGCTTGCAGCTCCGGTAACCAGCTTCTTTTGCGGAAGCTTGCCCTTTAATGTATCTTTGATCGGCACGGTAGGATCTGCAGCACCTGTGATACGCATTGCCTGATATACATAACCACGGCCTGAAAGCGGATCACGGATAGCACCGCCAAGACAGGTTGCGGCACCACCAAAGGGCTCGATCTCTGTCGGATGGTTGTGTGTCTCATTTTTGAAAAATACAAGCCATTCCTCTGTCTGTCCATCGATTTCAACCGGAACAACAACAGAGCATGCATTGATCTCATCGGATACTTCCATATCTTCAAGCTTACCTTCGGCACGAAGCTTTTTCATCGCCATCAAAGCTAAATCCATCAGGCAGACAAATTTGTCATCACGGTCTTTGTACATTTCATTGTGCGTATCAAGATATGCCTGATATGTTTTTTCAATAGGAGCTTTATAATAACCGTCTTCGATCTCCACATTTTTCAACTCAGTAGAGAATGTGGTATGACGGCAGTGATCCGACCAGTATGTATCAAGAACGCGGATCTCAGTCATAGTCGGATCGCGATGCTCTTCATTGTGGTAATAATTTTGAATATGAAGGAAATCCTTGAATGTCATGGCAAGACCGAGAGAATTGTAAAGCTTCTTCAGATCCTCTTCTATCATATCCTTAAAGCCGTCAAATACAATGACATCTGCGGGCTCTTCATATACAGTAACCAGTGTCTCAGGCTTAACCATATCCGTTTCACGCGAATCAACCGGATTGATACAATACGCCTTGATCTCAGCAAATTCATCATCGGAAATATTACCCGACAGCAAATAGGTAACAGCGGTCTTGATGATCGGCTCTTCATCTTCCTTTAAAAATTTCACGCACTGCATAGCAGAATCGGCTCTCTGGTCAAACTGACCCGGAAGAAATTCCACACTAAAGGTTCTCTCACCCGGTTTCACCTCGATATTTTCTTCATATAAAATATCAACCGGAGGTTCTGAAAAAACAGTCTGGCAGGCACGTTTAAATACCTCATCAGATAAATTCTCGACATCATAACGGATGAAAATTCTTACTTTTTCAAGTCCGTCTACACCAAGATAACTCTTTAAATCTTCATACAGTTCTGTAGCTTTGACTGCAAAGGCAGCCTTTTTTTCCACGTAAATACGTCTTACATTTGCCATATTTGTCGTTTCCTCCATCATTTGTGTACCAGGCTCCTATGCCGGCACTATTTCTATTATACAAGATTCACCCCTTTTTTCAATAATGGTTTAGGGCGTTTTTACAGTATCGGATGTTTTTTTATCGGATGTTGTCAGCAAAAAGACAACAAAAGGTAAACAAAAGGTATTCTGATCGTTAAAAAAACAGGTTTACAAAATATTTTACCCGTTTATTGTCTTGTATTGTTATGAAACCTTATTTTTCGATGTTTTTTAGAGGTTTACCGATAATTTTGACAAAATAGGAGTCTTATGTATACAAATTATTGTTTTGATTTGTTATTTCACTACTATATCTTGTGTTTGAATTTTTATGACAGAGATTTCATTTCCTGTATCATATTTTGTGATCTGCATGGATTTTCTGTTTATTCTTTGACTTATGTTTGACAGGTTCCTTTTTAAATTGACAAATATGTCAATAGTATTTGCGATAATTTTATATGCAATCATCGTTTACATAACTTCATTTATGTTTTGACCGATTTGTCTATATATAGTATTTATTATTTTATAACACCACAAATTAAACAGTATTTATTGTTATGTAAACTAATGTTATGTGAACCCATTAAGCTTCATACATACAATTATTTATGAGGCATTTTTTTAAATGGTCGAAATTTTAAAATAAAAACAGGACTATAGAAAACAGAAGTTAAAAAAGGAACATTATAAAATAACCTATAAATACAAGGAGGGGAAACGGAAACGGTTAAGAAAAAGCCCAAAAACGCTAAAGATAAGGTCAAAAAGAAGCCAAAGAAACGATGAAAATAAGATCAAAAAAGAGCCAAAGAAACGGTGAAGATAAGGTCAAAAAAGAGCTAAAGAAACAGTGAAGATAAGGTCAAAAAGAGCTAAAGAAACAGCGAAGATAAGGTCAAAAAAGAGCTAAAGAAACGGTGAAGATAAGATCAAAAAAAGCTAATGAAAAGGTGAAGAAATATGAAATAAGGGAAAAAAATAAGCTGACAGGGAACAGTAACTATATTAAAAAATTTTAAAACACAAAAATACAGGATACTCCCGATACTCCTGAAAAACGTCAGTCAAAACAAGGGAAAGACTTTTTTCCAACTAAACGAGACCGTTTCAAGTTTTGTGTAAACGCTAAAAACTGATATAAGATTTGTGAATAATTACAAATGGGCAGAGCCGATTTTCAGGCTCTGCCCAGATCTGCATTATCCGGAAATCCACAAATCCGGAAATCCAGAAATACTCTTTATAGTTCAATTTTTTCTACAATTTTCTTTAAAGCATCGGCTGATTCCTTCAGTTTTAATGCCTCCTCCCCGTCCAGATTAAGCGGTATGTCTGACTCCACACCTTCTGAACCTACAATAGCAGGCATACTTAATGAAACTCCGTCGATACCATAGATCCCATGAATCATATGCGATACCGGAAGTATAGATTTTTCATCTCTCATAATGACTTCGCAAATTCTTTTTACAGACATTGCAATTCCATAGTATGTTGCATGCTTTTTGTTTATGATTTCATACGCACTATTCTTAACCTCTTCAGCAATTTCCTCCGTGTTTTCCTTGTGCTTGTAATGTCCACGCATTTCGCACATTTTACTTAAAGGAACTCCTGACACATTGGCGGATGACCATGCTACAACTTCGCTATCACCATGTTCTCCCACAATAAACGCGTGTACGCTCCTGCTATCAACAGACAAATGATCACCCAGCTTATATCTTAATCTTGCACTATCTAAAACGGTTCCTGACCCTATGACTCTGTTTTCAGGAAGTCCTGATAATTTTACCGCTACCTGAGTAAGAATATCTACCGGATTAGCAACTACCAGCATAATCCCCGAAAAATTTCTCTTTGCAATTTCAGGAATAATAGACTTAAATATGGATACATTTTTATTTACAAGATCCAGTCTTGTTTCTCCCGGTTTTTGTCCCGCTCCTGCAGATATAATAACGATAGCGGCATCAGCCACATCATCATAACCGCCGGCATATATTTTCATTGGGCTGGCAAATGGAATTCCATGACTGATATCCATTGCTTCCCCTTCAGCCTTATTTTTATCTGCATCAATAAGCACAATCTCTGTAAATAATCCACTTTGCATTAAAGCAAATACAGATGCGGAACCGACAAAGCCGCAGCCTATCATGACAGCTTTTTTTGAATTAATGATTTGTTTGTTCATAATAATCTCCTCCTCATTTAATCCGATTTTCACTTCTTCCTACGTTTACTTCGCAACCTTTTCAAAATCGGATGCCGGATGCTTGCATAAAGGACATATAAAATCTTCCGGTAATTCTTCTCCCACATATTCATACCCACATATCCTACAGCGCCATATCATTTGTCCATCATCCGTTTTTTCAATTGCCTGCGGCTTAGGCTTGATATTATCCTGGTAGTACCCGTATGTGGCAGATGGGATATCACTCAACACCTCCATATCAGTTATCTTACCGATAAACATGGTGTGCGATCCCAGATCTTCTGATTTATCAACTGTCACGGATATATATGCATTTGTACCTTCTGTAATATAATAAACGCCATTTGTGCCTCGCGCACATTTTTCAAATGCATCAAACTTGTTTACATCCCGGCCCGATTGAAAACCAAAATGTCTGAATAATGCAAACTCTGCATTCTGCGCCAGAACCGATACCGTAAATTTCCCGGTTCTTTGAATCATGTCGTGTGTATAATTTGCTTTGTTCACACAAATACTTAATTGGTCCGGTGCTGATGCTGCCTGAATTGCTGTATTGATAATGCATCCATTATCCTTATCCGCTTCTCTGGCAGTCAGTACAAACAATCCATAACTCAGCTTATACATTGCTTTCTTATCCATGTAACTCCTCCTTTACCTTTCCACTGCATTTTAAACAGAGTCCTTTAAACAAAATATCATAATCTAAAAATTCTATTCCATGTGTATCATGAATCTTTCTCATCAAATCAGGAATTTCATCCATATCCGCGTCTGACACATCACCACATTTTATGCATCTGACGTGATAGTGTTTTTTCAATGTAAAATCGTACCGATTAGGTCCATCCGGAACTTCGACCTTTCTTAAAACACCTTCTTCGGACAATATGTCCAGATTTCTATATACAGTACCCTTTCCAATTGTAGGATATGCTTTCTTTAAAAATTCATACACCTCACTGGCTGTAACATGCCTTTTCATCTCATATACAGCATTTCGGACCAAATCTTTTTGAATGGTATTTCTTCTGGTTGTCATTCCCTCTCCTTATTAGTAACTGTTCTTAATTAGGATTATATTTCATATTTTATATATCGTCAAGGCAAAAATAGGAATTGTTACTATTTTTTTGTTATTACTATTTTTTTTTATTTCATTTTTTAACTTAAGCTGGCTTTCACTTTATTCAAGCTAAATAGAGATTTTAATGAATTGGCATGCCGGTTGCTATACCTATCCTGCTTATCTATGGCATAATCGGCATGCTGAATATTGTTTTTAATGAATTAGCATGCCGGTTGCTATGAAAATCCTTCTTATCTATGGCTCAATCAGCATGCTGAATATTGATTTCAACGAATTGGCATGCCGGTTGCTATACCTATCCTGCTTATCTATGGTTCAACCGGCATGCTTAATATTGTCTTTAACAAATTAGCATGCCGTTAGCCATGAAAATCCTGCTTATCTATGCCTCAACCGGCATGCTTAATATTGATTTCAACGAATTGGCATGCCGGTTGCTATACCTATCCTGCTTATCTCTGGCATAATCGGCATACTTAATATTGTTTTTAACGAATTGGCATGCCGGTTGCTATAAAAATCCTGCTTATCTATGCCTCAACCGACATGCTTAATATTGATTTTAACAAATTAGCATGCCGGTTGCTATGAAAATCCTGCTTATCTCTGGCATAATCGGCATGCTGAATATTGATTTTAACAAATTAGCATGCCGGTTGCTATGAAATTCCTGCTTATCTATGACTCAATCGGCATGCTTAATATTGTTTTTAACGAATTAGCATGCCGTTAGCCATGAAATTCCTGCTTATCTATGACTCAACCGACATGCTTAATATTGATTTTAACAAATTAGCATGCCGTTAGCCATGAAAATCCTGCTTATCTATGACTCAACCGGCATGCTTAATATTGTTTTTAACGAATTAGCATGCCATTAGCCATGAAAATCCTGCTTATCTATGACTCAACCGGCATGCTGAATATAAATTTTGACAAAACAGCATGTCAACGGCTATGCTAGCCGCTTCTTCCCATAAACTGCACCAGCTATACATCAGATTAAGATAGAACTGTTCGTGTTGCTCTGGCTCATAACAGACATCCATGTAGCCACAGGAGCCTGCATAGCCTGCGCAATATCCGGGATCACAACCGGCAGTATATTCAGTGTAACCGGATGAAAAACGAAAAGCATCGCTAGCTATTGTTCTGCGTGCAGTTTGCCGCATCAATCGCAATGACCAGCATTAACGCCATGATCTCATCCTCCGGCCGCAGAATATCAATCGCGTAGGTATCACCCCAGCGGAACAGCTGCTTGGAAATATGCACGACCACACTGCAGCCCTCATATACATCATAGTCCCATGCCAGAAAATCGCCTTCGCAGCGCCATCCGTTATAATCCAGACTATATTTTGGGTGGAACAGGGTAAACTGTTTTTCAATGCTTCCAAAATATTTCCCACCAATTTCAATATCAAACGCCGGCAGCAAAGTAAATAATCTCTGCTTTACCATTCCGATCTGATTTTTTGACCGGTCGCAGACACGCAGCTGATGCCCCAGCCGAAACAGCTTCGCTTCCACAAAATATTTGGGATTTCCATTCTCATCATAAACATCATATGTATCTGCCCATGAAAAAACTCTCTGTTTTAATAATAATCTCATTTTTATTCCCCCTTATCAATACTCCAAAACTTCATTCATCGCTTTTCTCGGTTTCGGTGCCGGATCTTCCGTTGCATAGCCTAGCACAACCGCTCCGATCAGCTGTCCCGGTGACTGAATAAATGCAACCATTGCATCATAGCCAAAACAGGTATTGGCATACAAAAACGGAAGCTGTACAAGGCTTCTGTTATAAAAAAATCCTGCCGTCACGTTTATCCAGTTGCAATCACCTTTACGATTTCCTGTACTTAAATAATCATGACAGCAGGACTTTTTGACACAAACTGTCGTTAGTCTCTGATCCGCCTATAATACACTATTTAAAAATTGTTTTGCCTTATCCGTCTTGGGATTTTCAAACATTTCGGCCGGTGTGCCCTCTTCGAGTATCACTCCGTCATACATAAATACGACACGGTCAGCTACCTCTCTGGCAAATCCCATTTCATGTGTGACACAGATCATGGTCATTCCCTGTTTAGCAAGATCCTTCATAACGTTTAATACCTCACCGACAAGCTCCGGATCCAGCGCAGAGGTCGGCTCATCAAAGAGCATGATCTTGGGCTCCATGGCAAGCGCACGGGCAATGGCCACACGCTGCTGCTGTCCGCCGGACAGATTGTTGGGGTATGCATCCGCCTTGTCTGACAGTCCAACCTTGGCAAGCAACTCCAAAGCCAGCTTGTCTGCCGCTTCGGGATCCATGTTTTTAACCCTGATCGGGGCAATCTTGACATTATCCCTGACGCTCAGATGTGGAAAAAGATTGAACCGCTGGAATACCATTCCCATTTCCAGCAAAAGCGCTTTGTGCTTTTCCTTGCTCATGCCACCGACAACTTTTCCTTTTTCTGCATGAACAAACAGTTCATCTTCGATAAAGATCTTACCGGAGGTGATCGTCTCCAATGTATTTAAGGAGCGTAAAAATGTAGACTTACCGGCACCGGAAGGTCCGATGATAACGATAACCTCTCCCTGCTCTACAGTCAGATCCACATCCTTTAATACCTTTAAATCTCCAAAATCCTTGCATAATGCTTCTGTTTTAATATATGACATGTCTGACTCCCTCCTATTCGTATACGGAATATTTCTTCTCAAGTCTGTTAAAGATAAATGAGAATACGGCTGTAATGATCAGATAAATGATCATCGCCGGAATATATACAAGTGCCGTTGCGGATGAAGAAGAAATCGCTCTTGTCACCTTTGTCAGATCGGACAAGCCGATGATAGCAACCAGTGAAACATCCTTTAATACCATAATAAATTCATTACCTACCGGAGGTATCAGGCGACGTACAGTCTGCGGAATAATGATATAACGCATCGTCTGTCCATAAGTCATGCCCAATGCCTTGGCAGCTTCATTTTGTCCTTTATCAATGGACTGGATACCGGCTCTGATATTTTCTGCCAGATAAGCGGCTGAATTGAGTGTGTAGGCGATCATAGCTGCAACAAATGCACTTTTGATCGTCAGTGCCGGATTGAACTGGGGCAGACCAAAATAGATAAAATAAATCTGCATCAGTAACGGTGTACCTCTGAAAAAGAAAATATAAGCACTGCAAGGCTTATTGATAATGGGATTTTTGGACATTTTGCCCAGAGCCAGAAACAGGCTTAAAACAAGTCCGATTGCAACCGATAAAATGGTGATTATGATTGTCATCTTGGCACCATTTAATAACTGTGGCATCCAGGTTATGATTTTGTTGAGTGCGTCCACGTTGTTTCCTCCTAAATGTGTGACTGTCATTGTTCGTATTACTATCTTTGTTATTTACAACATATGTCTCTATTTTACAAAGAAACTCTCTGTCTGTAAAGTCACAGACAGAGAGTTATTTTTCTTATTATGCCGATCTGACACAACAACTCTGCGTAATCTGGTCAGTAGATCTAAACCAGAGCCGGAATTTAGTAATCAATATCAGCTGTGATATCGCTTCCGAAATATTTGGTTGCAATCTCACCAAGCTTGCCGTTTTCTTTTAATGTAGAAACAGCAGCTTCCATTGCATCCTTCAGATTGTCATTGCCTTTCTTGAAGCACATTACGATCGGTTCTGCTTCGGGTGCCTGCCATACAGTCTTGTAGTTGTTGGATTCATCTCCAAGATAATAGTTAGCTACAACTGTATCTGTACATACGGCATCAACACGGCCGGCTTTGATCTCGTCAAAAGCATTGATAACTTTTTCGTACTGTCTTAAATCCATATCAACCCCTGCGGAGATCTGGTCCTGCATAACATAATCTGCAGTTGTTTCCATCTGAACAGCTACGGATTTGCCGGAAAGATCTGTTACATCAGCGATATCTGAGTCGTTGGGAACAACCAGTACCGGTGCATTTGCAACATAAGGCTTAGATAATAAATATTCTTCGTTTCTGCTGTCTGTGTAGCTTACACATGCCATGATAACGTCATATTTATCAGCATCAAGACCTGCAAAAATACCATCCCATGCTGTATCAATAATCTGCAGTTCCAGTCCCATCTCATCTGCAATTGCTGCTGCCAGTTCCATATCAAATCCGATCGGAGTAGCACCATCTTCATCATAATACTCCATCGGAGGGTAACCGATCTCTGCTGCTACCATAAGCTTACCGGATTCCAAGGTCAGTGAATCATCTGCAGCTTCTGATGTACCGGCTTCTGATGTACCGGCTTCTGATGCATCTGTTGTACCAGATTCTGTTGTTTCTTCTGCAGACTGTGTAGAACCGCAGGCTGTCAAAGTACCAACTACCATTGCTCCTGCAAGAACACAGGCAAGTAATCTTTTCTTCATAATTTTCTCCTCCTGAAAATACGCGGTTTTATTTTCAAACACACCATAATCCTGATGCTCTGTGTGACGGTGTCATTTGCCGTTACCACATGAAAAGTACCGCTACAACATAAAATATGGACAATGTATCTAGTCCGACATCATTGTCCATAAGTATAGTATCATTCCGTGTTTTATTTGTCAAACCGAATTTTGCCGGTACAGCTTTTTACCGCTGCAATTCGGCATTTTTATTTTGCCAGATGGTAAAGCTGGGCGTAAAAACCGCCTTTTTCCAAAAGCGTTTTGTGATCGCCCTGCTCGATGATATTTCCATCCTTCATAACTAGGATCACATCGGCTTCTTTGATCGTAGAAAGCCTGTGTGCAACAATAAAAGTAGTCTTTCCCTTCATGAGCTTTGCAAAGGCATTCTGGATTTTTAACTCCGTTCGGGTATCAATGGAAGAGGTTGCTTCATCCAAAATTAACATCGGAGGAATCGCCAGCATAACTCTTGAAATACATAAGAGCTGTTTTTGTCCCTGACTTAAGGCTCCGCCGTCTTCACCGATCACGGTATCATAGCCCTGCGGCAGTCTCTTGATAAAGCTGTGTGCATGGGATGCCTTGGCAGCCTCGATGACCTCTTCTTTGGTAGCATCCGGCTTGGCCATACGGATATTTTCCATGATCGTGCCGGATTTCAGCCATGTCTCCTGCAGCACCATTCCATAGGAAGAACGCAGGCTGTTTCTTGTGACATGGCGGATATCCTCGCCCATGACCTTGATACTGCCCTCATTGACATCGTAAAAACGCATTAAGAGATTGATGATCGTCGTCTTTCCACAGCCTGTCGGTCCTACAATCGCGACGCGCTGGCCAGGCTTTACATGCAGGTTGAAATCCTCGATCAGCTTCTGCTCCTCGGTATAAGAAAACTTCACGTCGCAAAGCTCTACATCCCCATCTTCATAATGCAGGCTGACTGCATCTGCATCATCCGGAATCTGCGGTGTTTCTTCGATCAGAGCAAAAACACGTGCCGCACAGGCAATCGCATTCTGAAGCTCTGTTACCACACCGGAAATTTCATTAAACGGCTTGGTGTACTGGTTGGCATAGCTTAAAAATGCGGAAAGCTGGCCAACACTCATATATCCGGAAATAACAGCTAAAGCTCCGCTGATACCGACACCGGCATATACCAGGCTGTTGACAAAACGTGTGCTCGGATTGGTAATGGATGAAAAGAAAGTGGCTCTCAATGAGCAGTTTTCCAGCCGATCATTGATCTCAGCGAAACGTTCTGCCACATCACCCTGTTTGGAAAAGACCTGAACAACCTTCTGGTTGCCGATCATTTCATCGATCAGTGCCGTCTGCTCTCCTCTGGTCTCTGACTGCGCTTTGAACATGGAATAGGTCTTCCGCGCGATAAAGCCTGCCACAAAAAGGGATACAGGTGTAATGAGAATAACGACCAGTGCAACCACTATATTGACCGTAATCATAAAATACAAGGTTCCCAATATGGTAAGCACACCGGAAAACAACTGGGTAAATCCCATCAGCAGCCCATCGGCAAACTGGTCTACATCCGCAATGATCTTGCTGACAACCTCACCGGTCGGATGGTTGTCCAGATATTTCAGCGGTAAAATCTGGATTTTTTCAAAAGCATCCTTACGGATATCCCTGACAACCAGATAGGTCATCCGGTTATTGCAAAGGCTCATGCACCACTGTGCTGCTGCCGTCAGTAAAATAACACTTCCCATGGTCCGCAATAATGAAAACAGCATGTCAAAATCCACCATCTTGGCACCGATCATCTGATCAACGGCATATCCTGTCAAAATCGGAAGATACAGCGTCCCAATTACGGTAAAAGCCGCCAGTACAAGAGACAACAGCAGATAAATCCAGTACCTGCGGATATATTTAAAAATTCTTTTCATGGTTTCTGCATTAGTCATTGCCGTTCACCTCCCCTTTATACTGGGAATCGTAAATCTCACGATATACCTCGCAGCGATCGAGCAGCTCTTCATGTCTGCCGATACCCACGATCGCGCCATCATCCAGTACAATGATCTGATCTGCCTCCTGGATGGAAACCGTTCTCTGTGAAACAATAAATACAGTCGGCTTGTAGGAAAGCTGTGAAATGCCTTTTCGCAGGGCTGCATCCGTCGCATAATCAAGTGCGCTGCAGCTATCATCCAAAATCAGGATATCCGGTCTTCTGACTAAAGCCCTTGCAATCGTCAGCCTCTGTCTCTGTCCGCCTGACAGGTTGCGTCCGCCCTGTTCTACCATCGTATCCAGGCCGTCTTCTTTTTTATCAATAAACTCTTCAGCCTGTGCGATCCTTACAGCCTCATCAACAGCTTCTTTTGACGCATCCTCTTTCCCAAAACAGATATTGTCACGGATCGTGCCCTTAAACAAAGCAGCCTTTTGCGGTACAAATCCCACACGCTTCCGAAGCTCGTCTGGTTCATAGTCGCGGACATCCCTTCCGTCCACATATATATGCCCCTCTGTCACATCATAAAGCCTCGGGATCAACTGCACCAGCGTCGACTTTCCGGAACCGGTACCACCGATGATGCCGACAGTCTGTCCTTTCTGCACGGAGAAATTCATGCAGTCCAGTGCATTTTCTGCGGAACCGCAATATGCAAAGGCGGCATTGTCAAACACAATATAACCGGCATCTGCACTTTTCTTATCCTTCGGACCCTGTATACCATCTGCACTCTTTGGATCTTCCAAAGCTCCGGATTTTTCCTGTCTCTTTACAGAAGCAGAGCCATCCATGCCTTCTTCGATTTCCATGATATTTTCAATACGTGATGCACATGCCATAGCCTTGGTCAGTGTGACGATCAGGTTGGCTAACTTCACAAGCTCAACCAAAATCTGTGACATATAGTTGACCAGTGAAACAACATCCCCCTGTCTGATCCCACCCATATCCACGCGGAAAGCGCCTTTATACAAAAGTGCCACCAGCGCCAGGTTGATGATCACATAAGTAAGCGGATTGAGCAGAGCAGATACACGTCCTGCCACCAGTTGGATTTTGGTCAGGGTCTGGTTTTTATCATGAAACTGTGCCGTTTCATCCTTTTCCCTGCAGAAAGCACGGATCACACGCACACCATTTAAGTTTTCCCTCGTCGAAAGTGTGACCTTGTCAAGCTTGTCCTGCACTTTTTTATAAAGCGGAATATTGGCAAAAACGATTGCAAAAACAACAAGTGATAAAATCGGGATTGCAACCGCAAATACCAGTGCCGCCCTGACATCTACATAAAATGCCATGACCACGGCCCCGATCACAATAAACGGGGAGCGCAAAAACAGACGTAAGAACATATTGACACCGTTCTGGACCTGATTGATATCACTTGTCATCCTCGTGATCAGTGTCGAAGTACCGACGGTATCCAGCTTTTCATAGCTCAACGCCTGTATATGCGTAAACATGGCATATCTGAGCTTTGCGGCAAAACCTGTCGCAGCCTTTGCGGCATAATACTGTGCCGTTATGGAGCATATCAGTCCGGTAAGACCAAGAACCACTAAGACAAAACCCATGGTAAGAATATAGGAACGATCCATCCGGGCAATACCGACATTGATCATTGCACCAATAACAAGTGGCACCAGCAGTTCAAAAGACGCTTCCAACATCTTGAACACCGGTGCCAGTATGCTTTCTTTTTTGTAGTCTTTCAAATACTTTAATAAGCTTTTCATTGCACCTTTTTTCCTCCTTGGTGAGAAATCAGCCATTTCTCTATTATGAAAAAAATTCCGCATCCCAACAATCCGCCTAAAGTATTTAATATAATATCATCTACATCAAAAATCCCAAAAAGTGTTATGAGCTGGATTGTTTCCATAAGCAGGGAATAGAAGCCGCAAAACAAAACCGGCAGACCATATCCGGTACGTTTGGGATATGCTGCGCAAAATAGTATACCCAACGGAATAAACAGACATACATTTCCGATCAGGTTGGCAAAGCCGTTGATCCTTTTAAAATAATGTATATATAAAAGTATACTGCGGAATGGTCTGAAATTGGCTTTCTGAATTCCCAGTAATAATATCTCCCTTAATGAAAATTTACCCCATCCATCCATGATATCCCGAAATACGGAATATGGATATTTTAACACAATCAGTCGGAACAACAAAATGAGATAGATGATAAAAATAACCCGAAATATGGCTGTCCATGATTTTCGAGATTGTTTCATGAAAACACCACCTGTCTTTGCTGTACTATAAATTTTCTCCTGTCTCCATCAGAGAGTCAATATATGCATAAATTTCCTCTCTGCCAGCTTTTGATAAAGCTGAATATGGCAGGATCATACCATCCTTATCCATGGAGAGCGCTGTACGTATCAGCTTTAGCTGCTTTGCAACCTGTGAACGTTTGATCTTATCAAGCTTGGTGGCAATGATAATCGGCTGGAACCCCTGTTCCATGATCCACTTATACATCTGCACATCATTGGCTGACGGCTCATGCCGAATATCAATAAGTAAAAAAACAGCCCGAAGCTGACGCGAGGTATGCAGATAACGCTCGATCATCCTGCCCCATTTGGCCTTTACCTCTACAGAGGCATTGGCATATCCGTAGCCGGGCAGATCCACAAAATACAATTCATCATTGATATTATAAAAATTAATTGTCTGTGTCTTTCCGGGCTGAGAAGAAGTACGTGCATAGTTTTTGCGATTCATAAGTCCGTTGATGAGGGATGATTTGCCGACATTGCTCTTGCCTGCAAAAGCGATCTCCATAAGTTCCGTATCGGGAAGCTTGCTGGTAATGCCACAGACAATCTCCAGATTTACATTTTTAATGACCATACCGGATCCTTTCTTCAGAGAAAGCAATGCGCCGCCTTACGGCGACGCGCTTTATTTGTTTTGCATATTTTGTATATCACAAAATTATTATTGACGATATGTGATCTTCGGTCCTGCTTTTCCCAAAACAGCATCCTCTGTAATCGTACAGGTTGAAATCGTATCATCAGACGGGATCTTAAACATGATATCAACCATGACACGTTCAATAATGGATCGTAGTCCACGTGCTCCGGTCTTTCTCTCCATTGCCTGTCTGGCAATACAGCGTACAGCCTCTTCTTCAAAGATCAGCTGAACCTCATCCATTTCAAACAATGTCTGATACTGCTTGATCAAAGCATTTTTGGGCTCAGTCAGGATACGTACAAGTGCATCCTCATCCAGTCCTTCGAGTGATACGGAGATTGGAACACGTCCGACAAACTCCGGGATCAGACCGAATTTGACAAGATCCTGAGCGGTCACTTCTTTTAGTAATTCATCGAGTTCTCTGTTGGATTTGCTGACAATCTCAGCGTTAAATCCGATAGATTTGCGATCCAGTCTGGACTCGATGATCTTTTCCAGTCCGTCAAAGGCACCGGCACATATAAACAGGATATTGGTTGTATCAATCTGAAGCATTTCCTGATGAGGATGCTTTCTGCCACCCTGGGGCGGAACATTGGCAACCGTTCCTTCGATGATCTTTAAGAGTGCCTGCTGTACACCTTCACCGGATACATCACGGGTAATGGATACATTTTCACCCTTTTTGGTGATCTTATCAATTTCATCAATATAAATAATACCGTATTCTGCCTTTTCGATATCGTAATCTGCTGCCTGAATGAGCTTTAATAAAATATTTTCAACATCTTCGCCGACATATCCGGCTTCGGTCAAGGTTGTCGCATCCGCAATAGCAAAGGGAACATTGATGATCTTAGCCAGAGATTGTGCCAGATAAGTCTTACCGGAACCGGTAGGTCCTATCATGATAATATTACTTTTTTGCAATTCAACATCCAGATCTTTATCTGCCGTGACTCTCTTGTAATGATTGTAAACAGCAACAGAGAGAACTTTTTTTGCCTCCTCCTGACCGATTACATATTCATCCAGAAATTCCTTGATTTCAATTGGTTTTAAAAGGTTAATGGAAGATTTTGCTGCTTCTTCCTCATCATCCTCTAACTCCTCCTCAAGGATCTCGGTGCAGAGTGAAATACATTCGTCACAGATATAAGCACCGTCCTGACCCGAAATCATCTTCCGGACCATATCCTGGGTTTTGTTACAAAAAGAACATCTGATTTTATCCTGTGGGGTTCTTCCTGCCATGGGTTTGTTCCTGCTTCTTTCTAATTCTTTATTTTAATCTTATTCTTTGTCTTTAACGTCTTTTTCACGTTTCGTGACAATTTTGTCAATCAAACCGTATTCAGCTGCTTCCTCAGCGGATAACCAGTTATCTCTTTCGGTATCGGCCATGATCTGTTCTAAATCCTTGCCGGTATTTTCAGCTAACATTTTGTTTAATTTTTCTTTTGTCTTTAAAATATGTTTGGCCGCGATCTCAATCTCGGTTGCCTGACCCTGTGCTCCGCCAAGGGGCTGATGGATCATAATTTCCGCATTGGGAAGTGCCAGTCTCTTGCCTTTTGCACCGCCGGCAAGTAAAAATGCTCCCATACTTGCTGCCATACCGATACAGATCGTGCTGACATCACATTTGATGTACTGCATGGTATCGTAAATTGCCATTCCGGCTGTCACACTGCCACCGGGGGAGTTGATATATAAATGAATATCCTTGTCCGGATCTTCTGCCTCTAAGAAAAGAAGCTGTGCAACTACGATACTGGCGGTTGTTTCATTGACTTCTTCACCCAAAAAAATAATGCGGTCTTTTAACAATCTTGAGTAAATATCATATGAACGCTCTCCTCTGGATGTCTGTTCAATGACATAAGGTACTAAACTCATCGTAATTCCTCCTTGTCTGCCTATACATCATCATAACAGTCCAAAACCACACAAGACACTACAATCGTCAGTCTCTGCGTGGCTTTGAATTGTTGTATATTTTATTATTTTTCTACTGCATTCTCTACTACGAAATCTGCAGCTTTGGTAACAGCAAGGTCATCCATGATCTCTTTTTTGCCTTCTTCGCCGACCATTTCTTTTGCCTTGTCTGCACCCATATTGTAAGCTTCTGCAAGCTTTGTGATCTCTTCTTCGAAATCAGCATCGGTAACTTCGATATTTTCTGCAGCTGCGATTGCTTCCAATACCAGTCTTGACTGGATTCTCTTAAGAGCCTGAGGCTTAACCTGCTCTTCCATCATTTCGGGAGTAGCACCCATCAGCTTTAAGTACTGGTCATAAGAAATACCCTGCATCTGAACACGCTGTGCAAATTCATTGACCATCTGTTTCTGAACAGTCTTGATATATGCATCCGGGATATCCATTTCAGCTGCCTCGATAATAGCATCGATAACTGCCATCTGCTTGGTATCTTTTGCTGCATTTGCTTTTTTCTCTTCCAGACCCTTCTTAACATCAGCCTTGTACTCATCAAGTGTATCAAACTCAGATACCTCTGATGCAAATTCATCATCTAAATCAGCAAGGATCTTTTCTTTGATATCGTTGATCTTAACCTTGAACACAGCGGGTTTGCCGGCAAGATCTGCCTGATGATAATCCTCGGGGAATGTCACATTGACTTCTACCTCATCCCCGATATTTTTGCCGATCAGCTGATCTTCAAAGGTATCAATGAAAGAATGAGAACCGATGGTCAGCTCATAGCCTTCACCCTTGCCACCTTCAAAAGCGACACCGTCAACGAAACCTTCAAAATCGATAACCGCGATATCCTTATCCTGTACTGCGCGGCCTTCTACTGACTGGATACGCGCACCGTTTTCTCTTTCTTTGTTGATTGCTTCCATAACTTCATCTTCTGTTACTTCAGTATCAACCTTATCGATTTCCACACCTTTATATTTGCCAAGCTTAACTTCCGGCTTTAATGCTACAGTTGCTGTAAATACAAAAGGAGAACCCTCTTCCATTGTCACGATATCAACTTCCGGGGAAGAGACAATCTTTTCTTCACATTCGTCGTACGCTTTTTCGTATTCTTTAGAGATCAGTGCATTGGCAGCCTCTTCATAAAAGATTCCTTTGCCGTACATTTTCTCGATCATCGCTCTCGGAACCTTGCCTTTACGGAAACCGGGAACACTGATACTGTTTTTATTTCTCTGATAAGCAGATTCTACTGCTTTCACAAAATCTTCAGCTGCTACTTCAATAGTAAGCTTAGCCATGTTTTTTTCTAATTTTTCAACTTGTACGCTCATTTTTAAATTTCTCCTTATTGAAACTTTTGTGAATATCCTGCATACTCACAGTCATTTTAGCATTATATCATACTGTTCCCTAAAATACTAGATTTATTTTATGAAAAGAATATGAAAATGATAGCGGTATTTCCCTATTTTCTGCTCATTATCACCTTGGATGTAATCCCTTTGCACATCCCGATTTTTCCGCTTAAAGCATTGATGGTCTGCTCGGGTGCATCCACAACAACGCTGATCACATTTTTATCTCCGTGGACCCGCGGGATTCCCATGCGTCCGACTATATAATCACTGGCTTCATGCAGGATTTTGTTCATCATTTCCACGGAATCGGGATCTTCTATAATGATTCCGATAATTGCGACACGTGTGTTTTCTTTTTCGTCCGGTTGTTGTTGCATGTTGTCTTTCCTTTTATATTGCTTAGATTTTTTGCTTTGTTTTTGGTGTTTTGTTTTGCTTCTGTTGTTTTGCTTTGTTTCTTTATTAATTCTCTTAAAGCTTCCACAGCGTACCGTTCATCCGCTCACAGTCTCTTTCATCATGTGTCGCGATTAAAAGCGTCCGTCCATTCTGGTACTTTATTATAAAATCCACGACCCGTTCCTTGGTCTTTGCATCAAGTCCGGCAAACGGCTCATCCAAAAGACAGATGCTGTCCTTATCATCATACCCATAAAACAGGGCTCTGATCAGGGAAACACGCCGTTTCATGCCACCGCTAAGCTCCGACACCTGCTGTTTTAAACTTTCCTCCGGCAAAATCTGTGTTGCAGCATTCCAATATTTTTTGCGTTTCAGATCATAAGGTGCCAGATTGGTGATCGTGCTTTCTCCGTCCAGCAGACGATCCTCCTGAAACTGAAAGGTAATTTTTCCACTGAATAATATTTCCCCTTCATCCGGCTTTTCCATGCCTGCGATCAACCGCAATAATGTCGTTTTTCCACCTCCCGACGGAGCCATCAGAAAGTAACGTTTGCCGCGTTCCAGCTTTTTTTCTATTCCGGAAAGGACCGGATTGTCACCATAAGACTTGGATACCTTGTTAATCTGTAAAACCACATCCGGAGCCGTTGTTTCTTCTTTTTTATAATCATCTGCCACAGGCTCTCGCAGCTCCCGTCCAGCTGGCATGCCCACGTTCCGGCTCTCGAAGCCTTCCCTGCCCCTTTTCTCAAAACCGTTTATCGGCAAGAGCGCCCTGTGAAGCAGTGCAACAATTACCTTCTCCACCAGAAAGCTGATAACGATCAGTGTCAGCGTCCATGAAAAAAGCCCCGCCGTATCCAGATAAACCTTGGAAATATAGATCCGCTCTCCGATGGAATAATCCGGTGTTCCGATCACCTCAGCGGCCACGCCGGATTTGAAGCTCATCCCGATGGAAATTTCCATGCAGGAGATCAGATACGGCAACACCGCCGGCCGGTAAATATACAAAAAGCCTTTGAGCCCTTTGATTCCAAAGATTTCTGCCATTTCCCTTTTATCATCCGGCACAGCCTGCAATCCATTTTTCATATTGATACAGATATTGGGGAAAACAACCAGAAAGCTGATCCATATAGATAGATTGGCAGCTCCCTGCCAGATCAGCAAAAGGACAACAAAGCTCGCCACCGGTATGGACTTCATAACAGAAAGCAGTGGCGAAATAAGGTCATCGAAAAAACGCCACCGGTACATAGCTCCGCCACAAAGACATCCCAGCAGAAATGCCGCTGTCATTCCAAGCATGATCCGTCCTAAGGAAGTCAGACAGATACGATAAAAATCCGGTGTCTGCAAAAGTCCTGTCAACGTCCGTCCAACCTCAATGGGTCCGGCCAACAATATGGAATTGTGAATCAGCATGGCTGCGATTTCCCACACCACAAGCCATGCTGCTAATATCAAGATTTTTTTGATTTTTGTTTTCATATATTTGAATGGATGATATCAGATTTCAAAGCGTAAACATATATTACCGGATAGCATAAAAGTCATCATCCGGTAGCTGTCCTCCGATAAAGGCTGTATCCTGTCCGGCAAGTACATCCAGGTAAGCAGAAAGCATATCCTTCATTTCCTGACCGGTAATGCATACGATATTGCACTTGGGAATTGCCTTTTGTGCAACAGGTGCTTTTTCTACAATACCACCTTCCACAACCAGATCGGCAGCTTCCTCTACATGGCTGTTGACATAGTCCACGCTGTTTTTATGATCTGCCAGAAAAGCATCTACAGCCTCTGGATGCTCTTTTAAAAATTCGTTTCTGACAATGGTCACACCGGTTACCAGCCCCTGTCCGTCGTTTGCTTTTTCCCATTCGGCATTGACATCGAGTACGATGGAAAGCCTGTCATTTTGCGCACAGGCTGCAATGACAAACGGCATCGGCAAAAGTCCGACTGCATCCGGATTTTCGGAAAGTGCTGCCGCAACCTCGGTTGCCTCTGATTTGTATTCCAATGTCACATCATCGGTTGTCATATCATGGTCATCAAGCAGCTGCTGTAATGCCAGATCCGGTGTTGTCCCCTTTCCGGTCAGATAAACCGTCTTGCCGGCAAGTGCTTCCACACTGTCTACACGATTGTCTCCGGAAACCATATAAAGTACACCGAGTGTATTGATGTCTATAACGGAAATGGCAGCCCCGCTCTTCTGATACAGGTTGGCGGCCACATTGGCAGGTACTAAGGCAATATCCACATCACCCTTCATCACAAGAGGCAGGATTTCATCTGCTGCGGTATACATATTAAATTCATAGCCGGCATCTGCCGTATTGTCTTTGGCATCCTGCCACAATTTAACAAGGCCAATGGAAGTTGGTCCCTTCAGGGATGCTACATGGATTGTCACATCATCCGCTGTACTGTCTGCAACGGTATCTTCGGATACCTCTGTGCTGTCAGCTTCACTGACTGTTTCATCTGCCACAATTTCCTGTGTACTTTCGTTCGCGTCATCTGCTGTCTTCTGCGCATCATTACTTTGAGCGCATCCGCAGAGAAGTGATACGGACATGGTCATTGCCAGAAGCAATGATAATACTTTTTTCTTCATCTTTCTTTCCTCCTGATATTCCATCGGAACGTATCCTTTGGATAATCTTTTTCCCTGTCATTCTATCACAAAGATTTTGGAAATGCACTATTTCCTCTGGATTTTTATATATGGTTTTGATACACTAAAAAAGGTGACAGACACATGCCTTAACGGCAGATTTTCAATCCATAGTTAGCACGAGGTAACAATTCATGAAATGCAGTCAATGCGGTGCAGATTTTGACGAGCAGCTTTCACAGTGTCCCTACTGCGGCGCGCTCAATTATTCCGGTGCGGAGCGTCAATATTTTGACCACCTGCACGATCTCAATCAGGAAATGGCAGAAATGGGGGATGATTCAGAAGAATCCTACACAGCCGGTATCAAAAAAGGTACCAGGATTTTTTTAACTGTTTTTATTGCTCTGGGTATTGTGGCAGCTGTCGTTATCATACTGGTGGTGACCTATGCCAAGATTTCCGCCAAAAAGGACAGTGAATTATATCATGCCAATATGCAATGGAAAAGGGAGTATTACTCGCAGCTCGATGAGCTCTATGATTCCGGCAAATATGATGAAATACTGACATTTTTAGATGAGCATGTCAATGACGAAGGCTACTATCCTTATGAATGGGATCATCTGGATTTTATCAATATATACAATCACTACTACAATTTCCAGATCGATACCCCATATTTTAACGATGAAAATCTCGTCTACAAGACGCTGACCCTGTATGACATTCTCAGTCTCGAATCCGTCGATCTGGAAGCAGCCATTGATCTGACCGACGAAGAAACCGAGCAGATACAGCAGTGGAAATCCGAGGCTCATACCTTTTTAACAGACCATATGAAGCTCAGCGAGGCAGATATCGAGACATTAAAGTCTGAGACCCTTGATCCGGACTACCACTATCCGATCTATTCGCAATGTGAAAAATATATCAAAAAGCATTACAAAGGAAAATAACCCTACTACATTAAAACAGAGGAGATTTGATCAATGAAATGTGAATTTTGCGGCGCCAATATTGATATTGAATCGCCGGTATGCCCGCACTGTGGCATGCAGAAAAGACAGTTTGAACAGCACCGTAGCGATATGAACCGCTTCCGGCAGGAGTTTCAGTACGTGCGTGATGATGTTGTGGAGGAAAACAAGCGCTTCAGTAAAAAAGCTTCCTACATTACAGTGCTCTGCGTCCTGATTGCCATCAATCTGTTATTGCTGGTCGGCATATCCGCAAACTACAGCATCTATCACTTTTTTAACGAAAAAAACGTCGAACGTCACGCTTCCCAACATGCAAAGGTACTGGATCAGTTTGAAACGGATGGCGAATTTGAACGCCTCTACTATTATTATTCCGAAAACAATCTGTATTATGGTGACGACACCTATTTAGCAGAATACCATGTATTATACCGTTTCTGCGCATCCTATGAATCCTTTACCAACAATCTTCCGTTTTTTACCATAAAAGATTATGGTCCGGATTACTACACGGATGAAAATCGCTTACAGCGGGTGGAATATGTAGTAGAAGCATATGATCAGCTATCCAAGCTTTACGAACAGGTTTTGAATCAGGATCCTTATTTATCCTATGATCACCCGGAAGTTTTTGAACAAAAGCACATGGACAGCTACCAGCAGATGATGGACAATATGGATAATTATCTGATGACATACTGTCATTTTGATGAAGAAAAGCTTGCACAGTTTAAAGAGACCTCCAAGACCAGACAGATCCTGATGTTAGAAGAAGTATATGAAAGTGAGGGGCTAAGCGATGAACAATAAAAAAACATCTATTCCGAAGAAATTTTTAATCCCTTATATCATACTCAGCATTACCATTGTCATTCTCGCAGTGAACTTTATTTTAAAGTATGCAGATATTGCCACACCCTACACCTATCCTCCGAGCACACTGCTCAATACGTTGGACTATTATGAATATGGCAGAGCTTACGAATACAGCGTCAGAAATCAGGCTGATGGTGTTGATGGCGCGGAATACAAAGAGGTCTATGCAGCTTCCGATTACTGGCACAGCGCCTCCTGCTATTATGCAGATCCCTCCGGCCGGTATGCAGATGTTTATTTAAAAAATATGGAAACAGACAGAGAAAATGCAGGATCCCTGCAGTACATAATTGATGAGATAGACGATATGCTGGCACCCTATAAATAATGCAGCAGAATGTATCACAAACAAAAAACCACAAGAAAATTCATACTGTCATCAAGTAGAATTTTCCTGTGGTTTATATTTACTAAACCTATTACACATGACATTATAATATCATTTCATTCCGGCACACACACCACCCTAAAAGGGTGGTTTTATACTCTGCCAACTATATTTCCCTGATTTTACACTCTGCAAACAAGGCATTTACAACCGCTTTATATTCTAAAAGGCTCTTACATTTCCCAATTGATTTAAAATAAGCATCTCCTTTATCCAAGGACATTGCCCAGTAGCGCCATATTTCTTTCATTTTATGAAGCACAGTAATATCCCCATGCAGATTGTCCTGATACATGGAAAGCATTTCATCATGAAAATCTCTCAGACGTTTTTTATCAAGACTTCCATGTCCCTTGATTTCTTCCAACAATGCCGGGTTGGCAAGCATACCACGGCCAAGCATGACAGACTGTAAATCCGGAAAATGCTCACACAGCCTTTCATAATCGGCCACCGTAAAAATATCTCCGTTATAGCAGAGGGGATTGGTACTGTTTTGCATGGCATAGGAAAAAGCCTCCCAGTCAGGAATCCCTTTATAAAAATCCTTGCGGACCCTCACATGCACGATCAGCTCTGAGAGCTTAAACTGATTAAAAACAGAAAGTATCTCTTCCCATTCTGAAGCATCTTCAACACCAATCCTGGTTTTTACGGAAATTTTCATATGATCGGATAAGCCTTCAAATACTTCATATAAAAACTTCTCCATAAAATATGTATCTCTTAAAATTCCGGCACCTTTTCTTTTGGCAACGACCGTTCCGGAAGGACAGCCAAAATTGAGATTGATCTCATCATAACCCATATCATAAATCTGATCGGCCGTATCGATCAGTTCATCCGCCCTGTTTCCAATGAGCTGCGGAATCACATGCAGCCCCTGATTGTGCTTGGGCAGAATATCTCTTTTATCCGTTTCACGGATGCTTCGCATCTGATTTGGCGCAATAAACGGTGTCACATAAACGTCTGCAGCCTCAAAGTGTTTTGCGGCAAGATTTCTATATAAATACCATGAAATGCCTTCAAAGGGCGCAAAATAATATTTCATGAAAACTCCTTTTTTCCTTAAAATTCCATTCATAAATTTTATCCTGATGCCAATACTAATGTCAAGATAAGTTGAAACACATAACCAAAAGAATGGTATCTGTTCTTAAGGTAAGTGTGGATCTTATCTTAAGAATATATATCATATATGGAGGTAAAAAGCTATGGCATCAAGTAACAATAGCACAAGTAAAAAAGACGCTAAATCTGCTATGGATCGTTTCAAAACAGAAGTTGCAAGCGAACTCGGTGTAAACTTAAAAGAGGGTTACAATGGCGACTTAACATCTCGTGAAGCCGGATCTGTCGGTGGCGAAATGGTAAAAAGAATGATCAAAAAGCAGGAAGAGCAGATGAAGTAATTTCATCCTGATCCTGTCGAAAGACACGAAAAGCCCGGAAATCATTTCCGGGCTTTTTGATTGATTAATATACAATTGCCTCTGCTATTTCTTTTGCTTTTTCCTCTCCACAATATCTTGCTATGATCGCAAATCCAAAATCAAGCGCTGTTCCAAGACCTCTGGATGTTGTAATAAAATCAGAAACGACAACCGGTTCCTTGACGATCTTCGCACCTTCCAGATGACTTTCAAAGCCGGGATAGGAAATAGCCTCTCTCCCCTTTAAATAGCCTCTGTGTCCAAAAATACTCGGAGCTGCACAGATCGCGCTGATGCATTTTTTCTCCTCATAAAATCTGTCCAGTTGTTTCATCAAGGGCTCACATGCCTCCAGATTTTTGGTTCCCGGCATCCCGCCCGGTAAAATGATCATATCCAATGCATCAAAATCAACCTCACGAAGCGTCATATCAGCCACAACCGGCACCTGATGTGAACTCACCACTGTCTTATCGTCGGTGATAGAAATTGTATCAATGGAAAGTCCTGCTCTTCTGCAGACATCCACTACATTTAATGCCTCACATTCTTCAAATCCGGTTGCTAAAAATATTCCTAATTTTGCCATGATATATCCTCTTTTCTTTTTATTTGTAGTCGTTTCTTAATATATGAAATGTATTAACTATGCTGCACAGCCTGCTGAAGCTGCTTTTTCAGTTCGGCGATCAGAGCGTCTTTTTCTTCGTTGGATGCAAGCAGCTGTTGTTTTTCATCTGTCAACTGCTTATTATCTTCCATCAGCTGTTTATTGGTTTCTTCCAGCTTTTTCTTATAATTCTCTTCGATCTTCTGCCAATACAGGTAATCAGCTCTGGCCTCACAACGCTGGCGGATCTGCTCATCCTGCGTAAGCTGAATAATCGTATCGGTTGCTTCTTTTATCATTCCGTCTTTCTGTGCAAGCATCTTGATCTCCTCCCATGTTGTGGCTTTAAAGAGCGAAGCCCAGTAATCTATATGATAAAGCTGATCCTCTTTTGTCGCCAGTTCTATATGCGTTAAGTCTAGCACAGAAAGACGCAGTTTGCTACTGTAGATTCGGTGGTTTTTGATATTTGACATCATATATGTGGCATAAAATTCCGGCTCCTCGGCAAATAAAGTAAAGTCTAAGATACCAACTTGAATCGCCGCCTTTGCCTGATTATAATCCTGTCCGCTTTCCAGATGATCAAAAGAACGGCACAGGTAACTAAGGGATCTTTCCGGCCAGTTTAACTGGTTTACAACCTGCATTTCCAGATTGATCATCGTATCATCATTTAAAAGGCAACGGATATCCATAATAAAGTCCTTGTTATCAATATGCTCTCCTAAAACAATGGGATTTAAAATCACAACGGAACGTACTTCATTCATTTTCAGATGTAAAAGAGAACAGATTAACCCCTTTAATACATGATTGTTCTTTTGTAAGAGTGCTCGAAACAGATAGTCATTGGTCATGGAAACGGGAAGCGGTCCGGTTGCTTGGTCAAGAGATGTGATTGTGTGATTTGATTTCATAGATGTGTTCCTTTCTTTGGTGAAATTTGAATAAATAATAGATTTGAATAAATGATAAGATAGATATAGAAAAAAATCCCTGAATTGGATTCCATTAAAATGAGCAGATCACAAATATTTTTGAGAATTAGTTGGAATTTATGATCGAGCTGATCAGGAATATTTGATTTTTTGATTATAACAAATGAAAGGAATCTTGTCTACTTTTAATTTGTGCATTATCTTTATGAAAACTCTATTTCGTTACTTTCATCCAGTATTCCGATTCCTCATTTCACGCAATTACTTCCGTCCATCATTCCGACTCCCCATTTCACGCAATTACTTCCGTCCCGTATTCCAACTCCCCATTTCATTCGATTACTTCCGTCCAGTATTCCTATCAATAACGACTTTATTCCGCCAGACTATTTACACCGCCCCTCATCTTATATATTATAATTATAGAAAAAAATAACCAGACGCGCAGGACACATCCCTCACTCAAAATGCTATCTTAAAAAAAGCTCTTTTGACCTGGCCCCACACAAAAACGCGTCATCAAAAAGGAGACCCATGGAAATCGAACGCAAATTCACAATCCGTCAACTACCCAAAGATTTAGAAAGCTACACCTGCTTACAGCTTGAGCAGGGCTATCTCTGCACCGATCCTGTTGTCCGTGTAAGAAAAGAAAACGACAAATATTATCTGACCTATAAAGGAAAAGGCCTGTTGGCAAGGGAAGAGGCCAATCTGCCACTGACGAAAGAGGGCTACGAGCATCTGGTTGCCAAATCCGACGGTCTGATCATCAAAAAATCCCGTTATGTTATTCCTCTTACCGATCCGGAATTTGATATGACTGTATTAAAAAAATCCGGCATGGATTCCATACCGGATTCATTACATTTAAAAATTGAACTGGATGTCTTTGAAGTTCCAGGCGGCCTTATCATGGCTGAGGTGGAATTTCCCTCCATCGAGCTCGCCAATGCATTTATCGCACCAGACTGGTTTTTGGAAGATGTCACAAGCAACAAAGCTTATCACAATTCCAACATGAGCCGTGGAAATGCCAGATTTACTTTGACCTAAATCTGATTTTACTTTTCTTTCTTCTTTACTTTCTTTGGTGCCCGGAAGCTGATCTTGGCAAGTGCTGCCATTTCCTTGGCAGTCTCTTCTGTAAACTGTCCGTCCACAAGTCTCCACTTCCAGTTATCGCCAAGTGTTGAAGGCTCGTTGATACGTGCTTCATTTCCCAGTCCCAGATAATCCTGAATGGGGATAATGGCTGTATCCGCAGCGCTCATCAAGGCAATCCGGATCAGCGCTTTCGAAAGCTTCTTTTCGGAATTGCAGTCACAATATTCCTTGATAAACTGCATATCCTTTTTGGACAGATTGTGAATATAACCTTCCAGCGTTTCATTGTCGTGGGTTCCTGTATACACGATACAGTTTTTCACATAATTGTGAGGCAGATAATCATTGTCCTGATAATCGGAAAAAGCAAATTCGATGATCTTCATACCGGGATAGCCGGTTCTTCTGACAAGCTCATGAACCTCTTTGGTCAAGAAGCCCAGATCTTCGGCGATCACCTTGCGTTCTCCAAGCACCTCTTTCATACGTGCAAACAAAGCATAGCCCGGTCCTTTTTCCCAATGTCCGTACTCAGCCGTCGGATCACCGTAAGGAATTGCATAATAAGCTTCAAAGCCTCTGAAATGATCAATTCTCACCACATCATATAACCGGTAACAATGGGCAATACGCTCCATCCACCATGCAAAATCGGTATGCTTGTGATACGTCCAGTCATACAAAGGGTTGCCCCAAAGCTGCCCTGTCGCACTGAATACATCCGGCGGACATCCTGCCACAGCAACCGGATATCCTTTTGCATCCAACTGGAACAATTCAGGATTGGCCCAGGTATCGGCACTGTCAAAAGCTACATAAATCGGAATATCACCGATGATCTCAATACCGTTTTTATTGGCATATTTCTTTAATTTTTTCCACTGTCTCAAAAAATAATACTGCAAAAACTTCCAGAAACGGATTTCCTCTGCAAGCTCTTCCCGATATGACTTTAAAGCCTTCTTTTTCCGAAGCCGGATATCTTCATCCCACTCCGTCCAGGGTTTCTGGTCAAAATGTGCCTTGCAGGCCATATAAAGTGCATAATCATCAAGCCATACAGCATTGTTTTTTTCAAATCTGTCATACTTTTTGGCACTCTTTTCATCAAACCGCACAAAAGCCTTCCTGAGCACCCGGTAACGGCTGTTGTACATTTTTTCATAATCAATATATGCCGGATTGTCGCAAACCTCTACCTCTTCACACTCTGTGAGAGTTAAAAGACCTTCCGCACGCAGCATATCCAGATCGATAAAATAAGGATTGCCTGCAAAGGTTGAAAATGACTGATAGGGCGAATCACCATATCCGGTCTGTCCGAGCGGCAAAATCTGCCAGTAGCTCTGACCTGCTTTTTTCAACAAATCCACAAATTCATATGCACTTTTTCCCATCGTGCCAATCCCATAGGGGGACGGCAGACTGAAGATCGGACACAAAACACCACATTTTCTCATAGTATTCCCACCTTATTTTCTGCTCTGTCCGGCAATCGCTGCCCATACCGTCAGCATTTACCAGACTGTCATACACAATTTATGTGCAATTATTTACCAATCTCTTCATTGAAAGAAGGTATCATCTTCCAGATGTCACGATTGTACTCTGCAATCGTACGATCAGATGAGAAGAAGCCGGCCTTGGCAATATTGGTAAGCATCATCTTCTTCCATTTTTCACGATCCAGATAATCCGCAAACATCCGGTCCTTGGTCACGATGTAATCTCTTAAATCAAGTAAGGTCATAAACCAGTCTTTGTTAAGTAACTCATTGTACAATCTTTCCAGATTTTCCTTGTCGCCGACAGCCAGTACCGTATCACTTACGATAAAATCAACCGCTTCCTTGATCATCGGGTCATTGTCATAAAACTTCTTTGACACATAATCTGCTTTTTCATAATGCCGGATAACCTGTTCGGATTTTTCACCAAAGATATAAATATTGTCATCGCCGACCAGCTCATGAATTTCCACATTAGCTCCGTCGGAGGTTCCGATTGTCACTGCACCGTTTAACATAAACTTCATATTGCCGGTACCGGAGGCTTCCTTGGATGCCAATGAAATCTGTTCGGAAATATCACATGCCGGAATTAATTTTTCAGCATAGCTTACATTGTAGTTTTCTACCATGAGCACCTGCATATACGGCGATACATCCGGATCGTTGTTGACGATTTCCTGCAGACACAGGATCAGATGGATAATGTCCTGTGCAATGACATATGCCGGAGCAGCCTTGGCACCAAAGATAAAGGTGATCGGTGTAGACGGCTTTTTGCCACTCTTGATCTCCAGATATTTGTGGATAATATAGAGTGCATTCATCTGCTGGCGTTTGTACTCATGAAGTCGCTTGATCTGGATATCAAAGATGGAATCGGTATTCAATGTCACGCCTTCCACTTCTTTGACATAATCTGCAAGCTCTTTCTTCTTTTGTTTTTTGATATTATCAATCTGATTTAATACACCGGCATCATTGATCTTGGAAAGCAGTTTTTCAAGCTCGGATGCATCCTTTTTAAATCCATCACCGATCGTATCTGACAACAGTCCGGTGAGCGGTCTGTTGCAGGAAAGCAGCCATCTGCGGAATGTGATACCATTGGTCTTGTTGTTGAATTTTTCAGGATAAATCTTGTAAAAATGATTTAACTCTGTTTCTTTTAAAATCTCAGTATGAATAGCTGCAACACCATTTACGGAAAATCCGAAATGGATGTCGATGTGAGCCATGTGCACTCTGCCATCCTTATCGATGATCTGTACTTTTTCATCATCATATTTTGCTGCGACACGTTGATCAAGCTCTTTGATGATCGGCACAAGCTGCGGTACAACCTTTTCTAAATAAGCAAGCGGCCATTTTTCCAAAGCTTCTGCAAGAATGGTGTGATTGGTATATGCACAGGTCTTGCTGACAACCTCGATCGCCTCATCCATAGAAAATGCTTTTTCCTCGGTCAGAATACGGATAAGCTCTAAAATGACCATAGTCGGATGTGTATCGTTGATCTGGATGACTGCGTGATCGTACATCCTTCTTAAATCGACTTTTTTGTCCTTTAACTCTTTTAAGATCAGCTGTGCGGCATTGCTGACCATGAAATACTGCTGGTAAATACGTAATAGATTACCGGCTTCATCTGAATCATCGGGATATAAAAACAGTGTCAGGTTTTTGGCAATATCTTCCTTGTCAAAATCAATGCCCTCTTTGACAATGCTTTCATCTACACTCTCAATATCAAATAAGTGCAGCTTGTTGATGCCGTGATTGTATCCGATGACATCAATATCGTACAGTTTGGATTTGACTGTCAGATTGCCAAACGGAACTTCAAAGCTGATGTCGGTATCACGAAGCCATGAATCATGCTCGATCCAGTCATTTTTTTCAGCAGTCTGTTTTTTGTTTTTGAAAACCTGCTTGAACAGACCGAAGTGATAATTTAAGCCGATACCATCACCGGGAAGTCCGAGAGTCGCGATTGAATCCAAAAAGCAGGCTGCCAGACGTCCGAGACCACCGTTACCAAGCGAAGGCTCCGGCTCCTGTTCTTCAATGGCTGCCAGTTTTTTGCCGTGCTTTTTGAAAATCTCATCCAGCTTTTCATATACACCGAGGTTGATCAGGTTGTTGGACAACAATTTACCGATCAGAAACTCAGCCGAAATATAATATACCTTTTTGTCACCTGCGATCGGCTCTGTCGCATCTGCCAGTCCCTTTGTCAGCTGTAACAGACCATAGTATAATTCCTTGTCCGTACATTCCTCAATTGTTTTATTAAAACGAACCTTTAATATCTCCTGAAACTGTTCTTCCATTTTCGATTCGATAATTTCTCTTTCTAATGTCATTTCAAGTTCCTCCTTCAAAATGTCACATTAATCCCTTGTAAATTGTACCAAAAAAGCCGTTTATTGTCTATCGGCAATACGGTTTAAAGTGTAAATAATATACCGCCAAAATGTACAAAGTGCCTATTTTTATTCATTTTCACATACAAAGAAAAATGCATCCGGCCATCCGGACGATCACATAAAAAAGCCCTATACAAACCTCACGATTTATATAGGACTCTATCCTGCGGGTAACAGGACTTGAACCTGCACGGTCTCCCACTAGAACCTAAATCTAGCGCGTCTGCCAATTCCGCCATACCCGCATATCTCTATTCATTAAAAAATACCGAAAATACTGATCACTCAATACCTTCGATATTCTAAAATTCAGTGAGCCATCGGGGACTCGAACCCCGGACAACTTGATTAAAAGTCAAGTGCTCTACCACCTGAGCTAATGGCCCATAATAACTGGGCTAACCAGATTCGAACTGGTGAATGCAGGAGTCAAAGTCCTGTGCCTTACCGCTTGGCGATAGCCCAATGATAAGAAAAAAGGTGGATACAGGGATTCGAACCCTGGGCCTCCAGAGCCACAATCTGGCGCGCTAACCAACTGCGCTATACCCACCATTTATCACTTGGAGATTGCACTCCTAATGTGCCCGAAGGGATTCGAACCCCCGACCCACGGCTTAGAAGGCCGTTGCTCTATCCAGCTGAGCTACGGACACACGAAGCGGGTGATGGGAATCGAACCCACGTATCCAGCTTGGAAGGCTGGTGTTCTACCATTGAACTACACCCGCGTAATGTAAAAATACGCTCGAATATTTAATTGAGGATCGGGGTGACAGGATTCGAACCTGCGACCTCCTGGTCCCAAACCAGGCGCTCTAGCCAAGCTGAGCCACACCCCGTTAGGCTTGGGCGTGCATCTTATTCTCGCCACGCGCAAAAATGATTATATTATAGAAAAAAATAAATGTCAACTATTTTCCCGGATAAAATTGCGAAAAATCGCAAAAAACTCAAAATTTGTTTTCCATCCTTATAGATATTCCAGATGATATATAAATTCACCCTTATCATCAATCTCTAAGAGAATATAGGATGGTCTCTTCCCATCCTGCCGCGGATAACTGAGACTTCCCGGATTGATCATCGTCAGACCGTCCTGATATTTGATCAGCGGTCTGTGCGTATGTCCGAACATTACAATATCATAATGTCTGGAAAGCCCCTCTTCCTTCAGGCGCTCAATGCCATTGCTCACATAATAATAATGTCCATGCGTCACCAGAATCTTTTTGCCTTCTATTTCAAGCTCCAGCTCCTTTGACAGGTTGGAAAAAAAATCATTATTACCCGACACAATGTAAAGCGGACATCCCGCTGCCTTCTGCAGCGCATATTCGCTTCCTTCTGCATCCCCGCAGTGGATAACCATATCAATTTCGCCAACCCTTTTTATAACGCTAAAGTAATTCTCATTCTGTCTGTGGGTATCGCTCACGATCAAAATCTTCATCCGGCTGTGTCATCCTTATATTCTTTTTTTCAGTTCTTCCTGCATCTTGCGCAAAGCCTTGCCACGATGACTGATCTCGTTCTTTTTTTCGGGAGAGATCTCAGAACTGGTCATGCCATATTCAGGCAGATAAAAAATCGGGTCATAACCAAAGCCATTGGTTCCCTTCATCTCATAGCCAATCAGGCCCTCCATGATGCCTTCCGTACATATAACCTCTCCACCCGGCATGATCGCTGCCATTGCACATACAAAGCGTGCAGTACGCTGATCATCCGGCACCCCTTCCATACGCTCTAAGATCCTGGCATTTTTGATATCATAGGAGGTATCCTCTCCCATATATCTGGCTGAATAAATCCCCGGCTCACCGTTTAAATAATCAACCACCAGTCCTGAATCGTCTGCAAGGACGATCTTGTCTGTCATTCCGGCGATTGCCTTTGCCTTGATCAAAGCATTTTCTGCAAAGGTCTGTCCGTTTTCTTCGATTGCGACATCAATCCCCTCTTCACGGAGCGTCTTGACATCCACATCGAGGTCTGAAAACATGGCCTGAACCTCTTTTGCCTTTCCGGCATTGGACGTAGCAAATAAAATCTCTATCATAATTCCTCATTCTCTTTTTCAAAAATTTGCCCCAGATATTGCTCAAGGAAGCGTTCCATCTCTTCCGGATCCGGAATATTGCATTCGATCCGGATGGCAGGCTCCATGGCATCTGAAAGTGTTGTATCATCACTTTTAAAAATCGCAGCTTTGTCTGTCTGGAAATAGATCTGAAAATCCTTAGCCATATCCTTTGCAAAGCTCAGACTGTCATAGTCCGGCAAAACATAATCATCATTATAATATATGTCAGCCCATGCGACAATATCTTCTTCACTGATTTTGTAATCAACCTGTACAAAACAGTCTGCATGGTTAGCATTGGCTTCCCCGATATCTCCGGCTACCAGCTCACCCTGCTCATAATACCAGCTAAAAGAAGTATTCTGCACCTGCTGCGACTCTTTTTCATCCTGCGTCTCCCTGCCTTTTTTGGCATCAGCCCCGGATTGTCTCACACAGATCGAGGCAGCTGCCATAAAAACCAGAAACGCAAATGAAATACTAAGTAATACCCGGTAACTTCTATCTCTCATGATTGTCTCTCCGGGGCGGTCTCGGCCCCATATACTGGTAAAAATAGGTCTTGAGCATTCCGTTGTAAAGCTTTCTGTTTTTGTCTGCCTTCTGACCGATGTCCTTTTGTGCATCCTCATAGGAAGTGATCAGATACATGGACCAGGTCTCAAGCTCACGGTATTTTTCGCCTAAGGTCCTGTACAAAGCCGGAAGATCCTTTTTCTCTTCAAGACGCTCTCCGTACGGCGGATTGGTAATGATAAAGCCGTATTTGCCGGAATGGCTCAAAGCATCCAGAGGTCTGGTCTGAAAATGGATCAGCTCCTCAACACCCGCAAGCCTTGCATTGGCCCTTGCGATCTTTATCATTTCCGGATCAATATCATAACCCTGAATATCTGTGGCAACATGCATATCAATCTCTTCACGCGCTTCATCAACACAGTCATACCACATCTTTGCCGGAATCAGATGCTTCCAGTCAAAAGCCCGGAAGCTCCGGTTCATGCCCGGTGCGATATTGGCCGCCATCAATGCTGCCTCAATCAAAAACGTACCGCTGCCACAAAACGGATCCACTAAGATCCGGTCCTTTTTCCATGGAGTAAGCATGATCAGGGCGGCCGCCAGATTTTCCGCAATCGGAGCCTTGGCCGTCAGCTTGCGATACCCTCTTTTATGCAAGGAATCTCCGGTTGTATCCAGAGATACCGTAACTTCATCCTTGTAAATAAACACCCTTACCGGGAAGCTTTCTCCGTCCTCTTCAAACCAGCTGATTCCATATGTTTCCTGCAGGCTCCTTACCATTGCTTTTTTCATAATAGACTGGATATCGGAAGGGCTGAACAGCTTGGATTTGACGCTGGATGCCTTGGTTACCCAAAATTTACCATCCTTTGGAATAAATTCAGACCACGGAAGTGCCTTTGTATTTTCAAACAGCTCATCAAAGGTCTCTGCATGAAAGCTTCCGACCTTTATAAGCACGCGCTCTGCTGTTCGCAGAAAAATATTGGCTCTGCAGACTGCATCCTCATCTCCGAGGAAGGTCACACGGCCATCTTCTACCTTGGTAATATCATATCCCAAATCAATAATTTCTTTTTTTAATACTGATTCCAGACCGAAGTGGCATGGAACAATCAACTCCATTTTTCTCATAAGATTATATTAAATAGAAAGAACTTTGATGTCAATTAAGAATTGAAATTTGATGTGCTTATGTAACACAGCCCACGCCTTTGTGGGCCATGCGTACAGACAGCAAATTAATATTTGTTATCTGCTTCGTTTTTGCTGTTTTTTGCGTCAGATGCTTTGTTCTGCTCATCTTTGTTCTGGCTGTTATTCTGAGAAGAATTTTTAGACTCAGATGAGTTGTAGCTCTGCTTTGACTGTTTTGATTCACTATAATCGTTTTTTGCCATGATCAAATCCTCCAATTTCTTTCGATTACATTATCAGTATGTCCGGCAAAAAAATTTTTATACATAAAATTTATTCCTGAGGTAAAATATGTTGAAAAAATTGCGTATTTGAATTATAATTTAGCCATAGACAGAGCAAATCCCCAATTTATTTCTGTCTAGACGAGATTTATATTTATACTCCCCGTAAAATAGGTCATCACCCCTGATGACCTATTTTTCATTACCTTTTTCCAAAGAACAAAACATATATCAGATAAAACGCTGCAATCGGTACCAGAAGCGGAAAGATATAGCGAAAGAACAGCACGAATGCAAATCCAAGCACTCTGCCTACCAGCGCAAAGATTGCAAACAAAGCAACGACCGAAAGGATACCATACAGCCAGAGCTTCCATCTGGGAATCTCCTTACCGTTGTAAATAAACTGTGCCCTTTTTTTCTGATCATTTCCCATTTCATTGGCATAACCTTCCGAACACTCTTCCTCCCATTCGGTATCTGCATTCCTCTGGGCAGTCACAATCGACTTGGCAAGCAGTCTTGGATCTCCCAGTGATGCTATGACCTCTTCTTCTGCCCTTCCCTTTCGAATCTCCGTATCGATATAATCCTGATAATACCGTGTCAGATCCTGCAGCTTGTATGTCGAGACCTTTCCTGTCAGATATTTTTGTAATTCCGTGATAAACTCATATTTATTCATAACAATGCTCCCTGTATCCTTACATTTCCCATATTACGTCTCTTTTATCCGCGAAACGTTTCATACAGCCACCCTCATTGTGTATTCCTATTCTACTATGTTTTAGACAGTAAAAAAACAATTCGACATTTATTTTAAGAAAATTTTATAATTGTAAGCAAAAAAGCCCTCCGGTCTGTGATATGTATCTAAAATCCTGGATACATATCAATGCCGGAGGGCTTTTTATTTGTAGCTCAATTTATCATTCAGTTTCATTCTCAGCATCAGCTTCTGCATTATCCTCCTCATCATCCTCAGCCGGATTGACATAAGAGGTTGCTCTTTCATGAACATTTAAAAACTGTCGACGCTTTTCGTTTTTCTCTTCAATCTTCTTTTCTTCTTTTTCCTTGGTCTGTGTTGTTTTTTCCAGCATCTGATGGATCACCTTTGAGCTCCAGTATGCCATCAGTCCAAACATAAACAACAGCCAGATATACCAGGTACTCAGAATGATAACCGGATATCTCAGAGAAAGTATGGTCGGTGCAAACCAGATCAACGCAACCTTTAACCAGCTCCCAAGATTGCTGATTGCCATTAAAAGTGAGTTTTTGAAGTAATTGCCAACGGAATTATCAAACTTGGCAATAAAAGGAAACAAGAACGGCACAACCAAAGCTAACAGTACAATCTCAACAACACTTACAAAGGTATAAAAGCTTGCCAGACCGCCCTCTACCGTATTGATCAGCATATTGTCGCCCCATAAAACGATAAATGCGGCTATCAGCAATAACCATGCGATCGTTGCTTTTTTGAAATTGGCCTTAAATGCATGTATAAAGGCTTTCCACAAATGCGGCTCCTCTTTATTGGCCAGTTTTAAGCAGACAGAATACATCGCGGTCATAGATGCACCGATGGTCACAATTGGGATACTGAACAGCACAAAAATGATATTCAGGAAAAATACATTTCCAAATGCATCCATAAAACGCATCAGGTGGTATTGTATGCTGCGCGGATGATCCTCAACATTAAAATCTTTCATTCTTATTTCATTCTCCTACCATATATTTATCATCGATTCTGTTTTAATAAAATCCTTTTTTCTGCATAACTTTACCAAGCTCAACGATATCCAGCTCATTGATAATATCCTGATTAGCCTCCACCTTATCAGCACCGGCCGCTGTCAGCCAGTTAGACTGCATACTCGGAAATGAATTATCCGCTGTCTGATTAGCTGCAGACTGAATTGCATAGTCCTTATATTCCTGATCATTTTTTTTATCCATACGCACTACCATATAACCGGCATCTGTTGTCACAACATCGGAAATATCATTTTCAGATAAGGAAGCAACTACAGTGTTTAATTCTTCGCTATAAGCTCCCTCATAATTTTTTTCTTCGCCGGAGCTTGCTGTGATACCATATTCTTCCACCAGATCTTCCAGCTTTTCTCCTGCCTTTGCTCGATTCATAAGCTCTGTTGCCTTAGCAAGCTGGTCTTTCATCTCTGCATCTGTCAAAGAAACATAATTGCCATCATCATCCTTGACCGGATTGCCGTCTCCATCATACTGAATACTCGGGAACAATGCATAATAAAGAGAGTGGAAGTTTAAATCTCCATATTTTTCTGTATACTGCTCTGTATAGGTCTCACGCATATCTGCGATCGCCTTGTCCTTTAAGGCAGAAATATAGGCCTGTCTGTTGAACAGTTCCTTGATGCAGTCATAGTCTACACCATACTCAGCCAAAAACTTCTCACCAAAGTAATCGTACATAGAAGCCGCACTTGCCTCAGATGTAGCCAATGCCGAATCCGTCACCTCTACACCATCTGTCATAGTCGCAAGCAGATACTGCACGATCTCTGATTTCATCTCCTGAATAATAGAATCCTGAATCTCGGTAACTCCCGATTCATCCAGTGATAAAGGCTCTGTTTTATTGGTATATAGATATTGAATCACATACAGATTGTATAATTGCTGGGTTGCATCAAAATCCTCGATCGTCATAACAACCTTATCCTTGGCTTCTTCAACCTTGGGGTTGGCTGCCGCGCTTTCTTTTCCACATCCTGTCAACACTGCCATGATAAGCATCTGCATTGCAAGAATGACACCAAGCCTCTTAACCGATAATAAACTCTTTAATCTTTTTTTCATGATAATCCTCCCTGGATTTTCAAAAAATCCAAAACATGTACATGATGTATTATAATACACCCCCCAATCAAATGCCAATAAAAAAAGCATAGTTAACAGTTTTTTCACAATCTGTCCGCCATGCTTCTGACTGCACCAAAAAGCTCTCCGGCATAATACCGAAGAGCTTTTAAATTTCTTATAAATTCCAATAACCGGAATACAATTACTCTTTTACACCACCGAGTGCAACACCGGCTACGATGTATTTTGATAATGCAAGATATGCAATGATCAAAGGAATAACTGTCAGCAACAGACCTGCATAAATTTCACCGAAGTCACGCTTTTTATCGTTGGATTTTAAGCTTTCAATGAACATCGGCATGGTTGCCTTTGTATCGGTTCTGGTTGCAAGTAAGATGGACGGAGTATACAGGTTGTTCCATGATGCAACGAATGCGAAGATTGCCTGTGTAGCCATAGCGGGCTTTAACAAAGGTAATGCAATGGTGTTGAATGTCATGAACTCACCTGCGCCGTCGATACGTGCAGCTTCAATGATCTCGATAGAAAGACCGGACTGCATATACTGTTTCATGAAGTAAACTGTTGTCGGTGCAGCGATTGCAGGTAAAATCAGAGGCCAGAATGTACCATACATATTAGTGATGGAACAAACTTTGATCAAACCTACGATAGATACCTGTGTCGGGATCATCATGATCGCATAGATAAATCCCCATGCAAAATCTCTTCCCTTGAACTGGTATACAGTCAGACCGTATGCTGTCAGGGATGCAAAGTATACCTGAAGAGCTGTGGTCGGTACTGTTACGATCAAACTGTTGCGCATTGCCTGCCATAAGTTAACGGTAGATGTTGCGCTTGTCTTGATCATCAGATTTTTGTAGTTCTCAAAGAAGTGAGAACCGGGAAGCATATGAATACCCTGTTTGATAACATTGGACTCCAGTGTGGAGTTGATAATCAATACATAAAACGGGAATAAAGCCAGTAATACCAGAATAATACAAATGATATGTCTGAAAATGACTGTACCCGAAAGTTTCTGTTTCTTTTCCATTTTATTCTACCTCCCGTCCTAATTCTTTTCAGATGTAAGCTTATAGAAGACCATACTTACGACTAAAGTAATTACAAACAGAACAACAGAATAAGCGGAAGCTCTACCATAGTTCTGGCTGGGGCCAGCATTGATATAGCTCTTGATCAGCATAACGATTGTTCTTGTAGACTCTACAGTTGTACCTGCAACGTTAACAAGCGGTTTACCTTCGTTGAACAGCTGCGGGATATCATACATCTGCAGACCACCGATTGCTGATGTAACCATTGTAAACTGTAAGATAGGTTTTAACAACGGAACTGTAATCTGGAAGAACTGCTGTCTGGGGGTTGCACCGTCAACCATTGCTGCTTCATATAATGAAGGATTGATACCCATGATACCGGCGATCAATACGATCATGGTATTTCCATACCACATCCAGAACTGGATAAATGCAATAATAAACAGCGACCACCAGCCCTTGGTCAGGACACCCTCATTTCCCGCCAGGCCCATATGCCGCAAGAGCTCTGTCATGGAACCATGAACATCAAATAAGCTGTAGAACAATACGGCGATTGTTGCTGCTGTAATGATGTTGGGCATATACATGATGACCTTATAAGCACCCTGTCCTTTTAACTTGTACTGCATATCTGTAAACCATGCAGCTAACAATAAAGATAAAAGAAGCTGAGGGATAAAGTTCAATAACCACAAGACAATGGTAATAAGCATTGCCTGCCATACTTCGCCGTTACCACCAAATACATAGTTGATATAGTTACCGAGACCAAATACAGTTGTTACTTTTTTACGGCCGGTTTTCTTATCAAACATGAATGATTTAAAAATAGTGTATAACAACGGATAAAACTGAAATACTAAAAACACAATAAAGAATGGTGCAATAAAGAGCAGACCATACTTTCCATATTCAACTGTTTTCTTTTTATTTTTATTCACACCGTCACTCCCAATCAGTAAAATTTTTCCCAAACACAAAGCCTAAGCTTTCAATTTAAAACTATGCACCGATGTGCTTACACACACCGATGCATAGCTGATGTTTACTTTTCCGGTCCCTGTCGGGACAGTTCAGTAATAATTATTCTACTGTGATGTAGTCATATGTAGAAGCAACTTCGTCTTTTACATACTGTACCGGATCGTCGATTGTTCCAGCATTGTAACCTTCTGAAGCTTTGTCCATGATTGCTTTTAAGTTAGCATCCATGTATGTAGCGTTGCTTAAGTCGATGTCTAATGCAGCCTGAGCCCATGTTTCAACAGGGTTCTGTCCGCCTAAGATATCAGAAGCACCAGCGCCGTCAGCGATAACTTTAGCAACAGCTTCTTTGTTGTTTACGAAGTCTTTTGTTTCTTCTTCGATAGAAGCCATCATGTCTGAGTCGCAGCATAATTCATATAATAAGAATGCAGCTAATTCAGGGTTCGGAGTGTCAGCACCGATACATACATAAGTACCGCCCCAGTGATATCCAACAGGACCCTGGCAAACTCTCCAGTCACCGTATGTAGATGTAGCTGAATCTTCTGTTGTAGCGATTGACCAGTATACGAACCATGTACATCCGAAGTAACCGAATACATCACCTTCGAAGTTTGCTGACCAAGCATCAGACCACATAGATGTCTGATCTGTGTAACCGCCATCGTATAACTGTTTAGCTTTCTCGAAGTAATCAGATACGCAGTCATCTAATGTTAATGTTTCATTTCCGTCTGCATCAACTGTTACCCAAGGCTGTGTCTGCTGATCCCAGATAGCATATTTGATATCGTCCGGACCAGATAACATAGCGTATCCAGCTTCTTTCATCTTGTCAGCTGTGTCAAAGAATGTATCCCAGTCTTTAACATATTCCTGAACTTCTGCAGGATCAGATGTTCCTAATACTTCTTCAGCGATGTCTGCACGGTATGTGAAGTTACCAACTGCAGCCTGCCATGTAACAGCTTTTAAGTTGCCGTCAACAGTACCATACTGAACAGTGTAGTTGTAAGCGTTAGCATACATATCATCTGTCAAACCAGCATCAGCAAGGTTCATTGTGTAATCACTTTCAGTGAAGTTCTTAGCTACGTCGTTATCAGCAGCGATTAATGAAGGATATTTTGCATCGCCTGTTTCGATAGCTGTTTCTACAGCTGTCTGGTATGTTCCGTCTGTACCAGAAACACCAAGATTTACGTGCTCTACGTAATCTTTGTATTCAGGATATTTGTCTAATACTAAGTCAAGACGTGAACCGAATTCATCGTTCCATGAATATGTATAGATCTTTTTGGACTCATCCCATCCGTCTGTTGAAGGAGCTTCCATTGTAGCTGCTTCTGTAACTTCTGTTGTTTCAGGCTCAGCTTCTTCTTCTGCAACTTCTTCTGTTTCAGTTGTTTCTTCTGCAGCTTCTTCTGTTGTTGTTTCAGCAGGAGCAGCTTCTTCTGATGAGCTACCGCATCCAACTAATAAAGATGCAACCATAGCTGTTGAAAGTAATACACTTAATAATTTCTTTTTCATTCTTTTTCATTCCTCCTATAAAGATTGTTTTGAAATAAGTGTGTTAATAAGTAGTGCATTTATAAAAAGTTATCTGTAAGATAACTCAATGCCAAAAATAAATTGTCAAGGTCCGGGAAAATACTGTCATTTTTCCCTTGATGTTTCGGACAAAATGTACATTAAATTCCTTTGACAAGTGTTACTTTATTACATTTTATCCAAAAAAGCAAGTGCTTTATTAGATTTTTTGTACACATTGATTCTTTTTGTAACTATTTACCAATTTTAACGATTGGCTTTTGTGTCTTTGTACACATTTTGTTCATAATTTATTCATATTTTAATTTCAATATGACAGTTTGTCAATAGCTTTGGATTATTTTATGAAAAATACATATTTTATTGCTTGTATACATGCTGTTTTATAGCTTGTATACATGTTGTATATACTGATTGTATGCCTGTTGTTCAGGCAGCTGTCCGGGTTTGTCATTTGTGACGGAATCTGACGGCATCAATTTCCGCACGGTCCGGCACAATGCGATTGGAACGTACCCGCTCAACCGCCACTGCACCATACACAAGCCGCCATACAGCTTGGAATAAAGCCTCTCCTGATTCCCCTCTTTTCATAGCGGAAATAAAACACTATATATATAGAAGAAACTCGTGCACGCACACGGTCTTTTTCACTCCGTTTTTCCATGAATTTATACGTCAAAATCCCTCCCGGCAGTCAAAGAATCATCTTGATTTTACATATTCCATTCTGTATAATTTTTCTATGGATTGTCTTGGGGGACAACTCTATCAAAATAATATTTTGAAAGGAAATTTGCTTTATGAAATTCGGTTACTTTGATGACGCCAACAAAGAATACGTCATCACCTCACCAAGAACACCTTATCCGTGGATCAACTACCTCGGTACACAGGGGTTCTTTTCATTAATCTCTAACACTGCAGGCGGTTATTCTTTCTACAAGGATGCTCGTCTCAGAAGAATCACACGTTATCGTTATAATAATGTTCCGATTGATATGGGTGGTCGTTACTTTTATATTAATGATAATGGTACTGTCTGGAATCCCGGCTGGTCTCCGGTCAAAACAGAGCTTGACTCTTATGAATGCCGTCATGGCATGGGATACACCATCATTACCGGCAAAAAGAATGATTTAAAGGCTGAGGCTACTTTCTTCGTACCTCAGGATTACAACGGCGAAGTCCAGCAGCTTGTTCTTACCAATGAAGGTTCTGCTTCCAAAACTTTCTCACTCTTCTCTTTTGCGGAATGGTGTTTATGGGATGCGCAGGATGACTGCACAAACTTCCAGAGAAACTTTTCTACAGGCCGTGTTGAAGTAGTAGGTTCTACTATTTATCACAAAACTGAATACAGAGACAGACGTGATCACTTTGCATTCTACACCGTCAATGATGAAATCGACGGATATGATACAGACAGAGATGCTTTCATCGGTCTTTACAACGGATTCAACGATCCTCAGGCCGTACTTGCCGACAAGCCTTCCAACTCTTTTGCAGATGGCTGGTCTCCGATCGCCTCTCATTACAAAAAGATCACGCTTGCTCCCGGCGAAAGCAAGACTTTGGTATTTATCCTTGGTTACGTTGAGATGCCTGTTGCCGAAAAATTTGAGGCAGACGGCAAGACCATCAACAAGACAAAAGCACTGGCTATGATCGAGCAGTACAACACTCCCCAAAAGGTTGCTGCAGGTCTTGCGGAATTAAAGGCAAGCTGGGATAAATTACTCAGCATCCTCAATGTTGATACTCCGGATGACAAGGTCAACCGTATGGTTAATATCTGGAACCAGTATCAGTGTATGGTTACCTTCAACTTATCACGTTCTGCTTCTTATTTCGAATCCGGTATCGGCCGTGGAATGGGCTTCCGTGATTCCAACCAGGACGTTCTTGGTTTCGTACATCAGATCCCGGATCGTGCAAGAGAGCGTATCATCGACATCGCTTCTACACAGTTCCCGGACGGCGGATGCTATCATCAGTATCAGCCTCTTACCAAAAAAGGTAACGCCGACATCGGTGGCGACTTCTCTGATGACCCGTTGTGGCTGATCCTTTCTGTTTCTGCATACATCAAAGAAACAGGTGACTGGACCATCCTCGAAGAAATGGTTCCTTATGACAACGATATGACAATCGCTCAGACAATGCTTGAGCACTTAAAGGTTTCCTTCTACCACATTGTAGACAATCTCGGACCTCACGGTCTTCCTCTTGCAATGCGTGCTGACTGGAACGACTGCATCAACCTTTCATGCTTCTCAGACACTCCCGGTGAAAGCTTCCAGACTTACACCAATCCGAAGTTTGCTGCAGAAGGCGGTTATTCAAAGGTTGCCGAATCTGTTATGGTTGCTACACTCTTTACCTATGCAGGTCCCAACTACGTTGAGATCTTAAAGCACCTTGGCAAAGATGATGAAGCTGCCGCTGCTCAGGCTGAGATCGACAAGATGAAGAAAAACGTCATGGAATCTGCATGGGATGGCGACTGGTTCTTACGTGCATACGATGCCAACGGCGAAAAGATGGGTTCCAAAGAATGTGAAGAAGGTCAGATCTTCATCGAGCCTCAGGGCTTTGCCATCATGTCAGAAATCGGCAAAGATCAGGGTGCTGACTTAAAGACCTTGGAAGCAATCGACAAACGTTTAAATACCGAATACGGTCTTGTATTAAACAACCCTGCATTCACCAAATACTATGTTCAGTATGGTGAGATTTCCACATATCCGGGCGGATACAAAGAAAACGCAGGTATCTTTACACACAACAATGCATGGATCATCTGTGCTGCTGCATATGCAGGCAAAGGCGATCAGGCATTCAAGTATTATTCAGAAATCGCTCCTGCTTTCACAGAGGAAACATCCGATATCCACAAGACAGAGCCTTATGTATACGGTCAGATGATCGGTGGTAAAGATGCCGGCTCCGATATCGGACTTCCGGGCAACCACTTCGGTCAGGGCAAAAACTCATGGCTTACCGGTACTGCCGCATGGAACATGGTAGCAATTTCACAGTATATCTTAGGTGTACAGGCTGACTTTGACGGATTAAAGATTGATCCTTCTATCCCTTCATCCTGGGATGGTTTATCAGCTTCCCGTCAGTTCCGCGGTGCAACTTACGATATCAAGGTTTCCAACCCTGATCACGTATGCAAGGGTGTTAAGAGCGTAACTGTTGATGGCAATGCTATCGAGGGCAACGTTCTCCCTGTATTTGGTGATGGCGCAGCTCACAAGGTTGAAGTTGTTATGGGCTAATCCCTGTTAGGAAATGTAAAATTATAACAAAAAGGACAGATCCAAGTGGTCTGTCCTTTTCTGATTTCTAATCCTGCATTCGTTTCTCTTTAGATACTCTTTGGTTTTTCTCCGGTTCCTCTTTAACCATAACCTCACTTTATAAGAGAGGTCCGAACAACCGGCACACCTTACCGCAAATCCTGTTAAAGAGCGGCAGTTTTTTATAATCTTCTTTATAAAACTCCTGACACTTGTCAAATGTGTCGATAAAATCCTTTTTGATATCCCCAACAACCGGATTGTTGTATATAAAGGTTGCACATTCAAAGTGTTCGTAAAGACTTCTGAAATCCAGATTGATGGATCCGACAACCGCCTTGCAATCATCAGAAACAAACATCTTGGCATGCACAAATCCCGGTGTAAATTCAAATATCCGTACTCCCGCCTCAATCAACTGCGTATAGTACGTATGCGCAACATCAAATACGATCTTTTTATCCGGAATGTGCGGCATGATAATACGGACATCCACACCTCTCTGTGCCGCAAAGCAAAGCCCTGTTATGATCTCATTTTCTGGTATCAGGTAAGGTGTCATGATCCAGACATAATCCCTTGCCTTGTTCAGGATATCCAGATATACTTCCTCAGCCACATCTTCTCCATTACAGGGATCGTCATTGTAGGGAATCACATACCCCAGACTGTCTGCTCTTGTCCACACATCCCCGGCTCCTTCCGATTCACGGGCTTCTGCAGGTTTTGTTGCAGCATCCGTATCCTGTTCTGACGCAGCATCCAGCAGGTATTTATCATAGTCCTCAACTTCTACGGTAAACATCCCCCACATTTGTAAAAACATTGCAGTAAAGCTCTTAACAGCATCACCTCTGAGCCTGACCGCCGTATCCTTCCAGTAACCAAACCGTTCCTTCAGATTGACGTATTCATCTGCAAGATTGATACCTCCGTTATATGCCACCTTTCCATCGATTACCACAATTTTGCGGTGGTCACGGTAATTTTGATGGGATGACAAAAATGGTCTGACCGGTGAAAATACCCTTGCCTTGATACCGTACTCAGCCAGTTTTTTCGTATAATGGGCGGGCAGTGCCGTCATCGAATTGAACCCATCATACAGCAGTCTGACCTCCACTCCCGCAGCCGCCTTTTTTTTCAACGCTTCAAGCACAGTATCCCACACATAGCCCTTATTGATAATGAAATACTCCATAAAAATATATTGCTCTGCTTTTTCAATCTCCACCAGAAGATCATCGATCTTTGACTGTCCGTCAGGAAAAAACTCCACCTCGGTATTGGTATAGGAAGGCAGATGATTGATATGCTCTATATAATAGGACAGATCCGAAATCGGCACCTGCTCATTCTTCATCTTAGCCTTTAATCCGTCCGGCATTTTCAGATAAGGCGCCGTTTCGTCAATCCGCTTTTTAAGCCCCTTTGACTGTCCAAAACGAACCGGATTGGCTGTAATAAAAACATACAGCATCACACCAAATACAGGGGTCAGACTAAGCGGCAGCATCCACATCAGCTTAAAAGCCGGATTTTCTTTGCTGTTTGTGATCACAATGACGCAAAGCGCGGCACAGATATTGAAAAAATACAACCACCATTTGGCATTGGCGGCATTCATGCGTTCCAGCAAAACAAACAACAGATAAATCTGTCCCAGCATAATGATAACAGTCAACATGATACGGCTGAAAATCAGCTTGAAAATTGCCCGCAATCCGCTGTTTTTTGCCTTAACTGCCTTACTCTTGAAATATTCCGATTTTTTCACTTTATTTCCATTTAAAGAATCCATAAGCACCATCCTTTATTTATGCCCGGACACAAACAATCCGGTATCAAAGCAGCTCCCACAATTCTCAAACATTTGAAATCCGCTGATTCACTGCACAAATTGCTACTTTCTCATGTTTGGCGGGTCGATCCTGATATCATAATAACCAAGTATAACATATCTATCCTGTCAGGGTCAAAACACAAGCTGATAAAATGTAGGAATAAAATGCAGGAATATATCATCGATATCGATCCCGGATATATGTATTAACATGATAAATTAAAGCAACTTAGGACAGAATATAAAATATCAGTAAACAAATGTCACATTTTTTGGTAAAATAAATAAGAATGCATATATCAGGCAATAAAAAATGATCAGGACGAGGTTTACATGAAGGGTTATTTATCAATCGGAAAAGTTTCCAAAGCAAAAAATATCAGTATCAAATCGCTTCGTTATTATGATGAGATCGGTATTTTCAAACCGGCTCTGACGGACCACAAGACCGGCTACCGTTATTACAAGGCCGATCAGCTTTATATTCTGGACGCCATCTCTCTTTGCATTGAGCTGGGCATCCCATTAAAAAGCATGTCCCGGTATTGTGATAAGCACGGCAAACCGGATTTACAACGTCTGCTTGGTGATGCCAAATCCCTTGCCGAGACCCGGATCCGCTCCATGTATCAGGGACTGGAAACTTTGCAAAATACCATCAACACCTTACAAAACCACCCTGATCTTGTCATTCCTGCCGGATGTATGCAAAAGACATTGCTCTCCCGCACAGTCCTGACCATTCCGTTTGACGAATATACGGATGCATTTCATTATAATCCCAAGCTTTTGTCCCTCTTTGTGGGAGCCCAGAAGCAGGGACTTGCCGCATCCTATCCGTCCGGTCTGATCTATGATTACCACAAAGGGCAGGTGCAGAAATATGTCTTCATCCATGTTGCACCCTTAGCTGAGGCTGCCGGTGACTGGGGACGTCACATAGATGGCATACGTACTCTGCCGTCCGGCATCTATGCTTACAGGCAGCATGCCACACATATGATCGAGGATGCCGCACAGGTATTTGACCTCGACAAACAGGCACTTAAAAACTGCACGATCATCGAAACCGACCTGTTAAAGGATGAAAAGGAAAAAACAGGTATGAACTATGAGCTGCAGCTTCTTATGTAATAAATGATCTAAAATCAAACAAAGGATACGATTATCATGTCACAAGAATTTTCAAAATGGGTCTCCATCTGGGGAAATGCCGTTTCTGTTTCCGAAAACCGGCCGGAAAGCTATGCTAAAAATATCACGCTCCGCTATCCGGTTTATTGTCCGTTCGACGGCAGCCGCCTGCAGCTTACCTTTGATAACTACTGCGGTACCGAACCCATTACCATCAATAGAGCCGTAATTTTATATCAAGGGCACTTTTATGCGCTTACCTTCGGACAAAAAGAATCCGTTACAATCAAAGCAGGGGAACATATCGTATCAGATGAGTTTTCCATTGATGTCTGCGCGCATGATACCCTATATGTGAGTTTCTATTTGGCAGAATTTACATTGATGCGCTCCAGCGTATATGTATCCGGTCCCTTATCAGGCGGACAGTATGCGATTGGCGATCAGACCGAGGTCGCGGAATTTCCGATCGATATCTGCAAAAAGACCAATATCTATTACTTTTTAAGCAACGTTTCCCTTTATACACACAAGGATAATCGCGCTGTTGTCTGCTATGGCGACTCCATCACGGCACAGGCATGGCCTGACTATCTGTCCCTGCGTTGTCAACATGACGAGCTTTCTCATACCGCGATCATCCGCCGGGCGACAAGCGGTTCGCGTATCCTGAGGGAATATCACAATATCACTTACGAATCATACGGTCTGATGGGAACACACCGCTTTGATCACGAGGTTCCGACCGTCGGAGCCGACACGGTTATCATCCAGCAGGGAATCAATGATATCATTCATCCGGTTGGAACCGATGTCAATCCTTTCCGACCCATGAGCGATCTCCCGACTGCCACACAGCTGATCGACGGTTTAAAATGGTATATCGACAAAGCCCGATCCTATGGCTACCGGGTATATGTCGGCACGCTGCTGCCTATCCGTGGCTGGCGGACATATGCACCCTTCCGTGAAGATTTAAAAAATGAATTTAATGAATTTATCCGGACTACGGATCTGATAGACGGCTGTATTGATTTTGATCTGGCAACAAGAGATACGGCTGATCCTGCTGCTTTCTTGCAAAGATATGACAGCGGAGACCACCTGCATCCCAGCGCACTGGGATATCAGGCAATGGCTGACGCTGTTCCTATTCAGATTTTGACATAACTACCTGCGGCATACCGGGGTCAGTATCGGCATATACGATCAATCCGGCGTTCACGCTCTGACCGGCTGTGATCGTCCGATTGTAGTCTGCCGGTGTCACGATCAGACCGGAGCCGCTTTTTTCAAAATTACCGTTCCATGACTGGTCGACTGTGACTTCACATGAAAATTCAAGCTCTACACTCCAGTCAGTGATATCGTTTTTTTCTGTATTGTTGATGGTCAGATCATATTGGCAGAACTGTTTCTTTCCGTCTGACCATTGATTGCTGCAGGTGACGGTTACATTTTTTGATGCTTTGTTGTTTGAGTTCTGTGTGGTTTCATTTGTTGTTTTGTTATTTGAACTCTGCTTGTCTGGGTTTGTTGTTTTACTGTCTGTATTTTTCTTATCTGTGTTTGTCGTTTTGCTATTTGTATTCGGTTCGTTTCCGTTTGCAGCACTTTTATCCGATTTTTGTCCATCGGCTGTGGAATCAACGTTCTTTTCATCCTGACCGGACAAATTGTCACTGCTATTCTCCGGCGTATTCATTCCGATCTTATCAATATCCGCACCCAGCACACCAGCATACCAAAGTCCTGCTTCAGACAATTCATCCGCCGTCCAGCCCGATGTTTTCCTGCAGTCACTTTTGATCAGCGAACTGGTCTCACCTTTATTGGATAAATTCCAGATACAATAGCTTACACCTGCATCGTTCATGGCCCGGATCCATGCATTTCCCTCTGTCATATTGTTGGCTCCCGCACCACTGGCATCACAGATACCAAACTCTGTACAGAATACCGGAAGTCCGGCATCCAGTGCGGTTTTCATCTTAGCACGAAGATCATCCCGATGGGTATCGGCGTAAAAATGGATGGTATACATGATATTGTCATATCCGGTAATCGGATCTTTAGCCGCAATATCCACATCCTGAGACCAGTTGGGCGTTCCAACCACAATCACTGCATCCGGATTGTTCTTTTTGATAACCGGTATGACTTCATTGGCATAGCTTTTTATCTGATCCCATGAAGTCCCGCCATTCGGCTCATTGCAGATTTCATAGATCACATTGTCATAATCCGCATACTTTGCAGACATTTCATCAAAAAAAGCAAGCGCATCCGCTTTGTATTTGTTGGGGTCAAGGTCATGCAGCACATGCCAGTCGATGATGACGTACAAACCAAGATCCGTCGCATACTCCACACCCTGACTGACAATGTTTTTAAGGTTTTCTTTATTACCACCTTCACAATAGCTGTCACCTTCAGCGGTATACATGGCTAACCGTACACAGTTGATCTTCCAGTCATTCTTCATGGAAGCAAAAGCATACGCATTGACATACTCCGGAAACCAGTTAAGACCGTGAGTAGAAACACCTCTAAGCTGAAAAGGCTTTCCGGTTTTGTCTACAAGCTGCGTGCCTTTTACACAAAGAGCTCCATGTGCCTGCAAAGGATTGTTTTCATCATCCTTTTGTGAATCTGCCGATGAATCATTTTTATCAGTTCCAGTATTTTCTTTGGTTTCTTCATCGTTAGCGTCTGCTAACTCATTGTCATCTTTTTCTTCTGCTAAATCAGTATCCGTCACTTCCTGACCTTCCACTGTCACATTTGCACGATCCGCATTGTGACAGCCTGTCGTAAGCAACAGCAAACCAACTATCAAAACAGCCATCCGGCATTTTCTTTTCATAACCCCATTCCCCGCTTTTACATCCCGTACTCTTCTTTTGCAAATTTGCGCAGTACCGGAATGGCACGCTCTACTTTTTCTGTATCAATACAATATGCCATTCTGAAATATCCCGGCACACCAAAGTTGTCGGAGGGAACCAAAATCAGGTCATATTTTTTAGCCTTCATGCAGAATGCCCCGGCATCCTCTTCCAATGCCTTGGGAAAGATATAAAATGTACCACTTGGTTTTACTACCTCAAATCCGATATCGGTAAGTGCATCATACAAAAGATTCATGTTGGTCTCATATACGGAAAGATCACTTGTTTTGTCAAGCACCTTAGCCACTGCTAACTGTGCGCTGGAGGAAGGACAGTTGTGTCCGATTCCGCGGCTGATCTGTCCGCAGATTACTGCAAAAATGTCGGCATCGGTTGCTCTGGGATTGACAGCCAGATAGCCGATACGTTCACCCGGAAGAGACAGGCTCTTGGAGAATGAGTAGCAAGAAACAGAATTATCATAAAACTTGCTTACATACGGAGAATCCGCACCTTCAAAAACAATCTCACGATACGGCTCATCACTGATTAAGAAGATATCATGTCCGTATTCCCTTTGTTTTTCATTTAAAATCTCAGCAAGCTTTTTGATCGTCTCTGTGCTATAGGCGACACCGGACGGATTGTTGGGTGTATTGATCAAAACCGCCATGACTTTTTCATTCATCATCTCTTCAAAGGCATCAAAGTTGATCTGAAAATCAGCGGTATCGGCAGGTACAACACGAAGCTTTGCACCGGTATGGTTGACATATGGATTGTACTCCGGGAAGTACGGTGCAAATGTCAAAATCTCATCTCCCGGCTTGGTCGTAGCACGAAATGCATGTGCTAGGGCCGACGCAGCCGCACTGGTCATAAAAATATGCTTTGCCTGATAATCCATGTCAAAACGTTTATTCAGACTGTCCGCAACCGCCTGTCTGACGGATTCGATTCCAAGGGAAGGACTGTAGCCATGGACGTTCATCGGATTTTCCTCGGTGTGCAGTCTCACGATCTCATCCTGATATTCCTGCACGGTCGGAACACTGGGATTGCCCAGACTGAAATCAAATACATTGTTGTATCCGATTTCTTTTCCTCTTGCAGTTGCATATTCGCTCAGTTCACGTATGACAGATTTACCACTCAGCATGCTTTTGTAAAATTCATTGATCATTGTTTATCTCCATTTCCTGTTTTATATTAAGGCAAAAACATTTTACCCTTTGTATATCAGTCTGCCGCATGCCCGGCACCTTCGAATGCATGAAAACACACGGATTATGATTTTATCTAAAAATCACATATGATACCGATATCATTATAATAGAAGCTTTGGCAGGATTCAACCCACGAACCCACGCCTTTTATGTGACTTTATGTGTACTACTGCGAAACATGCCGCATGACAGATACAGGGCTTGTTGTACTGTCATGTACATGTTAAAATAAAGCAGTGACAGGAAAGGAACAGCCCATGAAACAAAATGAAGAAAATAATCTCAAAATGAGCCCTTTTATGAAGGCGATCAAAGCAGCCCACAACGTTGTGGGCAACTCCGGAGTATTGTCAGCGGAAGAACTGGAAAAAAGAAGACATTCCGAGGAATCGATTTCCAAGCTGGCAACACCTTCCGTCAGCATAGCCTTTGAAAAATTCAATATCGAGCACATGGATGCACAATGGGCAGTTCCCAGGCATCCTCATCCTAAAAAGCCCATTATCCTGTATTGCCACGGCGGCGGTTTTTCCTGTGGCGGACTGGGATACGCAGGTGTGCTGGCAGGTAAGCTTGCTCTCCACACAGGATTCCAAGTCCTTTCCTACGCCTATCGTCTGACACCGGAATTTCCTTATCCTGCCGCAATCACGGATACCATGCAGGTATGGGATTATCTGATGCATCTTGGCTATGGTGCCTCCGATGTCATCGTTGCAGGAGATTCAGCCGGAGGAAATCTGGCTCTGGAGCTTACCCTCATGCTAAAAGAACAGGGCAGAATGCTTCCAAAGGCACTTATTTTGATGAGTCCGTGGACAGATATGACGATTACTGCCTCCTCCTATACAAAATACAAGGATGTTGACCCTATTTTGAGTTATGACTATATCATCGGAGCCAGAAAATCATATCTGGGCGAGGATACCGATTATGAAAATCCACATTACAGTCCTCTTTTTGCGGATCTGTCCGGCTTTCCGCCTACCATGATTCAGGCCGGAAGCAATGAGATCCTTCGTTCCGACAGCGAGCACCTTTTAAAGGCTCTTCGAAAGGCGGACTGTCACGCAGTTTTGGAAATTTATAAAGACGGCTTCCATGTTTTCCAGCAGATGCCCATTCCAAAGGCAGCCAGGGCATTGGACGATGCCAATGACTTTATACAGTCTATTCTTTAAATTAACCATTGCCGGTAAAATGACAATTCACTTTTGGGATGATTCGATACTTATGGGATACTTTATCTTTAGTGATTTCGACGGCATCATAAATATATCTTCAGCAGGAGTTAAGTCTTGAATACAGAAAATTGGTACAAAGTAGACAATGTGGCAAAGGTTTTTCTTGCCACCCACAATGAAAGAGATACGCGCAGTCTCCGGGTAAGCTGCACTCTGACGGAACCGATCGACCCGGAGCTTTTACAAAAAGCTCTGGATGCGACCATCAAACGCCGTCCCCAGTTTCAGGTCCGGATCCGCAGGGGGCTTTTCTGGCATTATCTGGAAACGACAGATGTAAAACCGGTTGTATTAAGGGAGCATGAACGCCCCTGCCCCATTTTATATGGGAAGAATTATACCGGCATTTTGCATTACAGCGTCACCTATTTTCACAACCGTATCAACGTCGAGCTTTTTCATGCCTTAAGCGATGGCACCGGCGCTCTGGAATTTTTAAATATTCTTGTGCAAAATTACCTTCGCCTGATTCATCCCGATGAAATGCAGGATATTTCCATCGGTCTTGGTGCTTCCGCGGATGATCTTTCACAGGACAGCTTTAAAAAATTTTACTCGCGCAGTGGAAAATCCACCGGCTATGTACAAAAATCATATCATATCCATGGTTTAAAGCTTCCCTACAATCAGCTGCAGTTTTTCGAGGTCAGCATGCCGTCAGATGAGCTTTTGAAGCTTTCCAGGCACTATCAGATCAGTTTGTCAAGTCTCATCGGTGCCAAGCTGATGATGGCAATTTACGAAGATATGCCGGCTCTCAAACGGAAACAGCCGATTTCCATCAGCATGCCTGTCAATCTGCGAAATTACTATCCTTCCGAAACGGCACGTAACTTTTTTAACAATATCAGCATCAGTCATATTTTTACCGGTGATGAGACGCTGGAATCCTTAGCTAAGGAATATGATGCCAAGCTTAAAAATATTTTGCAGCCGGAACAGATCCGCAGTCAGATGGATCATTACCAGTTTCTGGAGCATCTATTTTTTATCCGTATGATTCCACTCTTTATCAAGCAGCCGGTTGTCAGGTTTTTTTCTAAAAAAGAAGGCAAGCGTGTGTCCGCGGTTATTTCCAACCTCGGCGTCATGAAGTTACCCACACCGATGCAGCAGTATGTCAGAAAATATACCGCATTCTGCAGCCACAGTGAGCTGTTTATGACAATTTGCAGTTATCAGGATGAAATGGTTCTGGGAATCACATCGGGATATCGAAATACCGGCGTGCTCAAGAATTTTGTCAGAAGCTTTTCCAAAGAAGGTATTCCTGTCACATTACAGGCAACGGAGGTGGTTAAATCATGATGAAATATTGTCCAAACTGCGAGTTATCTGTTGGCGGTACCTTTGAATACTGTCCTTTGTGTCAGAATGAATTGATTGACAAAGATATCAGAAATGACGGAGATATTAAGAATGGCCAAAATATGAATGATGATTGGAAAGATGCCAATTATTATTTTCCGGACTGTAACAAATTAAAGACGCAGTCCTTCTGGTATAAGCTACAGCTTTTTATCATGTGTGCCGCTACCTTTATCTGTTTTGCAATTGACTTTTTGATTTTCTATGACAGTGAAATTCATTTTAGTCTGATCGTATTATTGTGGGTGGTCGGATTCCAGTTGTTATTAAACAAACTGATCAAGCGTCATTCGCTTCCATCCTACTTTATTTTTTATATTTCCATTTATATCGGGGTCGCATTGTTACCCACAGCTTACTATCTGCACTTTTTTGACCTGTGTGTCGATTATATTATCCCGGGTATCTGCATGCTGGCTCTGGTGCTCAATTTTATCTTCTGCATGCTCGATACAACCGGAAATGCCATGGTATATATGCTATGCAATATCCTGATCGGACTTTTGCCGAGTATTATCCTGATCGCGATCAATGGAATGGCACCGCTTATGTGGATCATCTGCATGATGGTCAATGTTGTTTCAATTTTTGCACTGGTGATCTTTGTAGGGCCGAAGGTACGGAATGAGATTGTGAAGAGGTTGAATTTTTAGGACAACTTTCTTTATTCCGCCACCAGATTAGTGATCCAGATCTCTTTCTGTACCAGAACATAACCTACTAACAGCTTGATAATATCAACGCTTTGGACAACAGCGAAAATTGCCAGTATCGGAAGTGTCGTAAAGTTGCACAAAAGCCATGCGATCGGTACTGTGATCACCCACGAGTAAACGCTGTCAAATAAGAATGTAATAAAGGTCCTGCCTCCGGACCGCAGGGTAAAATATACAGCATTTAAAAATCCCTGCACCGGGAAAAACAGTGCTGTTACAATGATAAAGTTTCGTCCCATCCGGCGCACATCCTCGGAGGTATCATAAAGCTTTGGGAATACTCCGGAAATAGCAACTAAAATGATTGTTAAGAAAATACACATAAACCCGGTAAACCACATCAGGCTCACGGCATTTTCTTTTGCTTCTTTATATTTACCTGCTCCCAACGTCTGTCCGGACAGGATACCAACTGCATTACCCATGGCAACAAACACAACATTTAGCAGGTTGCAAAGTGCATTGGATATATTGAGCCCGGCTACGACGCTAAGTCCGCGCAGGGAATAGCACTGTGTCAACGCAGCAATACCGCCTGCCCACAAAAATTCGTTGAAAAATATCGGCAGACTCTTTTTGATGACCACGCGTACAACATTCATCGGCACTTTCAGCGTGCGGTAAATCCCTCTTAAGAAAGTATGCTTGTTTAACTGGGTATGCGACCAGATAATGACAACACCCATCTCAACGATTCGCGCCATAACGGTTGCAATCGCAGCGCCGCGCACTTCCAGTCTTGGAAAACCAAATTTGCCATAGATCAACAGATAGTTAAATACAATATCCACTACTACCGAACACACTCCGGCGATCATCGGCTTGACACTCTCTCCGGTTTCTCTCAGACTTCCGGCATAAACCTGTGTAATGACAAACGGCGGAATATTAAACAGCATGATCTTCAGATACTGTCTGGCATATTGAACCGTCAGCGCCCTGTCAATTCCGGCATCACTTCCATGCAGGTATAATCCGATCAGGGTCGTGTCCAACGACAAAAACACCAGAATACCCATAAGCATACAAAAAGCCCCGATCCAGAGCTTGATGCGGAAAACATTTTTGACACCTTCTTCGTTGCCCTGTCCATAGTACTGGGCTCCATAAATGCCCGGTCCCGACATGCCGCCAAATACAGCCAGATTAAATACAAAAATCAACTGCACGACAATTGACACAGCTGTCATACTCTCTGTTCCCAGACTTCCTACCATGACATTGTCGACCAGTCCTACCGCATTCGTTATTCCATTTTGAATCATCATCGGCACCGCCAAAAGCAATGCCTTTTTATATACATCTCTTTTTTTCATAGTATTGCCATTCTATCATTAAGAAATTTTATTATCAAGTCCTTTTTCCGGCTGCCTGAAAAATGTCTGAAAAAAGCAACAGATGGTCACAAAACCATCTGCCACTCCACACTTATTTCAAAAAATCTTTTATAGATTTTTTAAACATATATATATTTTCAATAGTTCTTACCATTATATACGAAGTTTCACACTCTTCTTTCCGGTCAGTTCTTCTGTCCGCTCATCCGGCTGTCCGAAGCCCACATAAATATCCGCTCCGGTTCCGGTGTATACAGAATGCCCTTCCTCGTTGACAACAGAAAATACTTTTACCGGGACTTCCAGTGTCACAGTCTTTTCTTCTCCCGGTGCCAGGGCCACGCGTTTAAATGCTGCCAGCTTGGGATTGGGCACTTCATCAGAAGCCTCTACCTGCACATAGACCTGCAGCACATCCTCCGTAAAAATTTCACCTTGATTTGCAACCCTTGTTTCAACACATACAATCTGCTCATTGCTTTGTTCTTTACTTTGCTCCTTGATCTGAGCATAGGTCACATCATCAGTCAATTTCGCATCAGTGACCTGTGTGTCTGCATAATTGAGTCCATAGCCGAATGGATAAAGCGGAGCTTTTTCTACAAATCGGTAGGTCCTGTTTTTCATGGAATAATCGTCAAAGTCAGGCATTCCCTGTAAATCACGGTAAATCGTAACCGGCAGCTTTCCGGACGGTGAAACCTCTCCAAACAAAATGTCTGCAACAGCTTTTCCACCTCTGGCTCCCGGATACCATGTCTGTAAAACCGCATTTGCTTTGGCATCTGATAAATTCAGATCCATGGCGCTTCCTGCCATCATGCATACGATAAACGGAACGCCCATTCCCGCAATAATCTCCAACAGTCTCTGCTGTGAAGCCGGAAGATGCAGATCCTGCTTGTCACCGGAGGCATATGCATTGCCGGTATCTCCTTCTTCACCTTCCAGACTTTCATCCAGTCCCAGACATAAAATAACAAGGTCTGAATGTTCGGCAACCGTCATTGCCTCGGAAATACGGTCATCCTCTCTTGCCAGCTTTTCAACCTGATTCAAAAACAGATGACAACCCTCTGAATAGAGCACTCTTACGTCATCCCCTACATAGTCCTGAATGCCTTCCAAAACCGTAACATACCGCGAAGCCGTACCATGATAATTGCCGATCAGTGCTGCTCGGGAATTGGCATTTGGTCCAATCACTCCGATTGTCTTTAATCTTTCTTTATTTAAAGGTAAAATACCATCATTTTTTAACAGAACAACACTCTTGTGTGCCGCCTCTACGGAAAGATCGATATGCTCCTTACACTCCACGACTTCATAGGGAATACTATCGTATTCCGTCTCGTCAAACATTCCCAGTAAAAACCGGGTGGTAAATAACCGAATTGCTGATTTTTGCAACAGTTCTTTGGAAATCAGACCTTCCTCATATGCATTGAGGATTTTCTGATAGGTGCATCCACAGTTGACATCACAGCCACGCTCCAATGCCAGCTTAACACTTTCTTCCGGCCGGCTTGTTACCTTGTGCTGCTCGTGAAAATCGCGGATAGCCCAGCAGTCTGAAACATAATGACCTTCAAAGCCCCATTGCTTTCTCAAAACCTCATCCATCAGATAGCTGTGTGCACAGCAGGGCTCGCCATTGGTTCTGTTGTACGCCCCCATTACAGCTTCAACCTGTCCTTCTTTGACGCAGGCCTCAAACTGCGGAAGATACGTCTCCCAGAGTTCCTTCATACTGACCTTTGCATCAAAAAAATGTCTTTTTTCCTCCGGTCCGGAATGTACGGCAAAATGCTTGGCACATGCTGCCGTGCGCAGATATTCTCCGTCCCCCTGAAGACCTTTGATAAATGCGACGCCCAGTCTGGCAATCAGGGTCGGATCTTCCCCATAGGTCTCATGCCCGCGCCCCCAGCGGGGATCGCGAAAGACATTGACGTTGGGCGACCAAAGTGTGATTCCTTTATATATATCTCTGTCTTCATGTTTTTCGTTTTCATTATATTTGGCTCTTGCCTCTGTAGAAACCGCTTCTCCTATCTGAAAAAGCAACGCTTCATCAAAAGTCGCTCCCAATCCGATAGCCTGCGGAAATACGGTAGCCACACCGGCCCTGGCAACTCCATGCAGGCCTTCATTCCACCAGTTGTATTCAGGAATATCCAGCCTGGGAATCTCGTCTGCATCAAAACGCAGCTGAGATGCCAATTCTTCTATACTCATTTGTTCAACCAGTTCAGTTGCCTGTTTGATTGCCTCCTGTCTGTCCATATTATCCTCCAAAAAAAGTATTCTATTATGAATGCTCCAATCATCCTATATAATTTCTATCACATCATAACAATTTGATTATATCTGTTCCATTCATACAATACTATACATATATTGCCCAGAGATATACATATTTTGCTATTATCTGAAAGAAAGCTCAGGATAACGAATCATATTTTTTTTGCATAACAGACAAAAATTGTTTATAATAGATCATAGGGAATGTAAAAAGTTTTTAAAGGGGTACGCAAATGATAAGGAATATTGATTTAGATAACATAAATTATGAACAGCCGGTTCGCGGATTTATCGGAAGAGAGATTCAGAGCAACAATACCGAGATGGTTGATTTTGCACCGGAATCTCATATCCGGATATGGTACAACACCCAGTTAGAGGGCTATCCTTCACATCATCATTCCGCCGTCGAGATACTTTTATGTATAAAGTCCGATTATATTGTCATTGCCAATAATGTTCACTATACACTCCATCCGGGAGATATTATGATTATTCCTCCTCACACCATACACAAGCTTCTCTGTCCTGCTCCGGGCATACGCTTTGTTTTTCTGATCAATCTGGAAGCATATACATCCTTTCAAGACTACAAGACCATGCAGCCGATGTTTTTAAATCCTCTGCTGCTCACGCCCGAAACAACACGTCACTACGAAACCCTGTACAACAATTTTGCAAAAATGATAGATGTTTACTTTAAAAATGAAATCTTCTGGGAAACGGACATCTTCTCTTTATTTTTTCAGAATATATCTATCTGTGCCAAGGAATACTTTGGTCCTCAGAATGAAGCCCATGCCTCCATTCCCACAGATGTACAAAAAGAACATTATGATAAATTTTCCAATCTTCTGATCTATATTGATGAGCATTATGGAGATGAACTCAATCTGGAAGTTATTGCATCCATGGTTGGTTTTTCCAAATTTCATTTCTCCAGATTGTTCAAACAGTATACAAATACGACATTTTATGATTATCTGTGTAAGAAACGGATCACTATAGCGGAAAAAATGTTGACCCAAAACATACCGGTTACAACAATTGCATATCAGACGGGATTTAACACTCCCTCCGCATTTTGCAGATGCTTCAAAAAATATACCGGCTACTCTCCTTCAGAATTTCGCAACAAAAGCGAACAGAAAAAAATCGAAGCGGACTTTCTTCATTAAGAACGTCCGCTTCTTTTTAGGTATGAATATTAACCCTTTACACCTCCAAGGGCAACACCCGCAATAATATATTTAGATAAAAGCAGGTAAACAACAACCAGTGGCAATACTGTCATAGAAAGGCCCAGATATACAGAGCCATATTCTGTTTTATAAATATCACCTCTTAACAGACTGACCATGATCGGCATAGTATACTTTTTCTGATCCGTTAAAAGAACCAACGGCGTAAACAGATTATTCCAGCTTGATACAAAGGAGAAAATTGCCTGCGTTGCAATTGCCGGTTTCATAATCGGTAATACAATACGGTTGAAGATCATAAATTCTCTGGCTCCGTCAATTCTTGCTGACTGGACAATTTCCATCGATAGCGTCGGTTGCAGATACTGCCTCATAAAAAAGACCATCGTGGGGGATGCGATTGCAGGCAGTATCAGCATTGACAGGTGATTAGTCATTCCGATCTTGTATACCATCTGGTAAAAACCAATCGTAGTAACCTGCGCCGGAATCATCATGATACACATGATGAAACTAAAAAACGGCTGCCGAAGCTTCCAGTTGTAAGCTACCAGTGCATAAGCTGTCAATGATGAGAAATATACAGCTAATGCGGTAGATCCGATAGAAATAATGAATGAATTTTTAAATCCGACCGCCGGATTGAAGCTCTTTCCCAAAAGGATTTTGAGATTGTTGAGCATGTATCCTGACGGGAGAAATGAAATTGCATGCTGCTGAATCTCTGTTGTTGATCTCGTGGAATTTATAAACATAATGTAAAATGGTGTAATACTGATAATAGCTAAGATAATACATACAATATAAATAACAACCTTAAGTTTGTTGGTTTCCTTATTCTTCAGCATCTGTATCCACCTCCTTAGCAGCAGTTTTCTCCACAACAGCCTGATCGCCTGCTTCTTTCTGTGCCTTTTCGATCAAAGCAATTTCTTTTTGTCTGCGTTTAAAGCTCTTTTCCTGTTGTCTTATTTGTCTGCGAATTGCAGCTTCATCCTTGTCATCCAGTATCATAAAGAGAATACCGGATAAAATTGCAATAATGATCAGCATAATCATACTTGCCGCAGCAGCCCTGTTGTACATATAACTTCCGCTAAATGCCTGATTGTAAATAAATACATTGGTTGTCAATGTTGCATTGTCCGGTCCGCCAAGCAAGAATAATTTGGGAATGTCAAACATATTTAATCCACCAATCAAGCTGGTTACCAGAGTAAACAGTAAAATCGTTTTGATATTGGGGAGTGTCACATACCAGAAGGTCTGTGTCCGATTAGCGCCATCTACTTCCGCTGCCTCAAAAATTTCAGGACTGATACCGAGTACACCGGATATCAGAGTGATCATCGTATATCCATACCACATCCAGGTCTGGATAAAGATAACAATTCCTCTTGCAATTGTCTTGTTGATCAACAAATTGACCGGCTTGTCGGTAAACCCAAGAGAAACCAGAATGTCATTGACCGGTCCCATCGGATAGCCAAATAATGCATTAAATAAAATCGCTATTGTAGCTGCCGTAATAATATTGGGCATATAAAAGATAACTTTAAAGAAGCCCTGTCCGACAATCTTGCTTCGTTTATCCGTAAACCATGCCGTCAATAAAAGTGCCAGAAGAATCTGCGGTATAAAGTTTAACAGCCACATCACTACTGTATTGGATAACGCCTGTTTAAAGGACGGATTTGTCAAAACTGTTTTGAAATTTCGGAACGGATCATCTGCCAGGAAATGAAAATTTGTCATTCCAAGTCCTTTAAGGTCTGTAAATCCGATAATTATGGTATATACAATAGGATATAAAGTAAATAACAGGAATGCCACAGCAAAAGGAATACTAAAAAAATACCCATATCTTGCATAACTAAGCTTTTTGTTTTTCACTTTTCTCACCCTTCCTTCATGTTCATTATTATGATTTTAAAATAAACCTGTCTGACCTGTATCTGTCCGGACAGATATTTCCCCCGAGGTGGGGGTAAAAGAAAAGCAGGGCGAACAGGAAAATATCCGCCCTGCTTATTCTTTTATTGGGATATGTAATTTAAAGGAATTACCATATTAACTACTCAACAATTACGTCCAGATTATCAGCTACCTGCTGCTTAAAGTCAGCAATTGCCTGGTCGCGTGATTTCTCACCTGCTGTATACTGACGTACCTGATCTCTCCAGTAAGTATTGATTGTTTCATCATACTGTGTCAGGTTTGTTCCTTTTGCGTAATCATTTGCCGGAACGAAAGCATCAAACATATTTTGTCCGCCTAAGAAATCCAATTCTCCGTTTGATTTGGACATTACAACACCAGATGCTACTGCATCTTTTGTACCGCCTTCACCGTTTAAAGTGCCATTAGCCCATTTATACTGAAGACCATCTTCAGATGTATCCAATGTGATCCATTCGATAATGTCGCCTACAGCTTCGGCTTTTTCTGTATTCTTGTTGGCGAGTACCCATGTACCACCCCAGAAGAAACCAATCGGAGGTGTACAAACAGCCCAGTCACCATATGTACCTTCACCAACTTTTTCTCCACCGCAGTTGGGAGCCAGTGTATAGTTGATCAACCATGCCGGTCCAAAGAAACCGAAGATAGGCTGATCGCCTTCACCCTTCATATCAGCAAACCATGCGTCCTGCCAGTCCTGTGTATCATTGTGGTATCCATTGTCTTTCAGCTTTTTGGAAAGATCTAAAAACTCTTCTCTCTTAGGATCGATATTTAATTTGCCATCTACAATCCATCCTTCATCTGAACTGTTTTCTACAGCGTGCCAGATATCTCCATCACCGGATACAATACCATAGCCCTTAGCTTTCAGCTCTGCAGCTGCATCAAAGAATTTGTCCCAGCCGGGTCCGATCTTGTCCTGAATAGTAGCCGGATCATCCGTTCCCCATACATCCTGAGCAATAGAACGGCGGTAAATAAATGCACCACCTGTTGCCTGATATCCTAAACCTACCACCTTTCCGTCAGGGTTGGTTCCGATATCAACGGTATACTGTGCAATTTCCGCATCTTTGATTGCCTGATCCACATCGATGCCAAGATCTTCATAGGGAGCTGCGTACTGTGCTGCATCACCCTGTGTGTATTTTAATACGAACGCAGCCTCTGCACAGTAAATATCCGGAGCATCTGAACCTCCTGATGCAAGAGCCTGATCAAGGGCCGGCTGATAAGCGCCGTCTGTTGTAGCAATAATCGTTGTATTGATTTCATAACCAAAATCCGGATGTGCTTCTACGTACTTTTCAATCATGCCGGGAACCTCATCTGTAAATGCCCATACATTGATTACTTTGTCCGGATCCGCATCACTCTTTTTCCCTGTATCCTCGGCAGTTGTTGTTGTAGAGCTGTCAGATGTACTGCTATCGGCAGAACCGGTAGAAGCATCGGATCCACAGCCAACCAAGAGACTTGAAACCATACATGCGCATAAAACGCTGGCAACTAACTTTTTCATTTTTATACCTCTCCTTCTTTTTTTGAATGATTAACATTTATAACTGTCTGCTCTTCTAAACTTCGGCCTTGTTGAAGAATAACATAATTTTATTATACATTTTTCCATTGCATATACTTTTCATTTTTTGCTTTCTTTTTATCAATTATTGCTAATATTTTGTTTTTATATTTTTTTCTTTTGTTAATCATGTATAATGACAATAACAGGTTGTCGTCATATTCAACAAATATTGACCCGAATTGTGCTTATTCATATCAATTATGGCAAAGCGTTCTGACCAGCACTTGTTGGCATTCATCTATAGCTGCATAATCCAGCCTACATATCCTGCCATTCATTTATTAACAATTACTTATAATTAAGGAAAGGATACATTTTCATGAACAAATTTTTTCGTCCCGAAAATCCGGTAATACGTTTTTTATCCTGTTTTTGCGATCTGATGTTTACCAATGCTTTATTTATCATCTGCAGTATTCCGATTGTGACCATCGGTGCCTCCATCACAGCAATGTATCATGTCATGTTTGAATTGCAGGATGGTACAGAATCCTATATATACAAGATGTTTTTTGAAGCCTTTAAGAGCAATTTTAAACAGGCTTCCTGTATCTGGCTTCCATTCCTTATACTCACAGCTTTTTTTACCGGAGACCTTTACGTTATATATCATGTAATTGATTCCTCTTATTCCTGGATACAGTTTCCGGTCTGGTTTCTTTTGATCATAATATTCTGTATCCAGCTGTATGCATTTCCACAGATTGCCAAATTCGAGACCGGATTGCACCGTCTGCTCAGCAATTCCATACTGTTAGCGGTAGGTAACTTTCCGACCACAATTTTCTTTACCGTTGTTCCAATCGGCATCCTATATTTTTCAGTACAGACCAGCAGACGCCTTGTAATAGCCGGAAGCCTTCTTTTATTTTTTGGCTTTGCTGCATTTGCCTATATTTATGCATTATTTTTCAACCGCATTTTTGATCGTTGTATGCCCAAAAACGCTGAGCATGATACAAAAGGCGATATAGAAAATTCTCTATAGTATACAAAAGAAGGTGCAGATATTTCTCTATTCTGCACCTTTTATTTCTGTCATTTACATCTAACAATATTCTATTTTTGAATATGATCTCTGATTTCATCGATTTACACAATGCATCATAAAATCAATTGCAACCGTCTTATCCTCCAGATAGGAAGCAATTGCAAAGACCGGCGGCTTCTCCTCATATGCATCTACAAAAAGCTCTGACTTAAGATAGACACCTGCTGCAATCTCTTTTCCTTCCATATTTTTGCAGATAAACAGGTCGTCCTGCAGCTCTTTAAGCTGCTCCTCTGTCAGCACATCATAAAGATTGCAGTACGCATCTGCGGCTGCATAATCTCTGATCACCCATTCGGACGCGATCACTGCTTCGCTTCTTTTACTGATAACCTCTGCCTGATATCTCTGGATACTTGCTGTTACCATGGAATCTGCTGCAATCTTTTCATCTACATTTTCCGGATGAACATAGCCACCCTCCAGCCGAAACGGTACCTTGGTCTTTCCTTCCTTTTGCAGTAAATCTGAATATGCCGTCAGATATTCATCCACGCTGTATTCATCCTTACAATTGATCATGGAAATATAAACGGAGCTCTCTCTGTTTTCCTCCAAAAAACCCTGTATCGTAATTATTAAAAATATAACAATCAAAATGGGAATGATCACATACCACTTATAGTAATCCCAGAAATAACGCAGTTTCTTTTTCATATATATTTTCCTTCCATCGCAGGACAGCCCAGACCGGTCTGATTGTTATTATTATCATACTATATTGTGACAGATGATACATTACAAAAATTGCGGTCTTTATATCTTTCAATATTCTTTATTTGCCATATTCGAAATTCGCTGATTTACTGCGTAAATCGCTACTTTCTCATGTTTGGCGGGTCCCAAGTTCAAAAGTCTTATCGTGCAGGCACGAACGACTTTTTGACCTTTTGACCCTGATTTGATATCCACGAATTGCTCCGTTGCAAAGCAACTCCCGCAATTCTCAAACATTCGAAATCCGCTGATTTACTGCGTAAATCGCTACTTTCTCATGTTTGGCGGGTCCCAAGTTCAAAAGTCTTATCGTGCAGGCACGAACGACTTTTTGACCTTTTGACCCTGATAT